>SMTZ1_10000724_pt1 | contig 38069 bp, 49 predicted proteins | sample DeeMarSWOR136_30_FD_25667 | JGI IMG/M metagenome (IMG submission 25667)
CTCCTTTGGGGCAGGCATCTATACACACTCCGCAGTCCACACAAAAATTTCGGTCTATCTCAACGATATTTCTTTCTTCATCAAAGTAAAGCGCGGGGCATTCAAAAAAATCAAGGCAGTAGTTGCAGCCGTTGCAGTCATCCGTTATCTCCACTTTCACAGGGCTTTCTTCGCACACCTCTGGGAATCGGATAATACAGGGATGTCTGGCAATGATAGTAGCTATCCCCCCATCTTTTCTCTGGGTGTACCTTTTTGCCTCCTTCAAAAGCTTTACTAAATTTTTCACTTCATAGGGGTCTATGGTCTTAATCCATTTGACTCCACACCCTTTAATCAATTCCTTAAGAGGTATTTTTCTGCCTGCGCTTCCATCAGCAGTTATCCCCAGGCCGGGAGTAGGCTGCATCCCTGTCATGGCAGTTATTTCATTGTCCAAAATGACTAAAATAAATCTCGCATTGTTATAGACGGCATTTAAAAGAGAAACAGTGCCTGAATGATAAAATGTAGAGTCACCCATGGTGGCAACGATAGGAATATCTTTTCCGTCCTGATGATAAGCTTGATAAAATCCGCTCGCCAAGGTTATTCCAGCTCCCATATCAAGGACGGTATCAACTGCCTTCAGGTTGAGTCCGAGTGTGTAGCAGCCTATATCGCTGGCATAGATAGCTTTTGGGAGTGCCTTTTTTATAGCGAAAAAAGCAGCCCTTTCAGGGCAGCCGGCACATAAGGTCGGCTTTCGAACTTGAAGCTTAAGTTTTTCGACAAGTTTATCAAGTTTAGAATCTGTTATCTTTTCTAAATTAGCTATTCCAAGTTCTCGCAAAACCTCTGCCAGGATATTATGAATCCCATCAGGATCAAGTTCTCCTTCTAAAGGAATATGACCTGTTAGTCTCCCCAGCACCTTACTTTTATCGATAATTTGAGATTCAATAACAGAGTCAGTCTCTTCGATTATTAGAACCTTCTTGTGTCTTTCAATAAAATCCGCAATTCTTTTTTGGGGGAGTGGATAAGGGGTTCCAACCTTCAGTATGTTGATATGTTTTTTTAAGTTTAACTCTTCAAGAATATCCATGAGGTTAGCAAAGCTCACGCTGCAGGTGATTATACCAAGGGAAGCTCTTCGGGATTTGCCAACCTCATAGTTCCATTTGGTATCGCTTTCAAATCTTTCTCGTATTTTCTGCAAGGTTTCATTCAGCTTTTTATGAAGCACAAGCCTGTATTTTGGAGTAGCTGCCCATCGTTCTGGATTTTTTTCGAAGTTTGCTTCTCGATCGAGCACCTTAAGGGGCGAAAGCTTCACGCTCTGCTTGGCGTGGGAGACTCTGATTGTGGGGCGCAAAAGTACAGGAATCTGGAATTTTTCAGAAAGCTCAAAAGCTTCCTTTACCATTTCCTTCGCCTCTTGAGGAGTCGACGGATCGTAGGCAGGAATCTTGGCAAACATGGCAAAGAAACGGGAATCCTGTTCGGTTTGAGAGCTATGAGGACCCGGGTCATCACAGCTAATTATGACCAATCCCCCGATAACGCCAGTATAAGCTGAACTCATCAGAGAATCAGAGGCCACGTTAAGCCCTACCTGTTTCATAGCCACTGCTGCCCTCTTTCCAGTCAAGCTTGCTGCCAGAGCATTATCATAGGCAACCTTCTCGTTCGCTGACCACTCAATGTAGGTGCTTAAGCCAAGCTCTTTTTTGAATTCCACTACTGCCGGAACAATTTCAGAGCTTGGAGTTCCAGGGTAGGAAGTAACAACATGACATCCAGCTTCAACAATCCCTCTGGCAATGGCAACATTACCCAGCAATACTCTCACTTCTTCGTGGCCAGTTTTCCTCATATTCAATCTTTTATTGCTAGATTAAAAAACGGTGAAAGCTCTCGCAGAAACAGTGTCTGCATGAAAGAGAAAAGAAAAATGGGGACAGTCCCGACGGAGCTTGTCCCAAAAAGCAGCTTCCACCCTTTTTTCACACCCACAGAAATATCCCGCCAAAAAAGAGGACAGTCTGTGCAGAAAATGGGGCCTGTCCCCATTTTTACTGTCCCCTTTTTTTCCTTTTTTTACTGATAGATTTTTTTAAATGCATCAATAAATCTCTTGTTTTGCTCTGGAGTTCCTATTGTCACCCGCAAGAATGTGGATTTTCCGTACATGGTTAAAGGTCTGACGATTACGTTGCTTTTCTGGAGTTCCTCACATATTCTTTCTGCATCTTCCTTTACATCTATAGTTATAAAATTTGTTTCAGACGGAATGTAAAAAACAGACATCTTATCGAAATTCTCGTACAGGAACTTTTTGCCAGATTCATTTATCTCTTTGGTTTTCTTTATATGTTCTTTATCCTCCAAAGCCGCAGCCGCACCTATTTGGGCAAACCTGTTAACAGCGAATGGCGGACTTACTCTTTGGATAGCATTAATGAAATCCTCTTTAGCTGCACAATATCCGACACGGAGGCCGGCTAAACCATACAATTTGGAAAAGGTTCGAAATACTATAACATTCCTTCCTTCTTCAATATATTTCAGTGTATTCGGATAACTATCTTTATTTACATATTCAAAATAAGCCTCATCGAAAGCCACGACTATATCTTCGGGAATCTTCTCCATAAACTCTGAAACCTCCTCCTGGGTGATCAAATTGCCAATCGGGTTCATCGGATTGTCGAGATAGACTATCTTTGTATCGCTGGTTATTGTCTTTAAGATGGCGTCAAGGTCATGCCGGTATTCTTTTAGCGGAACTTCTATCAATCTGCTATCCATGACTTGGGCAACAATCTTGGCCATGATGAAGGAGGATTCACTCATGATGAACGTATCTCCTGGATCCAAAAATGCAACACCCATGAGGAAGATCAACTCCGTCGTGCCATTACCTACACACAGTGTTTTAGGGGAAATTCCAAGATAACCAGCTATTCTGTCCCTTAAAAAAATACAGCTATTATCAGGATAGAGGTGGCCATCTTCCAGAGATTTTTTGACTGCACTAATGGCAAGAGGTGAAGGGCCCAAGGGATTCTCATTAGAGGCAAGTTTGCAAATCTCTCTGCCTAGATCAAGTTCTTTTTTGAGAACTTCGAGAGGTAATCCTGGTTGATAGTGCTCAATCTTTAAGACATTATCTCTTATCAGCTTTTTCATAGTTTTAAGATTCCTTTTATATGGCTTCTATCCAACTATACGGTTTCTATCCAAGCTAGTCCTGTTTGGTTTGTACAAAGACTTAGTCAGCTTTATCGATTCGAAATTAATAACAAGCCCCATATAATAACAGATCCCGTGGACTAAACTACATGAAGGAGCAACGGAATCCTTCTCCAAACAAATATAATAGAACCTATCCTGTTAGCTTCCATTAATCTTTTTTTCGCAAGCGATTTATGGCTTTATATCGAGCCTTTGGAAATTTATTATCAAAAAAGACCCCAAAGAATTATGCCAGAATTACTCAAAAAATGCGAGAACAAATCTTAAAATCATACTAGAATTTTGCAGTTTGTTTGACTTTTTGACATCAAATTTTTCCTGTGTTATAAGTCCCAATAACATCTTTTATTCTAATTTGTAATTTTACATACTGTAATCATTAAGGGCTGGAGGCTATTGATGATAAAACAAATCAGTCATCTGGGAATGGCGGTGAAGAATCTTGAAGAGGCAAGGGAGTTTTATCGCTCGGTTTTCGGGCTGGAATCATCTGAGCCCATAATAGGCGCCGACGGGACGATTAGGGTCAGCATGGTCGAAGTGGGCGGTGTTCTGATTGAGCTCCTTCAACCTATAGGGAGTGAAGGAGTCATGGCAAAATTCCTGGAAAAACGCGGCGAGGGTTTCCACCATATTTGCTATGAAGTGGACGATATCAAGGCAGAGATTGCCTCGCTCAAGGCCTTAGGAGTAGAGGTTCTCGGTGAACCAAAGCCAGGTGCTGAGGGGATGAGTGTTTTCCTCCATCCTCAAGGAACTCACGGTGTCCTGGTTGAGTTAGTCGAAAAGAAAGAATGAGTAATTGGTCCTAATAATTTGAATTTGGGGAGGATAAAAAATGGACTTCGAACTAACAGATGAACAGATAATGTCTCGGGATATGGCTCGAAAGTTTGCCGAGCAGGAGATTTTGCCAAAACTCAAGGAAAATGAACGTCAGGAGAAATTTGATCCTGGGATTATAAAAAAGATGGCTTCCCAGGGGCTTTTAGCCCCGCATATGCCCGAGGAGTATGGTGGAATGGGTCTTGATTATGTTACCTCAGCCATCATCTGGGAGCAGCTCTGCGGAGCTAGCTTAGCGGTAACACAGGCAGCAGTCAGCGGGCCCATCCAGCCGGCAACCAACCTTCTCGATGCCGGGACTGAGGAGCAGAAAAATAAATACCTTCCCCCGGTCTGTAAGGGTGAATTAATCATGTCTGGAGCTGTGGTCGAGCCTAACGCGGGAAGCGATTCTTCTATGATCGAGACTGCTGCTCGCCGCAAAGGTAATCATTGGATCATAAATGGTTCCAAAATTTTTATAACTAACGGGGAAATTGCGGATGTTGTCTTGTTTATAGCTCAGACAGATAAAAGCAAAGGCATTAAGGGACTGGCCAGCTTTATCGTGGAGAGAAACACACCAGGCTTTTCGAGCACGCCCCAGAAGGGAAGAATCAGTTGGCGAGGCGGTAGCGAAGGCATTTTAAGTTTCACAGATATGGAATTGCCCCTGGAGAATCAGGTAGGGGAGATTGGACGTGCCTTAAAGGATGCCTTGCGAGGCATTGATACCGCCCGTTTATTCTTAGCTGCAGGTTGTGTTGGCCTGGCCCAGAACTGCCTTGACTCCTGTATTAAGTATGCCAAAGAGCGGATTCAGTTTGGAAAGCCTATCGGCGGTCACCAGCTAATACAGGAAATAATTGCTGAAATGGCAACGAAGGTTGAAGCATCCAGATGGCTTACCTATCGTGCCGCAGACCTTAAGAGCCGTGGTGTTCGCCATATCAAAGAGATGTCCTATGCCAAGCATTTCGCTGCTGAGACCGCTCTTTGGGTTTCCTCCCAGGCGGTTAAAATTCATGGCTCTTATGGCACCTTCGATGATTACCCTGTAGGTCACCACTACCAGGATGCAATCACTGCCACAATACTAGGGGGCACAGCCCAAATGCATCAGTTAACTATAGGGCAGCAGCTTTTAGAAATGGCTGCTTTCAAGTAGTAGACTTTGTCCAAAAGTTGTTTGACTCCTTGTCATTGCGAGGAGCGAAGCGACGCGGCAATCTCTACCTTTTCATGAGATTGCTTCGCCCCTGCGGGGCTCGCAATGACACACGGAAATTAACAATCCAGATTTTGTGTCAAGCAACTTTTGGACAATGCTAAGTAATAGCCAAGGAAGGCTCAGAAAGAAACAAGTTTTTTAAAATGGGAAAATCGCTTTTCTATATCTTCAAGCTGCAAGGATTTAAAGCGGCTGATGCCAAAATCCTCGATGATAAATGAAGCCATGACGCTTCCATAAACAGAAGCCCTGCGGATTTCTTCCTCTTTATCAAAAGCATTTATTTTATCCAGGTAGCCCAAAAAACCTCCAGCAAAACTATCACCGGCGCCTGTCGGATCAATTACTTTCTCGCAGGGATAGGCTAAAACGCCAAAAACAGAATCCTTCCCCAAGACCAGAGCACCGTGTTCGCCTTTCTTGATAACGACAAAAGAAGGCCCTCTCTCCAGAAGCTTCTTCCCAGCTTTGATAAGATTCGGCTCTTTGGCCAGCAATCTTATTTCTTCATCGTTAGCAAAATACACGTTGACTTTCTCTAAAACTCTTAAAAGAGGCTCAGGCTTGGTTTTAATCCATAGATTTATGGTATCCATGGCCACGAGCTTGGGGTGCTTAACCTGGGAAAGAATATCCTCTTGAAGGTCAGGGTCGATATTGGCCAGAAAAACAATGTCGGCATCCGAGTAGTCTGGAGGAAGTTGAGGGCTAAAACCTTCAAACACGTTCAACTCTGTTTTGATCGTCGTCCTCTGATTGGGATCATCACCATAGCGTGCTTCCCAGTGGAATGTTTTACCTGACTGAATTTCAAGGCCCCGGACATCGATTCCTCTGCTCTTGAATAATTTAATCGTCTCCTCTGGGAAATCCTCTCCCACGACAGCCACAATCTTTGGTCCGGTGAAAAAACTCGAAGCCAGGGAGCAATAGGTGCCTGATCCTCCCACAATTTTCTCTCTCCTGCCATGGGGTGTTTCAAGAGTATCAAAAGCAACAGAGCCGACAATCACTAAACTCATTGGACTATTAAGCCTCTTTGTTTTATTTTATGTATTTTTCGATAATACAGCGGAGCTTCTCTTTTGACTTTTCAGGGATGGAATCAGATTGGGTGACAATACAATTCTTGAGAGCTTGAGCACAATCGCATCGGCTTTCTCTTTGTGAAGGAAGCGAGGCAACTGCTTTTTTGATGATGGCTTTGGCATTGTGTGTATTTTGCTCCATGCTCTCTAAAACCATCTCGATTGTAACCGGCTCCTCAACTTCATGCCAGGGCGGTAGATGTTAGACTCAGCCCTGCTTGAAAAAGCAGGCCCTTCAATACAAATATAGGTTCCTCCTCGATGGACTCTCAACTTAAGCATCTTTCCTGTATTAAACAGCGCACCTGAGAGATCAGGACAGACGGGCTGGGCAAAGCTGACATGAGCAGCAATACCTTCTCCGAAAAATGAGTTTTCACGGTGGGTTCTGTCGAAGAACTGGTCAGAGAACACAATATCTCTTGGTTTTATCTGATCCTCCAGTGATCCCACAGAGTTCACAGAAATGATTCTCTCTACGCCGAGCATTTTAAAGCCATAGGTGTTGGCCCGGTAGTTTATCTTTGAGGGAAGGATCTTATGACCTCTGCCGTGGCGGTTGAGAAAAGCAACTCTTCTTCCTTCCAAGGAGCCAACGATGAAAGCATCAGAAGTTCTTCCGAAGGGAGTCTCTAACTTGACCTCTTCGATGCCTTCTATTCCCTCGATTTCATAGAAGCCTGTTCCTCCCAGGATGCCGATCTCCACACGAGGAAGTTTTTCGTTCTTCGCCGCTTTCATCTCTCATTCCCAATGAGAATATTGATATATAATTTATAAGATAGCAAGTCAAGTAAAGCTAAGCCCATCATTATGTTTTGATTTTTCAACACGAAAGGATTATTCTATGAAGCTGGAGGAAAGCAAATGGCTGAAAAATTCGAAACCGGACCGCTTATCGAAGTCCTCCAAGAGGCAAACCGTGTTGCTGTCTTGACAGGAGCCGGAATCTCAGCCGAATCAGGAATTCCTACATTCCGGGGAGAAGAGGGCTTGTGGAAAAAATATCGTCCGGAAGAACTTGCTACTCCCACAGCCTTCAGCCAGGATCCAAAGCTTGTCTGGGAATGGTATGACTGGCGGCGAGGGATTATTGGTCAGAAGGAGCCGAATCCTGGCCACGAAGTCATTGCTCGCTGGGAGGAGACGTTTCCAACCGTTTCCCTAATCACCCAGAATATCGACGGCCTCCATCAGAAAGCAGGCTCAAAAAACATCTGGGAGCTCCACGGCAACATTTGGAAGCTGCGTTGTACCGAGGAGGGGACGATAACGGAAAACTATGATATCCCTTTGAAAGAAATTCCCCCTCTCTGCTCTAACTGCGGAGCCCTGCTCAGGCCTCACGTCGTCTGGTTTGGAGAGGCGCTATCATCAACCATACTCCAAAAATCTATGCAACTAAGCTCTGAATGTGACGTAATGTTCGTCGTCGGCACATCGGCAGTAGTCCAGCCGGCTGCTTCGCTTCCGTTTGAAGCCTCTGAAGCTGGGGCTAAGATTGTGGAGATCAACCTTGACCCGACTCCTCTCTCCCTGTACGCTGATTTTTCCATAAGAGGAAAATCAGGAGAAATCTTGCCATTAATTGATGAAGAATTAAAAAAAACATCCAAGGCATAAAAGGAATTATTTGAGATGAAATACATTTATTTTGATGCTTCAGCAGGGCTGAGCGGAGATATGATCTTGGGAGCTCTACTGGATCTGGGCGTGTCCTCCTCACTCTTTAGAGAAAAAATGGCCGAATTAAAACTTCCTGTAGAGATTCAACTCAAAGAAACAAAAAGGGCTACTCTCCGAGGATTAAAAGTGGATGTTCTGGTGAAAGCAAAAAAGACTATTGAGAGGAAGCGGTCAGATATCGAAAATATCATAAAGAGAAGCCGCTTTTCCTCCTCTGTAAAAAAGAACGCCTCAGCCGTATTTAAGAAGCTCTTCGAAGCTGAAGCAAAAGTCCACGGCCACAGCCTCAATGAGGCACATCTCCATGAAGCTGGAGCAGATGATGCGATCGTGGATATCGTGGGTTGCTGTTTTCTGGCTGAGATCCTCGAAATCAGTGAATTCTACTGCTCGCCTTTGAATCTCGGTCAGGGATGGGTGAAATCATCTCATGGACACCTGCCCGTGCCAGCCCCTGCTGTGGCTGAACTGCTTAAGGAGATCCCAATCTATTCAGCCTGGGTAAAACAAGAGCTTGTCACACCTACAGGGGCAGCTATAGTCTCTACACTGGTCAAAAAATTTGTTCCTTTGCCTGAATTATCTTATGAAAAAATCGGCTACGGGGCTGGAGCCCGTAACTTCCGTGAACTGCCAAACATTCTGAGAGCTTTCTATGGAAACAAGAAGGAATTTAATGCAGAAAAAAAAGTCTACATAATTGAAGCCAATATCGACGATTCCAGTCCTCAGGTCTTGGCTGCTTTCTCTGAAATAGCCTTTAAGTTAGGGGCGTTAGACGTGTTTCTTACCCCTGTCCTGATGAAAAAAGGCAGGCTGGCCACAAAATTGACCGTTATGGCTGAGATTGGTAAGATAGATTCCCTGATCAGTGCTATTTTTAAAGAAACAAGCTCTATAGGTGTCAGGTATTTCCCCGTAGAAAGGCGTGTGCTGGAAAGGAAGATCGAGAAGGTCGGCATCCTGGGAGAAGAAGTAGCGATAAAAATATCCTACCAAGAAGGAAAAGAAGTCAACATTCAACCTGAATTTTCAGACTGCTTGAGATTGGCAAAAAAGAGCGATCTTTCTGTCAAAGAAATCATGCAGCTTGGCCTTAAAGAATTTTATAAGAAGCGCGAAAAATCTTGAAAGGATTGAAAAACAAATTCGTTGGACTTTCTTGAATAAGCCTGAAAATGCCCGCAAAAGATAAGGAGAAAAATGTGGACCTAAAGAAGATTGCAAGAGGAGTTAAACTCATCTTAGAGGGCGTTGGTGAAGACTCCGAACGACCTGGGCTCAAAGATACTCCTCAAAGGGTCGCTCGTATGTTTTCGGAAATATTGGGAGGATTAAAGGAGAATCCTGCAAAACAACTTCAGACGATTCAGAGTGAAAAGCATGATGAGATGGTTCTCATCAAAAACATCCCTCTTTATTCGATGTGCGAGCATCATCTCCTTCCTTTTGCTGGAGTCGCCCACATTGCTTACATCCCAAAAGCAGGAAGAATCGTAGGGCTGAGTAAAATTGCCCGGGTGGTTGATATTCTTAGCAGACGGCTCCAAATCCAGGAAAGGCTTACCAAGCAGATTGCTGACCTCATCATGGAACACCTTAAGCCTCTCGGAGTAATGGTTGTCATCGAAGCTGAGCATATGTGCATGTCCATGAGAGGAGCTAAGAAACCAAAATCTTTAACTGTTACTTCTGCTCTGAGAGGTTCCTTCCGCACCAAAAGCGCAACACGGTCAGAAGCCATGACTCTGATCAAAGGAGGAATGTCGGGTGGCAGAGAAGTCTAATAAAGCTTTCTACATCACTACTCCCATTTACTATGTAAACGATGTCCCTCATATCGGACACACCTACACCACTATCATTGCAGATGCCCTGAGTCGCTTCCAAAAACTTTTAGGAAACGAAGTCTTTTTCCTCACCGGCACTGATGAGCACGGACAGAAAGTGGAAAAGGCTGCAACAGAGAGAGGATTAAAGCCTATAGAACTAGCAGACCAGGTAGTCGGAAGGTATAAAGACTTGTGGAAAGCTTTGAATATATCCTATGATTTTTTCATTCGTACTACAGAATCCTTCCACGAGAAAGGCGTCCAGAAAATCTTCAAGAAATTAATAGAAAAGGGCGACATTTACAAAGGAACTTACAAGGGATGGTATTGTGTTTCTAATGAGCATTTTTTGGCCGAGGATGTCCCCCTTGAAGAGGGGGGCTACAAAATCTGCCCAGAGTGTGGCGTAAAAGCCTACGTTGTCTCTGAAGAGTGTTATTTCTTCAAGCTTTCAGCCTACCAGAAACCACTTCTTGATTTCTATGCCAAATTCCCGGCATTCGTCAGGCCCCCAAGCCGGATGAACGAGGTCGTAAGCTTCGTGCGGCAAGGGCTCAAGGATTTAAGTATCACCCGCACCACAGTGAAATGGGGAATTCCCATACCGGACGATCCTGACCATACCATTTATGTCTGGTTTGACGCTCTCCATAACTACCTGACAGGCATTGGGTATGATTGGAACATGGAGCTTTTCGAGAAATTCTGGCCAGCAACAGTCCATCTTATCGGCAAAGACATCCTCAGATTCCATGCTATTTTCTGGCCTGCTTTTCTTATAGCAGCAGATTTTCCCCTGCCCCTGACAGTGTTCGGCCATGGTTGGTGGCTTAAAGACGAGACAAAAATGTCCAAATCCAAAGGCAATGTCCTTGATCCCTATCTGATCTTAGATACCTTTGGTCCTGACCCGCTACGTTACTTTCTGCTTAGAGAAATTCCTATAGGTCTTGATGGGAACTTCTCCCACGAAGGTTTTGTCCACAGAGTTAATTCTGACCTGGCAAATGATCTTGGAAACCTCGTTCAGCGGACTCTGACTATGATTCAGAATTACTTTAACGGAAAAATCGAAGAAACAGATAAAGAGGAGAAAGTTGATAAAGAAATCCGTCTGGAGTTTGACAACCTTAAAAAGAAAGTGCTCAAGTTCTCCGAGGATTATGTCCTAAACAAAGCACTGGAGGAAATCTGGGCTTATATCAGCTCGGTCAACAAATATCTAGCAGTTAATGAACCCTGGAAATTAGCAAAGGACCAATCCAAGAGGAAAAGGCTGGCAAGAATTCTCTATCAGGCGGCATCAGCTCTCAGGGGTATAAGCTATCTTATTTTTCCTGTTATGCCTGAATCATCAGAAAAAATCTGGGATTTTCTCGGAGAAGAAAAACCTATCCAGGAAGAAACATTCTCAGAATTGAAATTTGAAGACTTGAAGCTGGGCCAAAAAATCAAAAAGCCCAAACCTCTTTTCCCAAGAATCGCCTTGAAAGATTTCTTAAAGGAAGAAGAAACAAAGCCTTCTCCGGAAAGAAAGGAGGAAAAAATGGAACACATCACTTTTGATGAATTCAAAAGAATGGATTTCAGAGTTGGTGAGGTTCTCAAAGCAGAAAAAGTGGAGGGCACCGATAAACTCCTCAAACTTGAAGTCGACATCGGAACTGAAAAAAGGACGATGGTGGCGGGTGTCGCAGATGTCTACACCGCTGAAGAACTGGAAGGAAAAAAGTTCATTGTCATCGTTAACCTGAAACCTGCTGTTATTCGGGGGATCGAATCCCAAGGTATGCTCTTGGCGGCAGAGGTAGAAGGGAAAGCGACCATACCTTTCTTTGATAAGGATGTCCTCACAGGCGCCAAAGTCAAATAACTAAAAGCAAGTGGGGTCAGGTCTTGCTTTTTGCTTGTCTAAAAATTTTTTTTACAAGGATGAAAGCGACACAGATATCTCCTATCTTCAGGATGAGATTTTGCCCCCATCCCCTGCCCATTTATAAAAAGACTGGGGTTGCCCTCGACCTAATCCATTAGTATAAATTGCTTTTGAATGAGTAAAAGCAAAAAGCAAGACCTGACCCCTATGGAGAAGAAAATGAAGAGAAGAGATTTCTTCAATGCTTGTCTTGGAGGCGTTGCTGGGATGAATATTTTCTTTACTTCTGGCAAGCGCAGGTTATCTTCAAAAGCTCCAAAAAAGAAAAAAGATGAAACAGCTGTTCTGGTTAAAGTTCTAGGGACTGCCCAGGATGGGGGCCTTCCTCAGATAGGTTGTTACTGCAAGAATTGTCTTCGAGCACGAGAAGACCAGCGATTTTCTCGTCTCATTTCCTCACTCGCTATCATAGATTTAGAAGAAAAAAAATACTTCATTCTGGATGCCACTCCTGATATCCGAACCCAATCGGATATAGCTTTCAATAGACTAGCTCTTCAAAAACAAGGAAGAAAAAACTCTCCCCATGGTGTCCTACTAACGCATGCCCATATCGGCCATTACACAGGCTTGATGTTTTATGGCTATGAGTCTATGTCTACTCATAGATTGCCTGTTTATTGTTCTTCTCGTATGAAAAGCTTTTTATCCAGTAACGGTCCCTGGAGTCAGCTTGTCCGCTTGGAAAATATATCAATCCATACCCTCTCCTTTGAAAAAGAATTTTTATTAACGCCGCGCATTTCTTTTATTCCCTTTCTCGTCCCTCACCGGAACGAATACACAGACACCTTGGGTTTTATAATCTCTGGAGAGAAAAGAAAGCTTCTTTATGTGCCGGACATCCAGAGCTGGGAGGCCTGGAGCCGGTCGATAGTAGAAGAGACCCAAAAGTCAGATGTTGCTCTTTTGGATGGAACCTTTTACAGTTCAGAAGAGCTACCTGAACGAGACCTTTCTAAGATAGGACATCCTTTCATCAAAACAAGCCTAAAAACTCTAAAAAATGTGGCAGAAGAGGGAAAAACAAAAATCTATTTCACCCATTTAAACCATTCTAATTTAGCCCTTGATCCAGAAGGGGAAGCCAGGAAAGAGGTCGAAGAGAACGGCTTCGGCATTGCCTCAGATGGGATGGAATTCTTTCTCTAAATTCAGGTTGTCATTCAAGATATTTTCCGAGGACTGAGCGAGGTACAGCTCCCTCTCTTATAATCACTGGTTTCGCAGATATGAGGTCGACCACAGTGGAGGGCAACGCTCCTCTTGTTTCTCCTCCATCAGCGATAAGATCAACTAATCCGAAGAAAGAATCTATGATTATTTCAGGATCTGCAATTTCTTTTTCTCCTGAAATATTAGCGCTTGTGGCTGTTATGGGAAAACCAGTCTCGTTCAGCAATTCTCTTATCCAAGAAAGCGCTGGCTGACGGATACCGATTGAATCTCCGGGGCCAAGCAGACCCGAGGGCAACGTAGATGAGGCTTTTAAGACAAACGTTAAAGGCCCGGGCCAGAACTCACCGGCCATTTTCCAGAAAAGAGATGGAATATCCTTCGCAATGTCTCGGGCCATATTGATATCAGAGATTATTATAGAGATAGGCTTTGATGGCTCTCTCTTTTTCAGATGATAAATTCTCTGGATGGCCTTTTCAGAAAAGCAGCTTGCACCCAGGCCATAAAAAGTATCTGTAGGGTAGGCAATTATGCCTTCTTCTTGCAAAACCTTAGCAACTATTTTAATTTTATCCAGCTCAACGAGCGCTGGGTTTATCTTTATGATTTTAGTTTTTACAGCCATTACTCTATTTATAGTAAAAGGTCAGGAGGAAAGAGTAAAGAGTAAAAAGGGGCCTGTCCCCATTTTTTCATTTTTTGAACCAAGGAAGAGAAAGGGAAAATACATCCCTCCACCGGATCATCCATGGAGAAGACATAATCCTTCCCTCCACCACAACTCGTATCTGGAAAGGGTTATCTAGATGAATGTAAAACCGGAAATTTTTGCGTGGCACAAAACCGGAAGTATTTGCATGGCATTGACAATATGTATTGTGGGCTTGACTATAATCGTTATCTGATTTATAAAGATTTATTTAATAAAAAGAAATACAAAGAAGAGGACAGTTGACCTTTTTTAGTCACAACCAGCGCCTTGCGTCCTTCTAATATCTAACTTGGCATAATTTTTGCATAAGGAATTTATAGAGGAGAAATGAAATGAAAAAAAGTTTGATTCTTTTTTTGGCAGTAATTTTTTTGACTCCAAGTCTTGCCTTTTCTGGTATTTTTACTTTTAAGGCAGGATTATTTATCCCCCGAGCTCAAAGCGACCTCTGGAGAACAGAATTTGACCAAATGACCTTCAACAAGACGCACTATAACACAACAAACTTCGGTTTTGCCTACGAATACTTCCTCACTAGGGAAGTTAGTGTAGTGCTAGGAGTCGATAGCTACTCAAAGAATAAAGTCGGAACCTATGTAGATTATGTTGGCATCGAGCTTGTCGAGGGATATTTTGCCTTCCCGAATGATTATATGGAAGATTTTTTTCCTACTCATGTCTTTAATATCTCTATAACTCCAGTCCAGATTTCCGCAAAGTTTACACCCATCGGAAGAAAAGGGAAATTTATCCCCTACGTAGGGGGTGGAGTAGGATTATATCTCTGGAACGTAAGGCTGACTGGTGATCTGGTCGATTTCGATGATGTCTGGGTTTATATACCCGATGGTATTGATATATACCCCATTATATCAGTTGATGCCTGGGAAAGTAATAGAATCTCATTCGGGTATCACGCTTTTGGCGGAGTTATGGTGCCCTTTACTAAAAGAATGACTTTTGAAGTGGAATTCAAGTATAACCGCGCTCAAGGTGAACTTAAAGAAGGTTTTGAGGGTTTTGAACCTTTTGACCTCAGTGCGTACCAGATTTCTTTAGGGCTGAATTACTGGTTCTAATATCGATCGTAGGAGATAATTTCATCCAGGCTTTTTCTCCCCCGAAATCGGGGAATTTCATCGGGATAGCCTAGGGGCGTTAAAGCCAGGACTTTCACCTCTTCAGGAACGTTAAGGATTGCTTTGACCTCTTCCTCCTCAAAAGAACCTATCCAGCATGTCCCAAGCCCTTCTTCTTGTGCTTGGAGGATGAGATGCTCTAAAGCTATCGTGACATCTACAGACCAAGATTTCATGTAGCGGCCCATACGAGCATAACACTTATCAGGAAAACCGCAGCCAACGACTATAATCGGTGCTTTGGCTATAAAAAATTGTCCTGCAGATGCCCGGGCCAGCTTTTCCTTCAATTCTTTGTCCTTAACGATGATGAACTTCCAGGGCTGAAAATTTTTCCCAGAAGGGGCAAGACGAGCAGCCTCAAGCACGCGCAAAAGAGCCTCTTCAGGAATGGGGTCTTGTTTATATTTCCTTACGCTTCGTCTCTTCTGAATAGCTTCCAAAACTTTCATTTCTCCTCCATCTTTTGACCTTGCTCTTTTGGCCTGTATTTATTTATGAGCGATAAATACTTTCGAACTTCAGACTTATTGTTTCTTTTCTCAAAACCGTTTGCAAGTATCTGACACTTCCTCACTATCTCCTGCCTGACAAGCATTTCCTGATGAGGCGTTAAATCGAGATGCAGCGTTTTCTCCAAAGCTTTGACCCTGAACCTATCCATGCCCCAGTATTTTCGTGACAGCTGGTCAGAGTGCCCTCCTCGTTTGATGATCAGGGGTTTGGGCAGAAAAAAAACAGGGTATTTGAAGGCAAGCCGAATGCCAAAATCATAATCTTCGCAGGTCAGCAATTCCTCATCGAATTTTCCCGTTTCCTCAAAAACCTCTCTCCTGAATAGGGCAGAAGAAAGGCTTATAAGACAGAGGGGTAACACCCGATCAAAGATCCAACCTGAATACTTCCTATGCTTTTTCTTGGGATTAACAAAGACTCCGCGCCTCATCCATATCTCCTCGGTGTAACAAACCTTTGCCTTGGGAAAAGCTTTCATAAAACTCATCTGCATACTGATCTTCTCTTTTTTCCAGAGATCATCCGAATCTAAGAAAGCGATATAATCGCCTTGAGCAAGATCAAGCCCGAGGTTCCGGGCCGAACTTACTCCTTTATGCTCCTGGAAGTGGTATTTCATCTTATTCCCGTTATTCCCGAAAGACTTTACAATTTCTTTTGTATTATCCTTGGAGCCATCATCAATCACCAATAACTCGAATGAACAAGAGCTGTTCCGAACGAAATAATCCTGGTTCAGGACAGACTGAATGGCCTCATCAAGAAAAGAGGCTCGGTTGTATGTCGGAATAATTACACTAATCATTGCCAAGAAGGCTCTATTCAGGGACTTCTTGAGATAGTGACTTTGTCACTTTTATCAAAAGGAATCTTTATGTATCCCCACGCGGTCCTCACCTCAATATCCCCGAAGAAACGGCAAGGAGCTGACGGTTGGAGAAGTTGGGTGTAGACCTCTTTTCCGACTTCAAAGAAACTCAGGAGGAAAGGAATTGAAAAAACCTTAATTTCTCCGCTTTCAATATTTTTATCTCCGCTTATAATACCTTCCCCAACCGATTTCCCTGCCAAATGAAACCCGTAGCGTATCCTGTCTACCAGGAGCTCAAAGGCATTACTGTTTTTAAAGCTCATCTTAAAGCTTATATCCGCTCCCCCGATCGTCATCTCCTTCACCTGAAGAGTAAGGAATTCAATCTCAGGTTTTTTGAAGATCGGGAACTCTCCTGAAAAGGCAAAAGGAAGCCTTCCTTTCTCCTTTCGGCCATCCGAAAAGTTCATTGCACCCGTTAAATAGCATTGGGCTTTATTTTCGTTTTCTATTCCCTCCACGATACGGAAAAGATGCCCATAGGTGATTTTTAGCGGGAAAGAAAGAAGTGTTTTTCCCCTTGCTTCGATGCGTATGTATTCCTCTAAAGACTTTGATAAGCGGAAGTATTCCTTCTGGTTGACAACAAAGCGGTAATCATAACTGGAAAGATAATAAGGCGAAGAGGAAGAGTTCGATATGTTTACATAAAAAACAAGCAAAAGTCCTGAGTCGCTTAAATCCTTAATCTTTTTCTCTTCAAGAGATATGCTGAGATCTTCTCTCAAAGAAATTGGCAAGGCTGAACTGGCAAAAGCCCAGAGGAAAAGCAAGAAGAAACACAGTGTTTTTTTCAATTTTTTCACTTGATATTTTTTGAATCCTTAAGCATACACTATTGGTTTGGGGAGAACAAGATTTCAAGTTTTTTCGAAAAATGTTTGAATCGAAGGTCAAACTGTTTTTATAATAGTACAAATAAAAAAAAGAAGACGCACCAATGGAACATTTAGAATCTGATTACTTGATGAAACCGATAATAAGAGGTAAAAAGTCATGAAGAAATTGCAGGCTGAATTTCGAGAAAAAGAATTCTTAATTCACCATTTTGGAGGTGAAGTCTATGCTGTCGGAGGCTACGTGCGCGACCTTATCAGAGGAATACCATCTGAGGATGTGGATATTCTTATTACTCATCATAGCGTTGAAGATATAATAAAAAAAATCCAGCCTTTCGGAAAAGTTGATCTTGTTGGAAAAAGCTTTGGTATCATAAAATTCACTATAAACAGAAAAACCTACGATTTAGCCTTGCCCCGGAAAGAGGTTCCAAGAGGCACAGCAGTTAAAAAACATAAAGATTTTGTAATCTCTGCGGATCCAAACCTACCCATCGAGAAAGATCTTGAAAGAAGAGATTTTCGATGCAACAGCATTGCTTTAAGGCTGGTTGACAACAAGCTTATCGATCCTTTTCGCGGAGAAAGCGATACAAAAGCAAAAAAAATAAGGCTGTCAAACCCCGCAGCATTCCCTGATGATCCTCTGCGGGTTCTTAGAGTAGCGCGATTTGCCTCAGTCCTTGAGTTTTCGGTTGATCCTGAAATTTATGAAACCTCAAAAGAAATAGATTTATCGGGCTTAAGTGTGGAGAGGGTGAACGAGGAGATTTTTAAAATCCTCCTTTTTTCTCCTCTTCCTTCAGTTGGTCTAGAAGAGTTATTCAAGCTCGGCGCCATAAGCCAGCTGTTCCAGGAACTATACAGCCTGACCCTATCTATCCAGGACCCCCTCTTCCACCCAGAGAAAGACCAGTATGGCAATCACACTGTCTGGTATCACACCAAGCTCACAGTGGACCAGGCAAAAAGACTATCCGACCTTGCCCAGCTTTCTCAAGAGAAAAAACTGGCCCTGCTACTGGCTTCCCTTTATCATGATGTTGGAAAACCATCTACAGCCCAGTGGGAGTTCAAGAAGGGAAGGATGGTCATCACCAACAACGGCCACGATGTCCTCAGTGAGAAGATCGCCAAAAAAATTCTTGGCCGGTTCAGAATTTTTTCCTGGAACGGATATAAGCTGAGAAAAACAATTCTTTCCCTGATTAGATGTCATCATCGGGCCTCTGAGCTATGGCAGAACAAGGAAGTTGTGACCAAAAAGGCCTTCAACCGCCTGGCGGCGGATATAAACGGTGAAATCGAGCTTCTGGTTTATCTTGATGCAGCTGACCGCGCCGGAAGGAAAGAAAAACCGATTACCGAGTTGGATGAGGAAGCCCGATGGCTTCTTCGAAAATTCAAGGAGCTCAACATAACCAAAGAGACTATTAAACCTTTAATCATGGGCAGAGACCTGATAAAAATGGCGGTGGCTCCCGGCCCTTTGATGGGAAAAATCCTTAAAAAACTCTATGAGCTCCAGCTCGACAATGAGTTTGAGACGAAAAAAGAAGGTCTGCAGATTGCTAAAAAAATCATCGAGAAGGAGCTTCGATGAAAATTCTTGTGGCTGGTGGAGCCGGATATATAGGATCTCATACAGCCAAAGAGCTCATCAAGGAAGGATTTGAAGTAGTTGTTTTCGACAATTTTTCTACAGGCAAAAAAGAGCTTCTTGTGGGAGGAGAGCTTTTTGAGGGCGACCTCATGGATAAAGAGGCCGTCAAAAAAGCCTTCAAGGAAAAAAATATCGAAGCTGTTCTTCACTTTGCTTCCCTCATCCAGGTGGGAGAGTCTTATGCAAATCCCCGAAAATACTATACCCACAACCTCATCACCAGCCTAAACCTCCTGGATGTTATGCTCGAAGCAGGAGTTGAATACTTCGTTTTTTCTTCAAGCGCTGCTGTTTATGGTGAGCCTCTTCAAAATCCCATACCAGAATCTCATCCTTTAAATCCTTTCAATCCTTATGGGCAGACAAAGTTCTTTGTGGAGAAGGTCATTCAAGACTACGCCAGAGCATACGGATTAAAATTTATATCTCTTCGTTATTTCAATGCCGCGGGAGCAGACCCAGAAGGGCAATTAGGCGAGCTGCATGATCCTGAAACCCATCTTATTCCCAACATCCTGCTTTTTCTTCTTGGAAAAAAGAAGAAATTTGAAATTTTTGGAACGGATTTCCCCACCAAAGACGGGACAGCGGTCAGAGATTATATCCATGTCACAGATCTGGCAAAAGCTCATGTGCTTTCTCTCAAAAAACTCCTGAAATCTTCTCAGAGTGAGTTTATCAATCTGGGTACAAACAAAGGCTATTCTGTTTTAGAGATCATAAATAAAACAGAAGAAATCACAGGAGAAAAAGTTCTCTACACAGAAAGCCCAAGGCGCGAAGGGGATGTTCCAGTGCTCTTAGCCTCAAGAGAAAAGGCAGAGCAAATCCTGGGCTGGAAGCTATACCATTCAAACATCGAAACAATCATTGAAACGGCCTGGGACTGGCATAAGAAAAGCGCATAGGGCTTATCGCGGGAGTCAAAATAACGCGGTCAGGCCTCTGGGGTTAGGCCTCATCATGGGGAAGCTCAGATAATCAAGGGTAGCAGGGTTGCACGTCAGCTCACCCCTTTGACTCCACTCCTCTGACTATCCTGGTCTTAATTTACCTAAAATGATGAGACAAAATCATCTTTCTAGGTGAGAAAAAAATTAATAAAGATCATTCCAAAAATCATCTCTAAAGGTTATTTACTTGCAGGGGAATTTTTATTATTTTCAACTTGACGAAGTAGCTAAAATCTGATGTCGCTTCTCATCAATGCTGAGATAAGAAAGAAACGTTCTCTTTTATGGAGTGCAGGATGAATATAAACGACTTGCCGAAAGACAATGGAAGCTTATCACCTCTTTATTTTTATCGTTATGCGCTGAAGGATTTAATGCAAGAATTCCTTTATATTCAAATGAAAGAAACTCAGAACATAAATCCAGTACAGCCAAAATTCGGAAAGTCCCCCATAACCAATAAGTTTTCCAAAACGAAAGAATTATTTGACTCTGACCTTTTCAAATGTTATAAATTCTACCTTTAAACAAAAATCTGAGAAAAATGAAACATATTTGCTCGGCCATTCTTATTATTTCATTTATCTTTTTCTGGAATTGTTCCTCTTCCCTGGATAGAATCCAGAGCAATCCTTCATCAACTCCTGAGGACGCTCAAAATACCAAACGAGCTGAGTCCGAAGAAAAAGCTACGAAATCTAACCAGATAAAAAATCAGGACGGCAGTGAAACCGGTGCTCAAGGGAATGCTTCTTTCCAGGACGATCCCCTATCAGCCCTCGAAGATGCTCTGTATGTTTACCAAGATAGCCAACTTGCTTGGGAAAAAGGAGATTTCGATACCGCGCTAGCTGCTCTGGATGATGCTTACAGCCTGATTTTGAAGCTCAAACTCCCCCCTGATTCCTCTCTCATCCAGGAAAAAAACGATCTAAGACTCCTGATCGCTCAGAGAATCCAAGAAATCTACGCTTCACAACTAACAGTGGTCGGGAATAATCATCAAACCATTCCTCTCGCTGAAAACGAACATGTCGAGAATCAAATCAAAATTTTTCAAACCGCAGAGAGAGAATTTTTCGAGCAGTCCTACAAGCGCTCAGGACTCTACAGGCCAATGATCCTTGAGGAATTGAGAAAGGCCGGGCTTCCAGAAGAGCTGTCCTGGGTTCCCCTTATTGAGAGCGGATTTCAAGTCAGAGCTTACTCCCACGCCAGAGCCCTGGGTCTCTGGCAGTTCATATCTTCCACAGGATACCGTTATGGTCTGAAGAGAGACCGCTGGATCGATGAAAGGATGGACCCCATAAAATCAACCCAAGCAGCTTTAAAGTATCTGCATGATCTTCATTCTCATTTTGGCGACTGGACAACCGCTCTGGCTTCTTACAATTGCGGTGAGTATAAAGTCAAAAAGGTCATTAATACACAGCGTTTTAATTACCTCGACAACTTCTGGGATCTTTATCTTATGCTCCCTCAGGAAACCGCTTGCTTCGTTCCCCGTTTTATTGCAACCCTTCTTATCGTCAACGATCCTGAAAAATACGGCTTCAACCTTCCTACTTCCGATACTCCCTTGGAATTCGTAAGACTTCCCATGAAAAGCCCCATCAGACTTTCCGACCTTTCCGAAGCTATGGGATTGAATGAAGATGCACTATCCTCTCTTAATCCTGAACTGCGTCACGGTGCCACTCCAGACTACGAATACGTCTTAAGAGTTCCGTTAGGCTTTGCAGAAAAAGCAATGATCGCTTTGAATTCTCTTCCGACCTGGATCCCTCCAGAGGCTACTTACAGAATCCATCGTGTGCGAAGGGGAGAATCTCTCTCACTCATTGCCCAACGCTATAGGACATCTATCTCAGCTATTGCTCGATTGAATGGTTTGAGTCGTGTTAATCTCATCAGGTCTGGACAAAGGCTAAAAATTCCGGTTCGCGGAGGAAGCTATGCGTCTGCTCCTCCTCCCAAGCTTGTCAAAGAGGGGGAAAAGCTAATTTATATTGTAAAAAGAGGAGATTCTCTTTATAAAATCGCCAGCGCCTTTAGCACCACAGTTAGAAATATAAAAGGGGATAACAGCCTTGAGAGTGACACCTTGGATGTTGGGCAGAAGATCGTCATCCAATCCTCGATACCCCAAGGAGCTACTATTTATACAGTAAAACGCGGTGATAGTCCTTCTAGAATTGCCAACAAATTTGGAATGAACCTCAGCATTTTGCTTAGTTTAAACAGCCTCAACTACAGATCAAAAATCTACCCTGGTCAAGAACTTTGGGTTGTCCCCAAGAGACAAGGAAGCAACTAGACTTCTATTTGGGTTTGGCCTTTTCTTTGCCTTTCTTCTTTTCTTTCTTTTTAAACTCGGAGCCGATAAGTTCAAGGATCGCCATCTCAGCACCATCTCCTGCCCTGGGCCCGATCTTTACAATCCTTGTGTATCCTCCAGGTCTTTCGCTAAAACGAGGACCAAGTTCTTCAAATAGCTTCTTAACGACAGGCTTCTTGTATATGAAGCTTAAGGCTTGACGCTTGGCATGAAGAGTATCCTTTCTAGCTAAAGTAATCATCTTCTCGGCCAGAGGCTTTGTTGCTTTTGCCTTTACCAAAGTCGTTCTTACACGCTCTTTTTCCAGAAAGGAGGTCACAAGATTACGCAGCAAAGCACGTCTGTGCGCAGTGTCTCGCCCTAATTTCTTTCTTTTGCGAAGATGCTTCATTCAGCTTCTTCCTCTTCTTCTTTTTCTTCCTTCTTCTCCGCTTCTATTTTCTCTAGCAATCTCGGATGAAGGTCCAAATTGAGACCAAGATCCAATTCTTGCAGAGTCTCCTTTATTTCAGTCAAAGATTTGCGGCCAAAATTTTTCGTCTTTAAAAGGTCGTCTTCAGTTTTCTGAACCAATTCATAAATTTTTTCTATACCAGCTGCCCTGAGGCAGTTATTGGACCTGACTGAAAGTTCAAGATGATCTATAGATTTTGATAAAATTTCCAACTGAGAGTAATAAGGAATCTCTTTTTTTATGGTTATTTGCTCTCTTTCCATGGGCTCATCAACAATAGTAAGAAAGATAACCAGATGGTCTCTCATTATTTTAGCTGCCTGAGCTAAAGCTTCCTGTGGAGTAATAGAGCCTGATGTCCAAATTTCCAGGTTTAACTTTTCGTAATCGATTCTCTTGCCAACTCTTGCCGCCTCGACCCTGTAGTTTACCTTTTTGATGGGGGAATGAGAAGAATCAAGGGGAATATAGTCCACGCTTAAATCTCCATCGAAATTTTGATCAGCAGGAATATAGCCTCTATTATTCTTAACAACCATCTCCATATCTAACTTCCCATCTTTATCGAGAGAGGCAATATGAATATCTTTGTTAAGAATTTCGATATCAGGATCATGAACGATATCAGATGCTTGTGCTTCAGTCGGTCCCTTTTTTTTCAGAGTCATAATTTTTGGCTCATCTCCTTCAAGCTTTAAAGGGATACCTTTTAAATTCAGGATGACATCTGTCACATCTTCCACTACCCCAGGGATACTCGAGAACTCATGAAGAACACCCTGAATTCGAACAGCAGTAATGGCGGCTCCTGTTACAGAAGAAAGAAGAATCCTTCGCAGAGCGTTTCCGATTGTGACTCCATAGCCTCTTTCAAAAGGCTGGGCCGAAAAGAAGCCATATTTTTCTGTTAAAGTTTCGTAATCACATTCAAGATATTTCGGTCTCTGAAAACCTGTTTCTATCATGGTTCCTCCTTTTCAGGATCCATTATTATCAAATAAATCCACCAAGGCGACAGAGATTTGAACTCTCTGGAGCTTCTGCGCCTCAGATAACAAGTTACTTCGAGTAAAGCTCAACAACCAAACGTTCTTCCACAGGGAAAGTAATATCTTCACGGGCTGGAAAAGAAAGAATTTTTGCCTCCGTCTTTTCCCAACTAACCTCTATCCACCCTGGGACAGTCTTATTTTTGTTTGATTCTACAATGGCTTTTAGCTCCTCATGCTTTATTGCTCTCTCTCTAAATGTGACAACATCACCTTTATTGACCAGATAAGATGGTACGTTGACTTTCCTTCCATTAACTTCAAAATGGCCGTGAGTAATCAGTTGCCGAGCATGGTCTCGAGAATGAGAGAATCCTATTAAAAAAACAACGCTATCCAGCCTTCTCTCCAGCATAGCCAAGAGATTTTCTCCAGTAATGCCTCTTTTTCTCTCCGCTCGCTGGAAAAAAAGCCGAAACTGTTTCTCGGACATGCCATAATATCTTTTCAGTTTCTGTTTCTCCCTGAGCTGAAGACCATATCCCAAGATTCTTCTTCTTGCTCTTCCGTGTTCCCCTGGGGGATAAGGTCTCCTTTCCACAGGGCATTTCTCGCTCAAACACTTGCTTCCTTTTAGAAAAAGCTTCGTTTTCTCCGCCCGACAGAGGCGACAAACCGAATCTCTGTATTTTGGCATCTTATTCTCCTCTACGGCTTCTCCTTCTAAACCCTTCTTCTCTTCCGGACGCGACAACCATTATGGGGAATTGGAGTAACATCCTTGATTGATTTTATCTCTAAGCCATTTGCCTGGAGAGCTCGAATAGCTGATTCTCTCCCAGCACCTGGACCCTTAATCCTTACATCAACATACCTGACTCCAAATTCTTTTGCTCTAGACGAAACTTCTTTAGCAGCCAACTGGGCTGCAAAAGGAGTTCCCTTCCGGGCACCCTTGAAGCCTGCTGATCCGGCACTAGCCCAGCAAACTGTATTTCCCTGTTGATCTGCTATGGTAACGATTGTATTGTTAAAAGTGGACTGAATATAAGCCACACCAAATCCTATTTCTTTCTTTACCTTCTTTTTCTTGGTTTTTCCTTTTGGTCTTGGCAATTAAAACTCCTTATGTAGCTTTTATTATCTTCTTTATAGCATGACCTCGAGGACCTTTTCTCGTTCGAGCATTGGTTTTTGTCCTCTGGCCTCTCAAAGGCAATCTTCTCTTATGCCGCAATCCTCGGTAACACCCAATATCGACCAGCCTCTTTATATTCTGGGTAGTCTCTTTTCTCAATTCACCTTCTATTCTTTCCTGTTTCTCGAGGATTTGACGTATTTGATTGATCTCATCCTCGCTCAAAGCTTTGACTTTTTTATCCTTATCTATCTTAGCCTCCTGGAGAATTTTATTTGACTTGGAACGACCGATACCAAAAATATAGGTCAACCCAACCTCAATCCTTTTTTCAGGAGGAAGCGTGATTCCTGCAATTCTTGCCATTTTAACCTCTTTTAGCCTTGCTTTTGTTTATGCTTGGGATTTGAACAGATAACCCGAAGCGTGCCTTTCCTTTTTATTATTCGACAATTCCTGCAAATCTTTTTTATGGATGCTCTTACTTTCATCGCTTTTTTCTTATTTGAATCGATAAGTTATTCTTCCTTTTGTTAAATCGTAAGGTGAAAGCTCAACAAGCACCTTATCTCCAGGAAGGATGCGGATAAAATGCTTTCTCATTTTTCCGGAGATATGAGCTAGAATTTTATGTTTATTGGCCAACTCAACACGAAACATGGCATTAGGAAGCGTTTCTAAAACAGTTCCTTCAGTCTCAAAGACATCCTGCTTAGGCATAATGATTCTCTTTTAAATAAGGCGCGTTCTTCTTTTTTTCATCTGACAGGCTTAAGATCTCAGGTCCTTTTTCAGTAATTGCCACTGTATGTTCATAATGAGCTGAGAGGCTTCTATCTCTGGTTATCGCAGTCCAATTATCATCCAAAATCTCCACATCCCAATCTCCCATAGCAATCATCGGCTCTATGGCCAAAACCATCCCTGATTTTAGCTTCGGTCCTCTTCCTGGCAGGCCAAAATTGGGAACTTGGGGCTCTTCATGGAGGGAAAGACCGATTCCATGACCGACAAAAGCTCGAATAACCGAAAATCCTTGAGATTCAACATAACTCTGAATGGCATAAGAAATATCTGATAATCTTTTTCCCGGTTTCATCTGTTCCACGCCCTTGAAAAAGGTCTCCTCAGCCGCTTCTATAAGTTTTTTTGCCTTAGGAGTGATTTCTCCCACAGGATAGGTCACGGCTGCATCTCCGTAATAGCCTTCATACAGAACTCCGAAATCTATGCTGATTATATCTCCTTCTTGCAGGCGCCGTGAAGAAGGAATGCCATGGACTATTTCCTCGTTGATGGATGTACAGAGAGAGGCGGGATACCCGCGGTAGCCCTTAAAAGCCGGAGAAGCATTCATCTCTTTCACCCTAACCTCAGCATACTCATCCAATTCTTTAGTTTGTATTCCTGGTGCTATCATTCTCCTTAACTCGGTTAAAATTTTGGCCACGATCTGGTTACTCTTCTTAATAGAGCTAATTTCTTCCTCGCAGTAAATAATCATCTTGCTGCTTCCATTTCTCTTGACCTGGCTATTTCTTTGTCCAGAATAGAATATATATTTTTAGAGATCGCCTCGATCTTTCCTTCACCATCTATCCTAAAATAAACCTTTTTTCTGGAGTAATAATCTATAAGTGTTTCTGTCTGTTCGTGGTATACTTTAAGGCGCTCTTTGATAACTTCTGGAGCGTCGTCCTCTCTTTGAATTAGCTCTGAACCGCAAACATCGCATGTTCCTTCTTTCCTCGGATTGCGGGCTAAAAGGTTATATATGGCCCCGCAACCAGAACAAATTCTTCGCGCCGAGAGCCTTTGAATCAGAGCTTGCTCACTCAGATGAATGTCGATCACTATTTCCGGCCGCTTTTCTTCAATTTCTTCCAATCTTCGGGCCTGACTAACGTTTCGGGGAAAACCATCTAAAATATACCCTCGCTTGTAGTCGGGCTGGAATATTTTCTGCCTTATCATCTCAATCACGATATCATCGCTAACTAATTCGCCTTGATTCATCTTGGCTTTCGCCATTTCTCCTAAAGGAGTTTTTTCCTGAACTTCGCGGCGAAGAAGATCTCCTGTGGAAATCTTAGGAAATCCATATTTTTTTTCTATAAGTTCTCCTTGAGTGCCCTTGCCACCCCCAGGGGGACCGAGTAAAATGACTCTCATCCTCTCCTTCCTCTTATGCGGCCGCGGCGCATAAAACCATCATAGTGGCGCATGACAAGTTGTGCTTCGATCTGCTGCATTGTATCCATGGCTACTCCGACTACAATAAGAATTGATGTTCCCCCAAAATAAAATTGCACATTCAACCCTTGAGTAAACCACTGGGGCAAGTTGGCTTCTAAGAAATCTCCGACAAAGGGCAGAGTATGAACTTTGAACCCAGTGATCAAAAACTCTGGCAGAATGGCCACAGCTGCTAAATAAATAGCACCCACAAGAGTGATCCGTGAAAGGACACCATCTATAAAATCAGAAGTATTCTTTCCTGGTCTTATTCCTGGAATAAAACCACCATATTTCCTCAGATTGTCCGCGACATCAGAGGGATTGAAGATGATGGAAACATAAAAAAAAGTGAAGAAGATGATAGCAGCAATATAGAGGAGATTGTATAAAGGCATGCCCAAGCTAAACTGCTGAGCAATCTGTTGGAAAATGGGGTGTTTTACGAACCCAGCTATAGTTGCTGGAATAGTTATGATAGAGGCAGCAAAAATTATGGGAATAACTCCGCCAGTATTCACTCTAAGCGGAAGATGAGTACTCTGACCTCCATAAACTTTCCTTCCCACGACTCTTTTAGCATAGGAGACAGGAATTCGCCTCTGTCCACGTTCCACAAAAACAATGATGGCAATGACACCTAACATCAATATTAGCAGAAAAATGAGTCTTAAGGGAGTCATGTTTCCCGTTTTCAAACCAATCAGAACGTTTTGGAAATCTCGAGGATAATTAACCACAATCCCCGCAAATATAATCAGGGAAATCCCATTTCCGATTCCCCGCTCTGAAATCTGCTCTCCTAACCACATGACAAAGACTGTTCCAGTGGTTAAGGTCAGGACTGTTAAAAATATAAATCCTGCGCCAGGATTGGGAACAATAGGTACCCCGCTGGGGCTGCTTTGGGCCTGCAGCCACAAAGCGATAGCAGAAGATTGGATCGCGCAAATAATGATGGTCCCATATCGCGTATATTGGGTGATTTTTTTTCGGCCGAGCTCTCCTTCCTTGGATAGCTTTTCCAAGTAAGGCCAGACAACCTGAAGCAACTGGAGGATGATAGAAGCACTGATATAAGGCATTATCCCCAAGGCGAAAATAGTCATCTTGGACATATTTCTCCCAGAGAAAAGATCAACAAAACCTAAAATCGTTCCCCGCTGTTGCTCCCAGAATTCCTGTAAGGCAGCTCCGCTTATTCCTGGATTAGGAATCTGCCAGCCTACTCGATATACAGCCAACAGAAGTAAGGTAAAAATGATCCTTTTTCTAAGATCAGGAATACTAAAAATGTTTCTAACGCTTTCTAACATTGTTAACTCTTGATAAGAACTGCCTTTCCTCCCGCTTTCTCAATTTTCTTCAGAGCTGAGCGGGAAAATTTATGGGCATGGACTGTTTTAGAAGAGGAAATGTCTCCTCGTCCCAATACTTTAACAGCCTCTGATTCCTTCTTTATAATGCCCGCTGTTTTTAAATCTTTGAGTTTGACTTCCTTTTTTGTTATTTTCTCTATTTTCTCAAGGTTGACTTCCCTGTATTCTTTTCTAAATATATTGGTGAAGCCTCGCTTGGGAAGCCTGCGGTGAAGGGGCATCTGTCCTCCCTCAAATCCTATCTTACTTGAAAATCCAGAAATGGACTTTTGACCTTTTGTACCGCGACCAGATGTTTTACCTCGTCCGGAACCAGGGCCCCGTCCAACTCTTCGCCTTTTCTTCCTTGATCCTCTGGCAGGGTGAAGGTCACTCAAATTCATTTCTTATCCGCCTCCTTCACTTCCACCAAATGAGGCACTTTATTGATCATCCCCCAGATCTCAGGACAATCTTTGCGAGTTACCTCTGAATTAATCCTACCTAAGCCCAACCCTTTCACTACTTCCCGCTGTTTCTTAGGGCGTCCGACGAGGCTTCTCACGAGTCTTACCCTTAACTGCTTCTCTGGAGTCGTGGCTTTTCTAGCTCCTTCTTTTGCTCCTGCTTTTTCTTGAGTTTTCTTGGACGCTATCTCTTTCACTGCCATATCATTTCCCTCTCTTTGCCTCTATCTCTTGAGACCTTTTCAGGATTTTTCAGTCTCTTCAAAGCATTCATCGTGGCATGGGCCACACTTATGGCATTATTACTGCGAATTGATTTCGTCAAAATATCTTTTATTCCGGCTAACTCCATGATCACTCTTACAGCTCCGCCTGCTATCACACCAGTCCCCTTTGATGCTGGTCGAAGGACGACAACGCCTCCTCCGGCCTCTCCTCTAATATAATGGGGAATTGTTGTCTCAGACAGCGGCACTTCAACAAGCTTTTTCTTAGCATCTTCAACAGCTTTGGCTATAGCCTGGGGAACTTCTCGGGCTTTTCCCATGCCAATTCCAACCAATCCGCTTTCATTTCCAACAGCTACCAATGCCGAAAAACTGAGATTCTTCCCTCCTTTTACAACTTTAGTAACTCTTCGTATAGAAATCACCTGATCCTTTAACTCACGTTCCTCTTCCTCTTTTAATTCTTCTTCTTTTTCTTCTTGGTCAGCCACTCTTTCTTCTCCTTACTACATTCCTTAAAAAACGAGTCCACCCTTTCTCATGGCTTCAGCAAAGGCTTTGATACGGCCATGATAAGGATAAATTCCTCTATCAAAGATCACTCTCTCGATCTTTTCCTGCTTTAATTTGTCCGCCAACATCCCACCTAAAACCTGACAGGCTTCTATATTCTTAAAGTTCTTGTTCTTTCCCTTAAATTCCTTCTCTAACGTAGAGGCGGAAGCTAAAATATGGCCATTCTCGTCATCTATGACTTGCGTGTATACATAGCGGTTACTCTTGAACACATAAACTCTTGGACGTTCAGAAGTGCCTTTGATCTTCTTTCTGATTCGCCTTCTTATCCGTTCTTTAGCCATTTTTTTTAGCGCGACTTTATCTTTATACACCAGCCACCACCGCCTTACGTTCTTTCTTAATCAAGGTCTCTCCAACATAGCGAATTCCCTTGAGCTTATAAGGATCTGGTTTGCGAAGACTGCGGATCTCTTCTGAGACTTGTCCGACTTGCTGTTTGTCTATTCCACTTACAGTTATTAGAGTCGGTTTTTCTAAGACGATATCGATGCCCTCAGGTATCTTGTACACCATGGGCTTGGAATAGCCCAAACTTAATTCGAGCCTCCCTTTGTCGAGTTTAGCTCGATACCCGACTCCAACTATTTCAAGCTTCTTTGAAAAACCCGCAGAGACACCTACAGAAGCATTTAAGGCTAAACTCCGGCTCAAGCCATGAAAAGATCGCTGCTCTTTGGAATCATCCGATCTCAGCAGGGTGAGCTTATTGTTCTCGAGTTCGGCCTTGATCCCAGCAAACAAGGGCGAGGAAAGCTTTCCTTTTGGGCCTTCAAACTCGATCCTTTCTGGCAGGATATTAGCCTTGACTCCATCTGGTAAGACAATAGGTTGTTTTCCTACTCGAGACATTTTAAGACTCCCTCTCTTTCCAAATTGGAGGTATTTCTAAATCCACTCGGTGGAAAAAAGATCAAGCTGGGTGATTGAGAAAACCGTTTGAAGGCTGAGCGGGCGTTGCGAGGAGCGTAGCGACGAAGCAATCTCTTCAATAGGTATAGGAGAGCGAAGCCTGAAACCGAGCGGGCTTTGCCTCGCCGGGGCAAAGGCCGCGTGTTTTCGAAACACCCAGCTTGATCTATAACGTTGCCTTCTGTCCTGGGAAAGGCAACGCTTCTTTCCATACTCACCAGATATAGCATAAAACTTCTCCACCAACACCAAGTTCCTCACATTTTTTCCCAGTGGCAATTCCTTCAGAGGTAGATAGGATCACTATTCCCATGCCACCGAGAATCTTGGGAATGGATCCTTTGCTGCTATATATTCGGCGACCTGGCTTGCTGGCTCTTCTAAGCCCAGATATGACGCTCTCGTTCTCATCAGTGTACTTAAGAGTAAGATTTAAAATCCCTTGCATGTTATCATCAATGACCTTAAAGTTTTTAATATATCCCTCATCCCTTAGAATTTTTGCTATCTCGGCCTTCATACGGGAAGAAGGAATATTCACATCTTTTTTCTTAACTTTGAGAGCATTCCTTATCCTAGTTAGCATATCAGCAACAGGGTCTGTTAAACTCATGATCTCATCCTTTCCAAAATATTACCAAGATGCTTTCACAATTCCAGGTATTTCGCCTTTTAAAGCCAACTCCCGAAAGCATAATCGGCACATATCAAATTTCCTGTAATATCCTTTGGAACGTCCGCATATCCGACAGCGCTTTTTTCTCCTTGTTGAGTACTTCGGTTCTCTTAAGTATTTCGCCATGGATGATATTCTAGACATTTTTCCTTCCTTATCAAGCCTCTCCAAAAGGCATCCCTAATTTTTCTAATAGAGCACTTGCTGCTTTATCGCTCCCCGCAGAGGTGACGATAGTGATATTCAGCCCTCGCGGCCTTTCCACTTTTGTATAATCTATCTCTGGAAAAACAAGCTGGTCTCTCACTCCAAGAGTGTAATTTCCTCGGCCATCAAAAGATCGGGGAGAAACACCCCTGAAATCCCGGACACGGGGGAGTACGATATTGACTAAACGGTCAAAAAACTCGTACATTCTTTTCCCTCGTAGAGTGACATAGCAGGCAATGGCATGACCTTTGCGAAGTTTAAAAGATGAAATAGATTTTTTTGCTCTTCCTGTTGCAGCCCACTGGCCGGTGATGAAGCTCAATTCTTTTTTTGCCGTATCTAAGAATTTAATATTCTGGATAGCATCTCCTACGCCCACGTTTAAAACGATTTTTTCCAGTCGGGGTACTGCCATCTTATTTTTTATAGAAAGCTCCTTCTGGAGGGCTGGAATAACCTCTTTTTTGTATTTTTCAAAGAGACGATTCATAAATCTTTCCTTATTTTTGCTTTTCTAAGTCTGCCTCACACTTATTGCAGACTCTGATTTTACTCCCATCCTCCAATATTTTTTTCCTCACTCTCACGCCTTGACCACATTCAGAACAATAAAGCATTAAGTTGGAAACTTGAATGGGAGCCTCTCTCTCCATAATCCCTCCCGAAATGTTTTTACTCCGATCAGGACGAATAAACTCTTTGACAAAATTAATTTTTTCCACAATCGCTCTTCTTTTCTCAGGAAAGACTTTTAATATTTTCCCTGTTTTTCCCTTGTCTTTTCCTTGGATGACCACGACGACATCATTTTTCTTTAGAGTGATCGTGTTCATTAAATAACCTCCGGGGCAAGAGAAACAATCTTCATAAATCTCTTCTCTCTCAATTCTCTTCCAACCGGCCCGAAAACCCGAGTCCCAACGGGTTCTCCCTGTCGGTCAATTATAACTGCTGCGTTATCATCAAAGCGGATATGAGAACCATCTCCGCGTCGGATCTCTTTCTTTGTCCGAACTATGACAGCTCTGACGACCTTTCCCTTCTCAATCTTGCTTTCAGGTTCCGCCTCTTTAACCGTAGCAGAAATCACATCTCCGATACTTGCTGTTTTCCCCACACCCCCTCCTAAAGGGGTGATGCACAAAATACTCCGCGCACCGGAATTATCGGCAACCCTGAGTCTAGATTCCGTTTGGATCATTCTTTCTTTTCCTCAATCTCTTTTTCAGTCTCGCTTGGAGATAATCCCACTATTTCCTGAATTCGCCATCTCTTTCTTTTGCTTAGAGGCCTTGTTTCTATGATTTTAACCATATCTCCAACCTGGCACTTCTCATACTCATCATGAGCAAGAAATTTTTTTCTCTTTTTGATGATCTTTTTGTATAAATGATGCCTTATTGGTCGTTCGACAAGAACAGTAACGGTCTTTTTTGCCTTATTGCTGACGACAACGCCAATTTTTGTAGTTTTTCTTGTTTGAATGCTTTCCATTCTTTATTTCTTTCCTTCTTTATTCTCTCCTAATATCGTTTTTATCCTGGCTATGTCCTTTTTGATACTTTTGAGCTTCATTGCATTTTCTAATTGTCCTAATGCATGCTGGAATTTCAACTTAAAAAGCTGATCTTTCAATTCAGCCTCTTTTCTTTCCAACTCATCTTCTGACAACTCTCTTAACTCTCTTGCCTTCATCTCAATTCTCTACTCTCTCTTGAAACAAATCTGGTTCTTATCGGAAGTTTGTGAGCAGCCAGTCTCATAGCTTCTCTGGCCGCGCTTTCAGAGACTCCTTCTAATTCATATATTATCTTTCCTGGTGTAATTACATCTACCCAAAACTCAGGATCTCCTTTGCCTTTTCCCATCCTTACCTCTGTTGGTTTTTTAGTGACTGGCTTCCAGGGAAAAGCTCTAATCCAAAGTTTCCCTTTCCTCTTGACATAACGAGTAATGGCGATTCGACCAGCTTCAAGCTGGCGCGCTGTGAGCCAACATGGTTCTAAAGCTTGAAGACCAAATTCTCCAAAAGAGAGATCTGCTCCTCGAAGTGCTTTTCCCCTCCTTCGTCCTCTATGGTGCTTTCTGTATTTGACCTTTTTTGGCATCAGCATGGCTAAATCTCCTCTATCTCAGCCGTTTGGGACGTAATTTTCGCTTTTTCCACGTCTCCTCTATAAATCCAGACCTTTATGCCTATCTGACCATATGTGGTGAAAGCCTCGGTAAAACCATAATCAATATCCGCCCTCAGAGTCTGAAGGGGCAATTGACCTTTTAAATACCATTCAGAACGGGCAATCTCAACTCCTCCCAACCTGCCTGAACACATTATTTTTATCCCTTTTGCTCCCATTTTCAACGCTATATCCACTGCTCTCCTCATGGCCCTTCGATATGCGATTCGCTTCTCAAGCTGGATAGCCACTCCTTCGGCAACCAATAAAGCAGAGAGCTCAGGTTTATCCACTTCTCTGATATCAATGTAAACCTCTTTCTTCACAATATCCTGGAGATCGGATTTGAGGTTTTCAATCTCCTTTCCACCTCGACCTATGACGATGCCTGGTCGAGCTGTGTGGATGATGATCCTGACTTTTGGACCCACTCGCTCCACACCCACTTCAGAGATTCCTGCATGGTAGTATCTCTCTTTAATGAGTTTCTTCATTTTCAAATCTTCATGAATCAAACGGCCATATTCTGCTCCTTTAGAGAACCAGCGGGAACTCCATTGTTTATTAAATCCCAATCGAAACCCAAAAGGATGTGTTTTCTGTCCCACTTATGCTCTCCCTTTTCTCTCTTCTAATGAAATATGGACATGGCTTGTCCTTTTTAAAATCCTGGCAGCTCTCCCCATAGGAGCAGCTCTGAACCTCTTCATCTGAGGCCCCTGATTGACGAAGATTTTTGATATATATAGGTTATCCACATCGACATTTGGAACTTTTTGTTGAGCATTGGCAATTGCAGACCTGAGAACCTTTTCAACTATGGAGCTTGCTTTCTTTTTTTTCGAAAAACGGAGAATTGTCAAAGCTTCCCCAACATATCTCTCTCTGATCAAGTCAGCCACCAATTGGCACTTCTGCGGGGCAATCCTGATATATTTGCTGACCGCTCGAGAGATAATTTCTTGTTCTTCCACTTTATTTTTTCATCCTTATTGTTCGTGCTGTTTTTGATGTATGACCTCTAAAAGTTCTGGTCGGTGAAAATTCTCCTAATTTATGTCCAACCATATTCTCACTTATGAAGACTGGAATAAATTTTCTTCCGTTATGGACAGCGATAGTCAATCCTACCATTTCCGGTATAATCGTTGAGCGGCGAGACCATGTCTTGATTACTTTTCTTTTTTCTCCCTTAATTTCTAAAGCATGAATTTTTTTCATTAGTTTGGTATCTATATAGGGACCTTTTTTCAAAGACCTGCCCATAATTATTTACTCCTTCTCCTGATAATAAAGGATCGGGTTCTCTTATTTTTCCTTGTTTTGTATCCCTTTGTGGGTATACCAGTTGGACTCACAGGATTTCGGCCGCCTTTCGACTTTCCCTCTCCCCCACCATGGGGATGGTCAACAGGATTCATGGCTGTTCCCCGGACGGAAGGCCTCTTACCTTTCCATCGATTCCGCCCTGCTTTTCCGATAGATATGTTCTGGTAATCCAGATTTCCGATCTGGCCGATAGTCGCCCGACAATCCAAATGAATCTTTCTGATTTCTGTTGAAGGCATGCGAATCTGGGCATATTTTCCCTCTTTGGCTAAAACCTGAGCTCCTGTCCCAGCAGACCTTGCCAGTTGCCCTCCCTTGTTTTTTCTTAATTCGATGTTATGAATAACCGTTCCCAGGGGAATGACCCTCAAAGGCATTGCATTCCCAGGCGAAATATCCACCTGTTTATCCGCTGAGATAACAGTTTGGCCGACCTTCAAATCTAAGGGTGCTAAAATGTATCGTTTTTCACCGTCTCTATATTTTATGAGAGATATAAAAGCCGAGCGGTTTGGATCATACTCGATAGTATCCACGACACCCGGGACCCCAATCTTATCTCTTTTAAAATCAACGATGCGGTACAATCTTTTATGCCCGCCCCCATGATGACGAACAGATATGCGTCCTCGCGAGTTTCTCCCCCCAGATTTAGAGAGAGATTTAACAAGAGGCTTGTGAGGCCGGCGTGTTGTCAACTCCTCAAAAGTGAGCCCAGTCTTCTGCCGCAAGCTGGATGTTGACGGTCTGTATGTCTTTATTCCCATTTAAACAGCCTCAAAATATTCAATCATTTTTTCGCCTTCTTTAAGCTTTATATAGGCCTTCTTCCATTCTTTCTTTCTGCCTTCACTGCGGCCAACTCTTCTCTTCTTGCCTCTCTTGTTCTGGATTCGAACTCTCTCTACTTTTATTTTGAAGAGCTGCTCAGCAGCTTTTTTAATTTCACTCTTATTAGCGCTTGGATGCACTTCAAAACAGACTTCTCTGTTTTTCTCCTTTAGCCATGTGCTCTTTTCCGTGATAACAGGTCTAATAACAATCTTATAGGGGTCCTTCATAGCTTCAATTTCTCCATCAAGGATTCAAAGGCATTTTGGGTAAAAACTAACCATTTATAGTTCAAAACATCATAAACATTGACTTGATTGTAATCCACGGCTTTTATTTTTGGGATATTCCGCAGAGATAGAAACAAATTCTTGTTTTCATGCTGATCAACGATCAAAGCCGAATCCAATTTTAGTATCTCTAATAGCTTTTTCCCTTCCTTTGTCTTGGGTTCTTTAAAATCCAATGCCTTAAGGATAAGGATCTGTTTTTCGGCAAACTTCATAGAGAAGGCTGATTTCAAGGCGTTTTTTTTCGCTTTCTTCGGCAAGCTATAATAATAGCTTCTTGGTTTAGGGCCAAAGGTTATTCCACCCTTCCTCCAGATAGGCGAACGGATACTCCCCGCTCTCGCTCTTCCTGTTCCTTTCTGTCTCCAAGGTTTACGTCCTCCTCCTCTCACGTCGGACCTAGTCTTTGTAGAAGCTGAGCCTTGTCTTTGATTCGCCCGGTAGTTTACAACCGCTTCATATAGTAGATGTTCTTTGACCGGATAGGTAAAAATTTCCTTTGGAGCGCTAATTTCGCTGATTCCTTTTCCGCTCTGGTTTAAAACTTTAATTTTACTCATCTTCTACTCTTTCTTTTCCTTTTCTGAAGAATCAGGTTGGATGGATTCTGGCCTGGCTTGCTCAGATTTCTTAGGCTCTTCAACCTCTGGTTCCTCTGGCTCAGGCTCCTTAGTCTCTTTAGGCTGCTCGGAAGAGGGCTTATCAGGCACCTCAACCTCTGGTTCCTCGGTCTTAGGTTCCATGGGCTCAGGCTGTTCAGCCTCAGGCTTCTTGGCCTCGACCTGCTCAGCCTTAGATTCTTCAGGTTTGGGTTTCTTGACTATATGTTTTTCTGCCTTGGTTTGATCAGGCATTGAGGACTCAGGATCAAAATTTGCCTTTTTTATCAAAAGATAACCTCCGCTTGCTCCAGGAACAGATCCCTTAACAACCAGGAGGTTATTTTCTTTGTCAGCTTGAATAACCTTTAGGTTCCTGACCGTTACTTGCCTGTTTCCCATCTGACCGGGAAGTTTTTTTCCCTTCATTACCCGAGAAGGAAAAGCAGAAGCCCCTATAGAACCGGGTCTCCTATGAAACATAGATCCATGGCTGGCTTTGCCACCATGAAAGCCCCAGCGTTTCACAACGCCAGCAAAGCCTTTTCCTTTGCTCAATCCCACTACATGAACTTTCTCTCCTACCTGGAAAATATCCACAAAAAACTGATCTCCTTCTTTTACTTCTCCCTTTTCTGCAAATTGAAATTCGCGCAGGATCTTCATCGGAGGAACACCAGACTTTTCATAGTGTCTTACTAAAGGCTTTGCCGCCTTTTTCTTGCCTTTCTCTTCTATAAGACCCAATTGGAGAGCTGAATAACCATTTTTTTCTTTAGTCTTTTTTTGGATGACAGTGCAAGGCCCAACCCTTATTACCGTGATAGGAGCGACGTTTCCTTCTTCATCAAATGTCTGGGTCATTCCAATCTTTTTTCCGATCAGGCCTTCAATCATCTCTATTCCCCTCCTGTTCCAAAGGCCTGGATTTCCACATCAATCCCGGCTGGTAAATCCAACTTCTGAAGTTCTTCAATAGTCTCATTATTGTATTCGCTTATGTCTATTATCCTCTTGTGGATTCTCATCTCAAAGTGCTCTCTGGATCTTTTATCCACATGAGGAGAGCGAAGAACACAAATCCTATGTATCCGTGTTGGGAGAGGTGTTGGGCCAGAGATCGTTGCTCCGGTTCTTTTGGCCTTGAAAACAATATCTTTTACAGACTGGTCCAGTAGTCGATGATCAAAAGATTGAAGTCTTATTCTAATTTTCTCCATTTCTTCTTTTTTCTAGCTCTCCTCTCATATTATATATCTCATTTATTTTTAATTCTCTATTTCTCTAGTTAATATTCCTATAATAAGGTGGGTTTGATAAATCAAACCCCTACAACTAACAACTCCTTTTTTCCTCATTTATCATCCTTATCTATTTATAAGGTGGGCTTGATGAATCAAGCCCCTACAAACAATCAAAATGCGGCTTGATGAATCAAGCCCACACACTCATTACGGGCTTGATGAATCAAACCCCTGCATACTATTCTAAAACATCAGTAACCGAGCCTGCTCCTACTGTCCGGCCTCCCTCTCTTATCGCAAACCTCAATC
>SMTZ1_10004348_pt1 | contig 38064 bp, 35 predicted proteins | sample DeeMarSWOR136_30_FD_25667 | JGI IMG/M metagenome (IMG submission 25667)
TTTTTCTCATAGTTATGAGCAATACTCTCTTAGAACGAAATATTTGAACAGATGCCATATTACAGGTGGGGAAAGTCACATAATTTGATGTCACAATGTTAATCACCGTGAGAACTCAGTGGAATAGAACCCCCATACTTTGAGAGGTTCTATTCATAATCTCTCCTCAGTGTTACACGTGTAACATGGAGCAGTCTTATGCTCTTGACATGGCGATCAACGTATGCTGCCATACATGCAACAACCATACGAAAATCTTTTAAAGTATGAAAAATCTGTAAAAAAAATCCACGAGGTGGTTATCATGAATATTCAAGGATATGAAATCCCTGATGATCTCTACTATGAGAAAAATCACTACTGGGCGAGAGTTGAGGGTGACCTGGTAGTGGTAGGAGCTACTGACTACACCCAGAAAGCAGCTGGAGAGTTTGTCTATGTGGAACTGCCGTACGAGGGCGATAAGGTCGAACAGGGAAAAGCCTTTGCTACCATAGAATCGGGGAAGTGGACAGGAAGAATCTACGCCCCCGTATCTGGAGAAATAGTAGAGGTTAATGAAGATTTAGAAGATGATTACACCTTGATCAACCAAGATTCCTATGGCGAGGGCTGGATTGTAAAGATAAAACCTTCCAACCTGGAAACTGAACTGAAAAATCTGCTTCATGAGAAAGGAGAAGTAGAAGAATGGATGAAAAAGGAGATAGATCTGCACAAGGTGGAATAACAATTTCATTTTATTTTTAATTTATTTTTAATTTTAATCTATTTTGATCTTGATTTAGCGTTGGTTCTTTTTTGCTTTTCAGCATAAGCTGAAATCATCTCTTTGAGTTCAGATTATAATTTTCACGAACCACTACTACTGTCAACATGTTCAGGAATCTATATTCTCAATGATAATACACAAGAAATAATAATCCGCTCCCTGTGCACTCGGTTTTAACTATTGAGTAACCTCCATATGTCGAAAACTATAAAAGGCAGAAATAAAAATGGAGACGAGGTATGCAACATGGCTGAAATGTTGGTAAGGGATGCATTGACTGAGAGTTTTGTAAAACTCAGTCCGAAAACTGCATCCAGTGAAGCAGCCAGAATCATGGCAGATTCAGATGCTGACTGCATTCTGGTAGTGAAAAATGAAAAACCAGTAGGTATTGTGACTGCTTCAGATTTCCTTCGACGAATCGTGGCAGAAGGAAAGAATGCCAGCGAGATCTCCCTCAAGAAGATTATGTCCTCTCCGGTGATCACCATTGATGTGCAGCGGAACCTTTCTGAAGCATTTACCAAGTTATCCAGTAACGCGGTGAAACGGCTGGTAGTTTTGGATGGAGAGGAAATAGCAGGTATTGTGACCTCTGTGGAGGTGCTCTCGTTTGCAGACGAGCTGGGAGAGCCAGAAGAAGAGCGAGAAGTGGGACCCAGCATGTGCGAAGTATGTGGCGGTTACTTTGAAATACTTACTGAAGTTGATGGAAAGTTTGTCTGTGAGGGCTGCAAAGAAATGCTTGAGGGGTGAAACTGTGCAGATCCGTGATATCATGAAATCTCCACAGACAGTAAGACTACACGAGTATGCGACAAAAGTGCGGGCACAACTTCGTGAGAAAGAGCGTATCGTTGTGGTCATGAAAGACCATCAGTTTCTAGGTATTATTACTCGAAAGGATGTCATGTTACTAACGACTACCAAATCCAACTTGAAAGCCAGAGATATTATGTCTCAGCCAGTGTTAACGGTGAGCCCTGACGAAGAAATCCATGCAGTGGGAAGAAAGATGATTAAGAAAGATGTGTATTCAGTCCCCGTCATGGAAGGTTCCCATTTTCTGGGAATTGCACATATAGATGATATAATCCAGGAAGTCTACCACCCTTCGTCCGAAAAAGTGCGTGACATCATGACTCACGAAGTGGTCTCCTGTTCCCGCACAGAAGACATCACCAAGGTGTGGAATGTAATGGAGGTTCATAATTTTACTGGACTCCCAGTGGTGGATGACATATCCACATCTCACAGGAAATACCAAAAATTAGTAGGGGTTGTCACGAGAAAAGATATTTTGCGCGCCGGGGATATCAGGCCAGGAGGAGATAGACAGCGATTCACCCGTCCACCTGCGGTGGAAAAGGTGATGACCCGCACTCCTCACTATGTCCGTCCAGAGGATTCAGTAAAGGTATGTGTTGAATTGTTTCAAAAATATGGAATAGGGCGACTTCCTGTAGTAAAGAATGGGCTTGAATTAGCAGGAATTGTAGATAGAGAAGATGTTTTGAAGATCTATGTGTAACTATGTATGAGGAGGAATTTACATGAGAAGAACAATAAAAGGACGGCTTGACCGAGGAGCCAGAGAATTTGAGACACGGGTCCATGAACATGAAGGAGAAGTAATGGGAATTGCCAGAAGGGACGTGGTGACTGTCCCCCCCACCATCTCTATAAAAGGTGCGGCTGAAACCATGGCTGCGTACAAAACCAGGAGACTGCCCATTGCCCATCCGGGAACTGAAAAGCTGGAAGGTATTGTCATCTCCAGAGATATTATCAATTTTCTCGGAGGTGGAGAAAAACACAGAATCATATCGGAGAAGTATCAAGGAAATATCTTTGCTGCAGTAAACGATTCCATCCGGCACATCATGAGCAGGGAAGTATTCACACTGCGGGATACAGCATCCATCGATGATGTTATTGAAGAGATGAAAGAGAAAAATGTAGGAGGGTTCCCCATTGTGAATGCTGAAGATGAAGTAGTGGGCATTGTAGAGGAGAAGGATGTGGTGAGGCAGATTGCAGGAGCTGTCACTGGTGAACTGGTGGAAGATTTAATGGCTGCTGATTTAATCACTATCACCCCGGGGACCACCATAAAGGATACGTGCCGATTCATGATCGTTAACGATATTCGCCGACTGCCTGTGATACAGGAAGATGAGTTAATCGGATTGATAACCACTACTGACATTTTGAGGCATTTCGCTTCAAACGAGATGTTCAAGCACATGAAGGGAGATCCCCTCTCAGAGAGAATAAACCAGGTCATGGTTCGCACCCTCTGTACGGTGTCACCCAAAGAGGATGCGGGCAAAGCAGCTCAAACCATGAAAGAGAACGATGTTGGGTGCTTACTGGTGACAGACAAGAGGTTAGTAGGTATTCTAGCTGAACGCGATCTTTTGAAAATCTTTTAGTCTCAAGGTGGTATAATGAACATTGAAGAAATTATGAAATCAGCCATTCATGTGGATAAGGATCAGCGGTTATCTTTTGCAGTGAATTTATTTGAAAAACACAACATTGCCCGTCTTCCTGTCCTTGAGGAAGGAGAACTGGTGGGTATTATCACTCAGAGAGATGTCATGAAAAAGATTGGAGATTTCAAAGAGGACTTAAAGGTATCTACCTTCCACATATCTTCGTGTATGACCAAGGACCCTTTTACGTTACATCCCTCTGATCCTGTGGAAAAGGCAGTGGATTTATTCTGTGAAAAAGAGATGTCTGGGATACCCATCGTTGACAGCAAGCTGGAGGGAATAGTGACCAAGCTGGATGTCATTGAAGTTCATAAATACCCTCAGAAGGTGTCTGCGTGCTATACTCCTCATTTCTTGTCCATATCAATAGATGAGAGGGTCGTTCATGCCAGAATGCTGATGCTGGAACATGATGAACGCTGCCTGCCCGTGATAAATGGTGAACTAAAAGGTGTTATTACCACCAGTGATGTGGTCTTTGAGCTGTACACATTCAGGGAACTCATAGATAAGCATCAGAGTACACTGGTGAGGAACATCCCCGTTATAGAAGCTATGAATCAGAACCCTCGAACAACGGCGCTCTCTCAGAACGTGGAAGACGTGAAACAGTTAATGGTTAAAGAGAACCTTTCTACCCTTCCCGTGGTGGATGAAGGAACAGTTGTGGGATTAATCTCAAAAGATGAGATGATCAACATTTTGCGGACTGATTAATTATTTCTTTCTTTTTACTTATTTACAGTTGAATTTTACAGTTTTTTATTAAAACCCTTGAACAGTTTAACCTGTATTTGCATTTTACATAAATCCTCTCTTTACAATTAACCTGATTAACATGAGCACAGGGATAATCTCCAGCCTACCAATCCACATGTTGAACATCAACATTACCTTGCCCACGCTTCCCATCCATGGGCCAGTTATCCCTGTGGACAATCCCACATTCCCCTGGGCGGATGCAACCTCAAATATGACATCCCCTAACGTGTATTCAGCAGGAACAGTTTGCAGCAGAATGAATATCCCCAAAAACAAGAATATAATCCATAAGAAGGAGATCAAAGCAGCTTCTGCTACCTCTTCATTTGCTTCTTCAGGTGATAATGATTTTGGTCCTAATTTAAACAAGGTGATGGTCGTAGGAGGCAAGGTGACTTTTCTGAATTTCCAGACCACCCCCTTGTACAAGAGGATCAACCGAATCAGTTTTATCCCCCCAACAGTGGAACCTGCAGCTCCCCCGATGACCATGGCTATGGAGAGTACCAGTTTTGACGCTTCACTCCAGGAATGGACATCCGCTGTCTGAAATCCAGTGCACGTTAAAGCAGATATGAACTGGAAACAGGAGAACCTGAGAGATGCTGGTATGTCAATGTAGCTGTTCAAGTTTACCCAGGTAATGTATAAAATGCCTGCTGCAGAAATTAAGAAGTACGCTCTATTTTGGGGATCAGTAAAAAAAACTTTGTATTTTACCCTGAACATCCTGTAGTGAACCACGAAGGATACAGCCCCTGCTGTCATCAACGGGAGTAACGCATAATCGATTAAAGGAGAATTGTACGTCCCAATACTGTTATCTGCCACAGAGAATCCTCCCGTAGCTATTCCTGTCATGGAATGGTTTATAGAATCCCACAAAGGCATGCCGCACACCCGGAGGAGAATAACACCTACAATGGTATAAATCAGAAATATCAGCCATATAGTCTTTACGGTGGATATAATTGAAGGGTGTATCTTCTCTGTTCTCCCCTCAGACTTGTAGAGGGTGTAAGCACCAGTGCCTGGTCGAGCCAGTATAGATATCATTAGCACAATCACGCCCACCCCCCCTATCCATTGGATTAACGATCTCCAGAACTGTATGGTCCGTGACAGTTGATCTTCCCGGACGACCATAGTTAAACCAGTTCCGCTCCATCCTGAAACACTCTCAAACATTGAATCGATGAAAGGCATTCCCTCTACAGCCATAAAAGGCACAGTACTGTACAGCGGGATGATAACCCAAGCTAAAGCTGCCACGATCATAGCATGCCTTAATCTTGGCTCTTCTCTCACGTGTATGAATGTCAACAAGTATGAAGATCCGTATGCCAAGCCGCTGGTTATCAACAAGTATACTGCACCCAACCCCTCTTTGAATATCAAAGGGATGGCCACAGCTGCAATGCACACATAAGAGAATATCCTGAGTATTCTTCCGAGTTCAGTGAGGATTATCTTTACATCAGAGGTGATCAACGTCATATTATCCCGTAAACAATTTGGTGATCTCTTCTATTCGTTTGGCCAGAGCAAATACTGTTGCTCTATCTCCTTCTCTAATTGCAGTATCTCCTCGAGGGATGATGATCTCACCATCTCTGGTGATGGCCACGATGAGTGCATCTTTGTAGGGCAGTTTCAACCCATCTAACGTCTTTCCCACCACAGGGGCTCTATCGGTGACGACAATTTCAAAGATTTCTGCTTCCCCCCCTCCAATGCTCATGAAATCTCTGATAGAGGGGCTCTGCAATGCTCGATATAAATACTCTGCCACTGCTGAGGCAGGATTTTCCATGACGTTGGCCCCTATCCTTCTGAACATGAGACCATGCTCTGGCTGGGATACCAAGGATACCAACGATTTGATCCCCAGTTCCTTTCCTGTTAAAATGGTCAACAAGTTTACTGCATCATCATTTGTGGTGGCGACCAGCGCATCTGCTCTGCTGGCTCCTGCATCTTGCAGGATGGATTTTATGGTGGAATCTCCGTGTATTGCAAGTACGTCGTATTTTTCAAGTATTGAATTACATTTATCCTCGTTTTTATCCACCACTGCAACGTTGTGTCTTCTTTCTGTAGTGATCTTGATGAGGCTTTCACCTACTTTTCCAGCTCCAACAACTATAATATACATTACTGTGGCATAAACCAGGAACTTTATAAAGGTAAGGTAAGGGTACACCAAAGGAACCTCTGTGACTACAACTGATGAAGTGATTTGTGAAATGACACGTGGAATGTTACACGTGTAACAAAGGTGAAAGATAAGAGCTGGGCAATCGGGTGGCCAGGTGGCATAAGAGTTTAAAAGGAGGAAATGTATAACCAGCATACCACATGGGACAGAATCATAAGGTTCAATCAACAGCTGTCTCGTGGGGTACATAAATGGACAGCCCAGGAGGTACAAATGAACAGACTTTTGGAAAAGGTGACACCCATCCAAGTTCTGGTCATGGGATACGTTGTGGTTATCGTGGTAGGCTCACTCATATTACAGTTACCTGCAGCTTCGTCTGATGGTAATTCACAAGAATATATAGATGCGTTGTTCACAGCAACATCAGCAGTGTCCACCACAGGACTTATTGTGGTGGATACAGGTACATTTTACTCTGGGGTTGGCCAGGCAGTTATTCTCCTTCTGTTTCAGATAGGTGGGCTGGGGTACATGGCTTTTGTAGTTTTGATGGTGTATGCACTGGGAAGAAAATTATCGTTAGTGAGTACAGTAACCTTAAAGGAATCATTATCAGGGGTAACCTTAGGAAATATGAAGAAATACATGAAAGCAGTCTTCGTGTTCACCTTTGCCTTTGAGGGGCTGGGTGCACTTTTTCTGACTGTGTACTGGTTGAACCACTTTTCTCTGTCTGAATCAGTATGGTTGGGAGTGTTCCATTCTGTATCTGCCTTCTGCACTGCGGGGTTCTCTCTCTTTTCAGATAGTCTCATTTTGTATCAAACCAGTTTGTTTGTTACAGTAGTTTTATGCACGTTGAGTATTGCAGGAGGAGTGGGATTCATCATTTTAACTGATATCCGTGATGTCATTACAAGAAGAATGAGACATATACGACCGTGCCAGCTGTCGATCCACAGTAAACTGGGGTTACTCGTTTCTGTCATTCTGATGGGAACGGGGATACTCATTATCTTTCTGTCGGAAGACCTCCCTTTGAGAGAGAGACTGTTCGTTTCTGCTTTTCAATCAGTGTCAGCTTCCACTACCACAGGATTCAATTCCATAGATATTGGAGGGTTATCTGCCACCAGTTTGGTTGTCATTATTGTGTTAATGGCTATTGGGGCTTCCCCTGGAGGAAGTGGAGGGGGAATCAAAGTAACCACGTTCGGGGTGGTGGTTTTGTCTGTCTGGGCGGTAGTGAGAGGAAGAGAGGACGTGAACGTGTTTGGCAGACGGATTCTCCCTGATACCATACGAAAATCTTTTTCTATTGGATTTATGGGTATTTTGTGGGTAGTTGCAGTTGTCATGGTGTTGACTGTTACAGAAAAGATAGTATTTCTTAGCATTTTGTTTGAGGTCGTATCTGCTTTAGGGACAGTGGGGTTATCCATGGGGGTCACATCTGGGTTGACAGGCATAGGGAAATTCCTTGTTATTGTTACTATGGTTATTGGTCGTATTGGTCCTTTGGCTCTTGCGTTCTCTTTGTTGGGAGAACCTGAATCTGTACAGTATAAGTATGCAGAAGAGGAGGTATTTATTGGATAGGTGGTACTATGAAGCAGTTCGTGGTTATAGGGTTGGGAAGTTTTGGATTTAACCTAGCTGTCGCTCTATCTAGAGAGGGACACGAGGTTCTGGTCATTGATAGAGATGAGAAGAAGATTGATGCCATAAAGGAGAGGGTAACCCATGCAGTGGTGGCTGATGCTGCTGACAAGAAGGTTCTGTCTGAACTTGTGAGTACAGATGTGGATACAGTCATTGTGGGGTTGGACGAAAGTATAGAAGGGAGTACGTTGGTTACCCTGTACTTGAGGGATTTGGGGGTTAAGGAGCTTATCGTGAAGACTATGAGTGATGATCACGCCAAGATATTGAGAGCGGTAGGGGCTGCAGAGATTGTTTATCCAGAAAAGGATGCGGCCATTAGGCTGGCAGAGCGGTTGAGTACTCCCAATTTGATTGAGCATCTTCCACTGACGTCGGAATACAGTATTGTGGAGATTAAGCCTCCTGATGCTTTTTTGGGAAAATCCTTGAAAGAGCTCCCACTACGGAAGGAGTACGGTATTGTTGTGATTGCAGTGAAGGATGTACTCACAAATACATTCCAGTTGATACCAGGAGCGAATTTTGAAATAAAGCCCAATAGTGCTTTGGTGATCATTGGCAAGACAGATGATATTGATAAATTGAGAACGCTCATAGAATAAAGGATAGCAAGTGCAAAGAACGTATTCTGGTTCTCGCTTATCTCATATTGAAAGACAACTGTACTGTTACACGTGTAACAGTGAATACTCATGGATTGCAGCTCTCATTTGCCTACCTATTTAAGTGTCTTCCCCTAGTAATATTAATGGCATTGGAAATCGAGGTGAAAGTGTACGCTGATAATCTGAAAAGAGTGGAAGAAATCCTCAAGAAAATGGGTGCTCGTTTTGTTAAAAAAGTGTATGAGATTGATACATATTTCAATCACCCTTCCAGAGATTTTGCAGAAACCGATGAAGCATTACGCATCAGGGTTGCTGGTGGAAAATCATATCTGACGTACAAGGGGCGAAAAGTAGATGTGCAGAGTAAGACTCGTGAAGAAATTGAGGTGGAAATTAAAGACGCTGATACTGCTGTTCTTTTGTTAACGAAGGTAGGGTTCACTCCAGTGGCAGTTGTGAAAAAGGTTCGAATACGCTATGAGCTGGGCGAATTTGATATATGCCTGGACGATGTAGAGGATGTTGGCACATTCGTTGAAGTAGAAACATCAGGAGAGCACATGGAAGAACGACGGGATGCTGCTTTAGCATTACTGGAACGCCTTAACTTGAAAAAATATGAGCGAAAATCCTATTTGGAGTTAAAACTATGTGTGTGAATTTTGAAGGAGTGCCCAATGATCAGACAATTCCTCTCAATTTCTCATGAATTCATCAAGCTCTTTTTATCATCTCGTCTGTTAACTAAGCTGTCACTACCTGAGCTGTATGAAAAGATGGAGTCCAGATCTGGAAAGGTTTAGTGACCTTTATTTTTCCTGTGCTCTCGGACAAGGATTATATACAACTTCTGATAAGAGATGAAGGTGAATGCATTGTGGGCTATTTGCATCACGCTCTAAGAGAGATATTTAAATCTCAGAACAAATAGAAGGAAGATAAAATGACACATAAAGTAATTTCTGGTGTTTATGAAAATGGAACAATAAAATTGTCTAAGAAGCCAAAAATTACTGGAAAAAGGGATGTTTTGATCGTTTTCAAGGGAAGAGAGGAATACGTCTGCTATACAAACTACTACAAGAGTACTGAATCATCTTCTGTCGGAAGTAAAAACCAATTTTGAAGATAAAGTCTATCGCCAGATATTCTTTTTTAATTTCAAAGAAGCCCTTAACAAATTGTGGGAACTATCAAAGAATATAGAAAACGAAAATTTTAAAGAAGGAATAAGTTTGTTAGAAGATGCAGTTTCAAATCTGAAATCAGAACATGTGGAATTAAATCAGTTGGATGCACTTGAAAGAGTTTTAAAAATGATGTCAAAGGCTGATCTCACCGATGATGATTTGATAACATGTGATAGGATTCTCTTTGAGGCAGAAATTTATACAGTTCCTCCAATGGGAAAGATCTGGGAGGAATAAAACAAATGTCAAATTTGAAGCTTCTCCTGGAAAAGCATCCTCTCTGACGAGAAGTTCAATAATATCTGATCAGATTTCAAATGTCAATCTTTTTTAACATACAGGTGTATAGTCTCCCATGTCCATAGAAGATGAAATCGAACAATTACGACAAGAACTTCCCTGGATCTATTCCAATCCTCCCCACATACGTGAAATTCATGAAAATGAAAAGATCTCTATTGTGGCGGCAGACAGACCAGACAAAGCAGTAGTCATTGGCCCTGGAGGGTACATTGCAGGTAATCTGGCTAAGCGTCACGGGAAATCACTATCCATAACAGCATATACTGATGAATTAATCAAGGATTTCAGAAAGAAAGAATCAAAATGGTTGATTCAACGTATGAGCGTCAAAGGGGACCAAAAAGAAATTGTAAAAACACTTGAAGATCTTCTGAATGGAAAAATACACAAAAAACACATAACAGTGGCAGTAGCTATATCTGGTGGGAGGGATAGCCTCGCCACTGCTGTTCTTTTGAATAAAACCCTCAACATCAACCACGAGTACATTAAAGCTGATTTCTCAGATATTATTACAAGATCGTTAAATGGCAGAATCCATCCCTGTGGGCACTGCCACAGAACTATGAGTGATATCATACTCCAGGAGTGTTCAATCAGAAAAATACCTGCAGTAGCCTTCGGAGAATTACTCCCTACCGGCTCCCAGTCTCTGAGAATGGTCAATAACATTTTAATTGCGAACCTCCCCGCATTCTTAGCATTAACCAAAAAAGATACTACAGATATTGCATCCACTGTCAGAGAATACTCCTCGTACACTTTGGGATGCCCCTTACTCAAGGCAGTACACCGGAAGTATCCTCATATGAAGTTAGCTACCGCAAAGCGCATATTCAGAGAAGTACGAGCCGGAGTCCTCGAACCAGGAGAAGCTCTCAAATATTTAAAATCCATGATATAACGAGGTGGCAAGTCTTCGGGGGATGAAGAACTCAAGTCTTCTTTGTTATCATCTTTTTTGAAATTAATGCGATAAAAGACAACATATTGTTACACGTGTAACAAAGTGAGACGATCACCCGACAATTTTACAACCTCAATATAACCCAGATAACGATCCCTCTTATTCATTGGACCCTGTATCACGTTTTGAGTAGTGTCAATTTACAATCAATATCCTTGCAGATCCGTGAAAAAACGTAATGATAATACAAAGAGGCTAACCGATTATCTTCTGAGTGCCCTCTGAAAAACCGGAGCGGAAACTCATACGAGGGTGAAATCAGCAAAAATAACTGGTAAAAGCTGCTTCCAGCCTTAATACCATCATAGGGACCCAATTCAGCTTTTTCTCGAATGGAAAATTCTCCTGATGTGTGTTTCTCAATCTCTTCACACACTGTAATAAATGTGGGATCATCAAAAAACGTTGTCAAAGGAGTGAGGTAAAAAGAGACACTCAATGTGCAATACTCAAATAAGTCCACCTGAGAAATCAAGAATGTAACGCATTCTACGAGCTTCTTCTTATTTTTGGTGTAGTCCATGATAATTGCATACCCTTCTGCCCATTCAGACAAATCGTAGTCGATCCCAAACTTGTGACGGGTTTCCTCTAATACGGATTTGATACGGTCAAACAGTTTCTTGGTTAGAGCTTGAATCTCGTACTCCACCATATCAGATTCTTCATCCCACAACTCATCAAATTGGTCAAATTCTAAAAGAATTTCCAGGTCAAATCCATGAGAGCTATCCACGTAAGGAGAATTCAATATTCTCTGTATGAGAGAAGGAATGTTTTTTGCATCTGTGGGTATGCCGTAGCATAGTTCACTGGTGTCCAATTCGTAGAAGGGCAGGTAATCATCTTCCATGCGTTTCACTATTCGCAGATGATTAAAAACCTTTGGCATTGATAGGGTTACTGTAGAAGGTAGAGACACAAACTGGTGAAAGGTAGTATAGTAGAACCAATAATTAGTTGGTAACTTCAATTTTCAAAAAGCTCATTCTTATCATTATTTGCAGATTTAGTTTATTCTGGCAGTGTTATCATATATACCATTTAACGAAAATTAATTGGTTGTGCTATAGTATGATATACTTCTGAACCTATCAAGAGGAACCCAACTGGTTATTCCCGTACGTCATTCGATTTTGTTACACATGTAACACTGTGAGATAGCACAACTGGATAACCCGTAGAGAAAGTTAATAAACGCGTGAGAAAGTCTATTTCATGTCGAAGCTGAAAGTCAGAACAGATTATGACAGGTCAGCTTTCTGTTACGACAAACGATACAGAAAAATCCAGTGGGAAAAATACATGATAATGATTGATATTCCCTTAAAGGGAAGAATTCTAGACTTAGGATGCGGAACAGGACTACTGGCAGAGTATCTGCAAAGAAACGTCATTGGAGTGGATATTTCCTTGAACATGCTGAAAAAAGCCAAAACCAAAGAGCGTGTAATCCGGGCAGATATGGATTTTTTACCATTTCGCACTTCAGTTTTCGATGCTGTTTTATCTTTTACGTCTGTGCAGAATTTACCCTCTTTAGATTACGTTTTTAAAGAGGTGCGGCGTGTCCTCAAGAAGGAGCACCCATTCATATTCACTATGCTGCACAAGGAGTTCTCCCCATCAGTGGCAGAAAAAGTGACCCTCTACTTTGCAATTGATGAAAAAAGATTGTGCGGAGAAGACATAGGATTTGTATGCCTATGAAGCAGGGTGGCCCTGTTTTGGAGTTTTCCTTCTTTCGAAGTTCTTTCCCTCGATTCCTTTCGGATTCGAGTTCTGCTCGCATTGACACGAGGTCTTTGCGTGCTCTCCTCACAGGGCCAACATCCTTATCCTATAGAACTATATAAATTTTTCGGTTCAAAGCTGTTACAGTAAATTACAGGTAAAAACAAATTTCCACTGGAACTTTTTTGCACATTTCTCTTTGTAAATAGTAATAACTTTTAAAATTCCTCAACAATTTCGTAATCGGCTGAATCATCATAAAATAGTACCTTTTTAGCAAAAATAAACCCTTCTTTTCTGGCTTTTTCCACCAGCGGTTGGATATCCTGATACGTGCGTGATACATGAGCAATGGCAATGGTGGTGTGGGGAAGTTCTTCTTGAATCTCACAGAGATCCCGAAAGTGAACGTGGAATCGGTCTTCTGTCTCTTTGTATTTGGATGCTTCAAAATACCTGCATTCAGTCACCAGAAGGTGCGGAGATAAATCGATTATGCAGTCCTTATTCTCTGGCAAAGAACCCTTCCAATCACCAGTTATTAAGACAGTGAAATCAGCCTCTTCTTTCTCAATGTACAGCGCTAAATTCATGACAGAATGCTTTAAGGGAACTGCTGTCAAGGTGGAATTATTGATGCGCACTTTCTGGTAGGGGTTTACAGGAGTTAATACCCGTTTTCCTTTGGAGTGAAAATTGTACAAATCTTTGTGGAGTTCAAAACAGGTTTTCCCATTGACTGGTGTCTGGTCAGAGGGGGCAAAAATGGTAATAACCTCATCTTGGGCGAGCAGAAAATCTGCTCCTCCTGCTATGCTTGACCTTATGTGGTCAAAGTGGAAGTGGGTGATCCAGTGCACGTACTTGTCCACCCTGTTGGAACAGCCCGCATCCACGCTGTAATACTTGTTGAGAATGCGGATGCGAATATATGGGTGGTATGGAGCATGCAGCTCCAGCTTTGCGATACTTGTACCTGTCCTATCCATTATGGAAAGGAAGAGAATCGAGTATATAAAGGTTTCCCCTATTTTTCATAAAATTCAAAAAAATCATCTTCTGTAACCTATGGAATCTGTCGTTCAGATAGAGAATGTGCTCACTATTAAAATCTTTTAATTTCATTTAATATTAAAAATTCTAAAATATAATTAAAAAAAGACAATAAATGTTACACGTGTAACAAAAGTGAGAAAATCACGAGCCATAAGACACTCCAAATGCAATACATTTATAAAGTGAAGCATTTACTTACAATTATGGAAAAGAAGAAATGTCAGGCTTGTGGAAGGCTTACATCAGCTTTGAGAGAGTGCATTCTTTGTGGAAATGAGGTTTGTCCACGATGTTTTCGCATAGCTATGGGTGTGTGCAAGATGTGTATACCTGGACAGGAAAGAGAGTATTATGATGTTCTCAAAAAATGTGTGGATTAGCAGGATTGAAAGGTTAACAGTTCAAAAATTGAAATTTTTAGATCAATTTACTTTAACTTTAATTTTAATTTCTTTTCTAGAAACGATTTTTAACCGATTTCTAACAGTGTTTTTCCTTCGAGAAACCAAAGATGGTTTCGGAGATTCAGGTCTTTTATGTATCTCCACTCCCTAAGGTATGAGATTTTGCATTGTCATTCTTTTTACAGAAAATTACGAAAAAAAATTTAAATAGTACTAAAGCTTATACAATGTATGAAAAAAATTGTGGTTTTCACACTGGTATTTCTCTTGGTAGGGGCAGCAGCAATTACCTCCCAACCGTTTACTGCTACTGTTGTCATATTTCCAGGGTGCGGTTCACAGTTTATGTACGGCCAGAAAGCGTGCGGAGAATTGTACGTTTCAGACGATGCGTGGGTCACCCGGTGGGTGGAAGACCAATACGGGAACACCTGGTACCACTGGGGGACGAGATACTACACTGCAGGTACACACACCTTCTGTGGGTATATGGGGCTGCCCATTGGGCTTCACATTATGAAGATACATGCAGTCAGAGTATCTGATGGAGCTATCGTAGAAGATCAATGCCAGTACACCGTGTGCTGCGGCTATTCTGTGTGGATTCCTGATAGACCTATGTGTAACTGTGAAGACGTCATCTTTACTGCAGAGGTGGACAGAACACAGGTTACTCCTGGAGACTACGTTACTGTTACGGTGACCGTCACCAACAACATGGCGCCTGACTGTAGGAAAAAATTTGATGCAGGACACTTAGAGATTGACTGGGGCATTCTCGGCGGTGACACTTCTCCCTTGGAGAAGGACATATCAGTCCACCCGGGAGAAACCAGAACCATTCTAGAGGAGAGACACTTGATGCCCCCTGTATCAGAAGGGGATTATAATGTAGTCATATTCTACTCAGATTCTGAGTGCACCTGGATTGACTACGCTACCATATCAGTGGTGTTGCCTACTGCAGGCTCCTTTGAGATTGTGTCCTACCCAGATGTGATCAACATGGGTGAAAGAGGCAGAATCAGGTTATTGATTAGAAATCAAAGCCAGAAGGATGCAGAATTTACTTTGTCAGTGAATGCTTCTCCAGGTGTTTATCTTGCCCGAACAGGTTACACAGTCACTGTGCCCAGACAGGGATACAAAGAGATCAATGTGGAATTCAGGCCAGAAGAAGCGGGATTATTCACCATTGAATTAGCGCTCACCAGTGAAGGTGAACCCATGGGAACTGCTTCTCTCCTGGTGAGAGCGGAAAAACCATTATCAGGGAGTATAGAGATTGTCTCCCCACCTCAAAACGTGGCAGTCAATGAGAGTACATCTGTGGTATTGCGAGTGACAAACCCAGGGGAGTACGATACAGTATACCAGATTTCAGCTGTCGGAATAGATGTACAGACTTCTGCAATTCCTGAGTTATACGTGCCAAAATCCCAATCCAGAGACGCAGAAATCTTCATAACCCCCACACAAGAAGGTGTTCACCAAATCGAGTTTCGACTGGAAGCAGAGGGTCAGCTCATGGGTTCTAAGAGTGTCTCCTTTGAAGCAGAAAAGGAATTTCCTCTCTTCGTGGGAGGTGCGGTCATCATTGGGGTTTTAGCTGTTATCATGGTGGTCTACTTAGTGCTGAGAAGGCATTAATTCGTCTTCAAGTAAAAATCTCCAGGAGGTAACGCCCTCAAAATGAATCCGGGTACCCTGTTAGTTCAGGTACTCATTTTTTTATTTCTTTATACAATTTCTATGCGGTATAATTGTTATTACCTACTTTAAACAAATGAAGAGAACAAAAGATTCTAAGATTTTATTGATCATTTATGAATCTCCCCTAGACTCTGCAAAGACTCCTCTATCCACCTCCACTGGAAAGACGGCATCTGTTTCCTCAAGGAGCGCATCTCTCACTGACTGCTGATTTCTTTTCCCTGTACATACAGCCGCAATACATCCTCCCTGACCAGCCCCGGTCACCTTACAAGCTGCTGCGCCTCCTCTGTAGGCTGCCTCAATCAATTGTTCATTCTCTGGAGCAGACCTGTTAAACGTACGGATGATCTCTTGGTTTTCCTGGACAATTTCAGAGAGCTTTCCCATGTCTTTGTGGACAACAGCTTTTTTTGCTTCCCTCGTTATGGTGTCCAGTCGATCAATCAATGACACCACTTTTGATACTCCTCTCATGTATTCCTGATAGAGTATATCGTTGGATACAGCAGAACTGTGGAAAACCTTTGTGTCAGCCACTACGAATTTCATGGCCCCCCTGTAGTGAGAGAGGTCCTCTACTGTGGCGTATGGTTCTTCCTCCATCTTTTTGTTGCTCTTCTGTCGAAAATCCAGAAAGAGTAACCCTCCAAAAGCGGCTGCATACCAGTCTTGATACCCATTCAGCATGCCCAAGTCAGTTTCTGCTCTCTGGGCCTGTTCTGCAAGCTCGTATAGATTTGTTTCCATCTTGTGGAATTGGCTCAGTCCGTACATGATGGACACGGTCATGGAGGCAGATCCTCCCAGACCAGACGCTCTTGGTGCATCAGAATGAAGAGATAACTGAACCTGTAGATGATCAGCTTTTGCCCTCTTGAGAGCTTTTTGAATCAAAGGAGCATCCTCCAGAGGATGAGGAACCCCCTCCAGAATGAGAGCAGGTTTCTCACTGGGTTGTATTTCACAGTAAGTTCTCAAAGATATGGCACTACACAACGTGCACTTCCCAAATATGTCTGCAGCTCCTCCTGAAAGATCAATTCGAGAAGGTGCAGAACATACGATGCGAACCATACCATTCTTTTCCAATCGCTCTTAAATAGGTTACTCTTGTGTATTCCTGTGCAGAATGGGAAAATGTGGAACCTCATCAAGAACCAGGTAGAGCAGTGCCAGCGCTACCAGAAACTCCGCAAATACTTTCACAGAGTATACTGCTGTCTCCAACGTCGTGGATTGGGGTACATAGATGAACCGCACGAATACAGCTCTTCCACAAATCAACAGAAAAATGAAGAACAGCACTCCTCCTCCCACATATGCCACTTTTGGAGCCTTCTCCATGAGTATAAAGAAGTACACGGTAGTGAGTATTACTCCTATCAAGAACAGAAGAGGAGACATAATCCGCAGTCCGGTGAACTGCCATACTAAAGAAGAGATATAGAGAGTCCCATAAAAAGGGAAATATAACATCCACGCAACAGGGAACGTATTAAAACCAACCCCTGAAATGAACAAGAGTGCAGCTATGGCAGACCCTACCAGTAGTGAAGTGAGAATCACCAACCGCTTGAGTGAATCCATGGTTAATGTTTGAAAAGTTCTTTAAAATCTTTTCGTAAAACCGGGATTGTCAAATTTGTGGGTGTCGTTTGTTACACGTGTAACATTGAGTGAAGTTATCTTTATTATTTGCGTTTCGTTAACAAAAAGATGATTTATGAGCTCAGAGGGATTCCATCTCCTGAACCCTTGACAATGCTGTAAAACCCTCGCAGAGCCTGGCAACAAATTCAACGCTGCAAAAATGTCCACACTATTAATGTTATTATTTCTTCAGGTCTCGCGCAGTTGCTTTCTCAAAAATGCATGACCTAGAAATAATGGCTGCAGGTATTAACGGTTGTCCCCATCTGGATCACTAAAAATTTATATAGATGCAGAACCCTTCAACATCATGAGAATACGATTTTTCGGACCCCCGCTTTTATTTCCTTTTCTGTTCCTCATTTTCTTTTCTTTATTACTCATTCTTCTTGGGTATGCATATCCGATTTTTCCGCCGGGGACTGATCCTCCCCATCATGCTCTCCTTTCACGACACATCCTCGATCAAAAGACTCTGGCAATTTACTGGCCTGATGGAGCTCCTGTAAACTATCCTCTCTTTCTTCATGCAATAACGAGTTTAGCAGCCATTTGTGGAATCCCTTTGTACAGAGCGGGGTTTATTCTTTCTTTAGCTCTCCTTCTGGGGAGTGTTGTATTGGTTTTTCTGCTTCTGAGAAGATACTCTCCAGATGCAGCTTATTTTTCGCTATTTTTTCTCTGTTTTTCTCCCGTACTGCTCAAATACCTGCTTGCAGGGTTATATCCCAATGTATTGGGCATGTTCCTGTATTTACTCTTGTTGATCCTTCTCGTAAAAACAGAACTAGAATCTGTGAAAGCGAGTCTTCTCTGCGGATTTATTCTTGGATTGTTAGTGCTCACTCACGGCATTGCAGCAATTACAGGGGGCATTATAGTAATTTCTTTTATCGTTGTATGTTGGTTAACCCGCAACGCTGTAAGAAAGGAACACATACTGATTCTTGCGGTGACAGCAGTACTGGTTTCCTTGCCCTGGAGTTTCAGAATCGTTCCCAGACTCATATCAGGGCATCACCTTTTGTATGCTCCCCGCTGGATTACCACCTCTAAAGGGTTTGTACACCAACTATTTGAAGAGTACGGCATTCTCCTTTTTCTGGCAGCAGGCGGTGCAGCAACTATTAAAAAGATGGAAAGAACCCTCAAATTTCTGGGGTTAACAGCTTTTATTTGGGGGCTGCTTTTGCTCATTCTTTCCTTTTCTGTATGGGGACATAGATTTTTGATGGAAACGGTCATACCTGCAGGTATACTATCTGGTCTATTTCTAGCAGAACTAAAAAAATACAAGTACTTTCTCCCTGTGCTGGTAGTGTGTCTCGTTGTCCAAACTGCACTCTTTTCCAGTATGTACATACCTCAGCTAACCTTTGAAACTGATCTTGAGAGAGAAAACCTGTACACCATGCTCTGGGTCCAGGATAACACGGTAGTAGATGCCGGGTTTTACCATGCTGTTCTCCTCTATCCCATCTATGTAAGGGTGATCGCTCAAAGAGACCCTGTTAATGTATCTGTGAGATCATCGGCAGAAAAACGATTCTACCCCTTTCAAGCTGACCTGAGAACACTGGCCCATCCACAGGTTCTGAAAGCATTGCAGGACAACGCGGCGTATGTTTACCTCTGCAACGTAGAGGTCTTCACATTTTATGAGGATCAACCATTCTCTCCTTCCGTATATCTTGAGGAGAACTCCCACATCTTTACCGGAGTATATGCCAGCGGAAGAGCAAGAATTTACCACATAGAAGGCCATTCAGCAGAAAATTACCATTTTATTCTCATCTAATTTCAAAAATAAAAAAAGAGAAAAAAGAGCTTAACCTTTTACCTTGAATTTTATCTGTGTCCCTTCTTCTGTCACTAGAGTAACGTCTTCACCAGCAGAAAAGGTATCGCCTGTAAGAGTGGTCAGATCGAACACTGTTACATCATCGGGATTTATTGTACCAGCTAGACTTGTACCAATAAGGACACCTTCCTGGTACACTGCATCTAAGACAGCTGCTGTACTGGTAGCGTTTCGAATGTACACAGTCAAAGTACCACCACTGAGGCTCTGTGATTCAAGGACGAGCTGCTCAGCTTCTGCAGATTCTGCACCAGTCTTTTCAGAGGTGAATCCACTCGCCCAAGCGTACACAATAACAGCAATGGCCACAGCCACTGCGATCATCAGCACGACCGCGATAACGGGGGATACACCCTTCTTTTTCTTCAGCCATTTGAGGATATTCATTTTCTTCTCCCTCCTTTCCTTTGTATTTCTACCTTCAGTAGACTATATAAAGCTTTCGGTTATTTTTTGTGATTATCACAATCTCTGTTACAGTTATCACAAATATGGAGTCTGCATTTGCGATTTCATCAAAAGTACAGAGTCTTCTTGCGAAAACCTTAAATAGTCAGGGGGATATACACATACATGAAAGAGAAGGATAAGCGCATCATCGAGATATTGAGGGAGGACTCTCGGACGCCTGTGATTGCTATTTCCAAGAAAACTGGTATTCCAGATACGACTATTCACTTTCGATTGAAGAAGATACGAGAATATGTGGAACGGTTTACCCTTTCTGTGAACCACGAGAAACTGGGATATACCTTGTACATGTTGGAGGTGGAGCCAGAGCGGTATGCCCTCGATTTCATTACAGAAAAGAATGTAGAATCTGTTATCAATAATTTAAAAAAGGTGGAAGGGATCCTGTTTGTAGGTCAATTTAACGGTACAATAGTGGCTTTCTATCGTTCCAAAGAGAGGCCGAACCTTGAGATACCGGGAGCATCTATAAGACGAATTTTGCCCATAAAGAGAAAATGGGGCAACTTTGCTGAATATTAAAGAACTAGATCTGGTCTGTTAGATGACGAGAACCTCTTCACGGTATGAGACGGAGGACATCAAGGCCAGAAGAAAAGATGAGGAATAGCATGGCCAGAAGAAAGCACACGAATACTGCAGTTAAATAGATTCCCCAAATAACCCACAAAGAATAAGTAGAAAGCAATTTTATATTCATTTCTCGAATTTTTTGTACCCAAGTTTCCCTTATTATGAGTCCAAGGGCGTAAAGAGCAACGCTGGAAAGAAAGAGAGCCAGAGAGAGGAAAAACAGATCAGGCCGTAAATTGTAAGGGGCAAATATTTTAGCAAGAGATGTTCGGGCAAAATATGAACCGGCAAAGAGCAGAAGCGGAATGCACATATATGCACATATGAATTCTAAAGGCGGTTTGAACTTTTCTCTGCAAAATATCCTGCGGACAACAAAGAGTATTTCAATATAAGCGAACGCGTAGAATATGGTTACAGCAAAGATCAAGATCGTGGATAACAGATCCTTGGATTCAAACATGGTCTATTCTCCTGAATTATGTAGTGGGTCCGTCGAGATTTGAACTCGAGACCTCCCGGTTATCAGCCGGACGCTCTAACCAACCTAAGCCACGGACCCGTATACTCGTGTGGCTATATTGATGTCCCTCACTTCAACGAGAGTTCCTTTTATTCTTCTCTTCTTCAGTTCTTGGCCTGATTTTTTCGTGTGTCTATGACGTGTCTTTCTCAATTGCATAGTGGTTTTATTCTGATGAAGATCAGCATAGGTAGCCCAGCTGTCCTAGCTGTCAATTTCGGATGCTTATCTGTTGGCTTCACCCATCAATTCAACAATGATTTGAAGACAGAATTGTTACACGTGTAACAGTGGACACCCACTCAACGAAAAAACCCAACCCAACTATCCTTGGAATAAGTATACAAGTAAGAGAGCACGAATCAAGTATGTGGCCTTCACACGCCCAGACAAAGTATATATCTGGAGGAGCAATAGGTGCACAGAACTGGGATGTCTAACACCCGGCAGCTCGTAAATAGGTGTGTCTATGAATGAACCCACAACCCCCCCCAATAGGCTAATCCATGAAAAGAGCCCCTATCTCTTGCAGCATGCGTACAATCCTGTTGACTGGTATCCCTGGGGAGAAGAAGCTTTCAAAAAAGCTCAAAAAGAGGATAAACCTGTATTTTTGTCCATCGGGTATTCCACCTGCCACTGGTGTCACGTCATGGAGAAAGAATCCTTCGAAGATTCTGAGGTGGCTGGTCTATTGAGCAACACCTTTGTGTGCATAAAAGTTGACCGTGAGGAGAGACCAGACATAGACAGTGTATACATGAGGGTGTGCCAGATGATGACAGGACGAGGCGGGTGGCCATTAACCATTGTGTTGACCCCAGATAAGAAACCTTTTTTTGCTGCCACCTACATTCCTAAAGAGAGTCGGTTTGGCATGATGGGATTGGTCGATCTCATACCACGAATTAAAGAGGTGTGGATGAACCAGAGAGAAGAAGTTCTGGATTCTGCTGACAATATCGTCTCGGCCCTCCAGGACACAGAAGTTCCAGAAGGCGAAAAACTGGGTGAACCTGTACTGGAATCTGCGTATAAAGGATTTATGCGGGCTTTTGATGAGTTATACGGCGGGTTTGGTACTGCTCCTAAATTTCCCACACCGCACAACATTCTCTTTTTGCTTAGGTACTACAGAAGATTCAATGAAGAAAAAGCCCTTGAAATGGTGGAAAAAACACTGAATGCCATGAGAAAGGGGGGCATCTGGGATCATGTAGGGTTTGGATTTCACCGGTATTCCACAGATCAATACTGGTTAGTACCTCACTTTGAGAAAATGCTGTACGACCAGGCGCTGCTGGCTCTGGCGTACACGGAAGCATATCAGGTGACTGACAATTGCGAGTACAGAAAAACTGCAGAACACATCTTTGAGTACGTGTTGCGGGATATTATGTCGCCTGAAGGTGGGTTCTATTCTGCAGAAGATGCTAACAGTGAAGGTGTAGAGGGAAAGTTCTATACCTGGTCAGAAGAAGAGGTTTTAGCTGCTGTAGGTCAAAAAGTGGCAAAGATCTTTAATGTAACAGGGAAAGGTAACTTTTCAGAACCTGGTGGCACTGTAACGGGAAAAAATATTTTACATATTAAAAAACCGTTAGCTGCCCTCGCAGAAGACATGCATATTTCCTCAGAAGAATTAAATAGTAAAATAGAAAAAGCAAGGAAAATCCTCTTCGAAATCAGAGAAAAGAGAGTTCACCCGGGTAAGGACGATAAGGTTTTAACAGACTGGAATGGATTAATGATTGCAGCATTATCCAGGGGAGCCCAAATTCTTGAAAATGACACGTACAAGAATGCAGCTCAAAAAGCAGCAGATTTCATCATTGGGAACATGATGGACTCTCGTTTGTACCACCGATATCGTGATGGGGACATTGCTGTACCAGGGTTCTTAGATGATTATGCATTCTTTGTATGGGGATTGATAGAGTTGTACGAAACCACCTTTAACGTGAAATACGTGAAAACTGCAGTAACATTAACAGAGTACATGGTAACTCACTTTTGGGATGATGAGGGTGGGTTTTATCAGACCTCGGATGTCAGTGAGAGCATTTTAGTTCGCCAGAAGCAGTCCTATGATGGGGCTTCACCTTCCGGAAATTCGGTAGCTGCACTGAATTTGTTGCGGTTAGCCGGTATGACGGGAGATACTTATGTGCCTTCTCTCGGGAGGTGAAACAGCTGCCCACTTCTCACGCGTTTCTGTTGACAGCGCTAGACTTTGCTGTAGGACCCTCTTTTGAAGTTGCAGTAGTTGGTGACTTACATGCTGAAGATACACAAGAGATGGTCAAAGCTTTGAGAAAACAATTTATTCCTAACAAGGTGACTGTATTCCGTCCTGATGAAGAACCGGGTGAGATAACTTCTTTGGCTCCATTCACTAAAGATCTAACCACCATAAACGGTAAGGCCACTGCATACGTGTGCCGCAACTACATATGTAACCTTCCCACAACGGATGTACAAGAAATGCTTGAACAGCTTCATGAGCATGATGAGCTTTAGAAATAAACCCAACAACCTAAAAAATTCAGAAAAGAACAACACTTACTTCACTCAGGTATACCTTTTACGCTATGGAAAGAGTGTTCCCCTCCCTTTTGATAAACCCTTCTTTTTCTAATTGTGTAAGATTTTTCTCTACTCTTTCAGGATCAACCTGAAGGGTTTGAATAAGTTCACATTGCTTCCCTGGAAAGGCGTCTGTTTGTGGTAGTTAAAACTTTTTTTGTTTACATTTTTGTACCTTTTTTTGAGCATGACCCCATAATCCATGAGGGCGTAATACCACTCACGAGGGTTTGTGTAATCAAGAGTCTTCTCAACCACTGAAAGGATTTCTTTATCTTTGATGTTACTTTTACCCTGAAAGAAAAAGTGGATGTAGACTGTTCTAATATTGGTTTCAATAAATACTGCAGGTTCATTAAAGGCGAAGGCAGTAATTGCACCAGCTGTGGCTTTCCCAATGCCGGGAAAGGTCTGCAGCACCTCAAAATCTGAAGGGAGTACGCCATGATACTGGGTAACGATGATTTCAGCCGTTCTTTTCAGGTTCATGGCGCGTCTGTTGTAACCAAGGCCGTGCCATACCTCAAGAATTTTCTGAAGAGGGGCACGAGCCAACGAACAAAAATCTGGGAACGTTGTTATAAACTGGTGATATTTTTGCACAACCCGTTCTGTCTGAGTCTGCTGGAGCATAGCCTCTGAGACCAAAATGTGGTACGGGTTGGTGGTTTCTCTCCATGGAAAGGTGCGGCCATACTCTCTGTAGTAGCTGTACACCATTTTTTGAAAACGGGCAATGATATCTGGAGTGAATTTTTTTATTTTCTGAAAGGAAAGTTCGTCAGTTCTCGAGTCCTTTAGGTGATTTTCTACATTTGTCGTCATACATCAATAAGAACATTTTACACTATAAAAACTTTTAGAAGTTGAACAAGTTGGAGCGTTCTTGTACTTTTTGTGGTAAATTTAATCTATTTTTACTGTAGACTACAAAGAAAAAGAGTGTCTTTCTTATGTTCCCATTGAACTGCAGCGTCCGCCATGAAGTTATAATGTGATGAGGAACCCAACCTTAACAATTTCATTGGTGAAAAGCGTTAGATCAGAGTTCAAATGATGAGAAAAATCCGAAACCTATTTGAAGGCTAATACTCTTTTCTGCACATGTCTTTGCAGAGTCCCTGGTCTGGAAGAGTTCTTTGGCAGGGAAAGCCGCACTTTCGCACAACGTTGGTCTATAATGCAGCATTTTGGCTGATGTACTACCTCATATTTACAATAGTTTTTTTCGTATATGATGGGTTTTTCCATCCAGATAGAGTTATCTATACACTGGCTGCAGGCCTAACACTTGTTCCTTTTCTTATAGTAGTGGTGGTTGCATTATCTTACTTACATCTTCGTCACTACTACGTGGTCACATCAACCCACATCTACACAAAAGGAGGGAAAACCTGGGAGAGCTGCCCCTTAGAGAGAGTTCTCTCCATTGACGTGAAAAAAGCCCTTTTTGTACAGCAGCTTGGAACATATCTGGATATTCGCATTGATTTTCCCAGTTCAGAAGAACAGACTCGCACTGTTACGAAAAGCATTCAATTTCAGCATCTTGAATCTCCCTATACAGTTAAAGAGATCATTGAGAAAGCAGTGAAAGCAGTGAAAATGCAGATACCCCCACAGAAGCCCTGGTCTGAACATGTCCTCTGGAAAGGGAAGCCGCACTTTCTCAAGGCGATGGTCAGTTCTGTAGTTTTTGTGATGGTGAGTATTATGATAGTTTTAGCAGTCTTCATTGCATCTGATTGGTTGCGTGGCTCAGGCGTTTTTATTTTGGGCAGAACCATTTTGAACTTTCTCATTTTGATGCTCGTTTCTCTTCTTGCAATACTGGGAGCACTGGGTTCGACTATCTATCTCCAACACTTGTATGTGGTGACGCCCACTCACCTCCACGTGAGAAAGAAGTCATTCTGGGATATGAAGAAAGGATCAGCCTGGGAGAGCTACCCCCTCGAAAAGGTCCTCTCTGTTGATGTCAGGAAATGCTTTTTTGTGCCACAGCTTGGGTTGTGCCTGGATATTTGTGTTGATCTTTCTGGTTCAGAATCCCCGACTCATCCTCTGAAATGTGTTCGATTAGAATACGTTGAATCCCCCTATACAGTTAAGAAGATTATTGAAAAAGCAGTGAAAGCAGAGAAAAATTCGTTTAATCAGTAGTAGTTTCACATCCATGCTGATCTGTGTATAAACCCGGGATTGTTAATTTTCCAAGTACCAAAGATCTTCAATTTCTTTAAATATTGTAATATTCCTAGAGTGGCTGATAAAGCCCAACAATTTGTTACACGTGTAACATATTGAGAGAACCACCAAGATTTGAATAAGTGCCTAGTCTGTGATGAAGAGGCATGAGCTTGTATACTGGATGTTCTTGTACACATGTAAAAAGTGAAGATGTAATCATGGGGCACCGAGGACTGAATGAAGATGTCAGAAAAGAGAAACCTTACTCAACTACTGAGGGAGAGCGTGAGAACTGGAAAAAATATGGCAAAGAGCATCCAGCTGATATGGTAGAAGCTGCAAAGGAGAAATAATTAAAAAAGGAAAGAAAAAAGATATTTCGTTCATAGGGAATCTGTTGGAGGGAGAAGTTGTGTTGCCTCATATAGATGGCAATCTCCTCCATAACCTTTAACGAGGTTAAAGACTTCTGTAGCCAGGGCTCGATCAAGGGTATAAAATACACTGTATGTGGAAAACTTGTTTGTGAAATGCTTGTATCGTTTTCTTAGCTCCCGCAATTCTCTGTAGAATTTAACTCTCTGTGATGCTGGTTCTTTTGGAATGTCATAATCAACCAAATACTTAGGCTTTGGCTCTGGACTTGCTGGGTAGTCAACATCAATTATACACACTACTACCACCTCATGTTACACGTGTAACAGAGATTTATAAAAGTTTGGTTTGCAGTGATTGAGACAAACGTGAACGGTCACTGCAGTTCTTCAAAAGGTTAACACGGGTTGACAGATTTTCTGATTCACTAATAGTATTTAATGTTGAAGAAAAACGTTTGAATTCAATTTGCAGCATTTCTCTGGATTGTTCTTAGTCATCTGGACATCTTCAATCGTGCATCAGAAGGTTTAAATATCTTCTAAGAATTAAACAAATGCCCATCAAAAAGGTTTCTGAGAGAGGAAAAAGTGACACGAACCACAAACCTGAGGCTGAACCTATGATCTGGCAGCAAACACCCTACACGATCCCCCTCGCAGGGGTAACAATTCTCTCTGTTGCGTTAGGGATTTATATTTGGTTTCACTACCGCTCCCCTTTGGGGAGAACGGGATCAGTGACCATACTGGCCAGTACTGAATGGATTCTGACTTCTGCGCTGACATTAGCAGGGGGTGATCTTTACACTAAGCTGTTCTGGAGACGAATGCAGTTTCCAGGTATTGTAGTATTACCAGTGGCGTGGTTCACCTTTGCAGTCTTGTACACTGGTCGCGAGAAGTGGCTGAACCGTCGCACCTTGACAGGGTTATCTCTCATACCTGTGATTACTTTGGTGCTGGCCTTCACCAATGAAAAGCACAACCTCATCTGGAGTAGCTCTGCAATGAATACGACTGGTCCCTTTGTGGTAGTAGATGCGACATTTGGTGTGTGGCTGTGGGTCTTTATGGGCTATGCGTACGTATTGTTTCTCTTGGGTGCCTTCCTGTTTTTAGTCCAGATAGTTACGTGCTCTCGCCCCCGCTACCGTCGTCAAACCAGTATCCTGCTGTTTGGCACAACGGTTCCCTGGATAGCGAGTGCTCTCGCTTTATTTGGCTTGAACCCCTTTCCGGGCCTTGATTTGACATTGGTAGCTTTAACCATGACCAATTTGATTGTTGCATTTAATATCCTTTACTTCAGGCTGGGAGATGTTATACCTTTGGCACGTGAGGTTATCATTGAAAGCATGAGCGATGGCGTTATCGTTTTGGATATGAAGAATTGTATTGTGGATTTAAATCCGTCAGCTCGACAGTTGATGGGCAGTAATACCGAATTCATTGGAAAACCAGTGGGAGAAGTGTGGCCTGAGTGGTTCAGTGTTATGGGGCTCGGTGATATAACTGAAGGCAAGGAAATTGTGCTGGATGAGGGGCAGCGCATCTGTGATGTGAGCATCTCTCCTCTGATCGACTGGCGCGATCGCATTGTAAGCAAAGTGGTTGTTTTGCGTGATGTCACTGACAGAAAGAGGAGTGAGAAGATAAAACAATCATTGAAAGAGAAAGAAATCCTTCTCCAGGAAATACACCACAGGGTGAAGAATAATATTCAGGTTATTTGCAGTTTGTTAAACCTTCAATCCCGGCACATCAAAGACAAAAAATATGCTGAGATGCTCAAAGAGAGCCAGGACCGCATAAAATCCATGGGGTTAATCCATGAGAAGTTATACAAATCTGAAAGCTTGGCACAAATCGATTTCAGCGAGTACATCAAGGATTTAGCACAGAGCTTGTTTCGATCCTATGGGGCGAGTGCCAGTAATATTGCATTGAAGATAGAAGGTAACGTTTGTCTGGGAATTGATACTGCTATCCCGTGCGGATTGCTCATTAACGAACTGGTTTCCAATAGTTTGAAACATGCCTTCCCTGACAGAAAAGGTGAAATTACAATAGTCTTTCGTTCTGATAATGGGTGTATTGAGTTGATAGTCAGTGATAATGGTGTGGGCATACCAGATGATATAGATTTTAGAACGACAGAATCTCTGGGGTTACACTTGGTTACCATATTGGCAGAAGATCAGCTCGGCGGTGAAATCACCTTGAATAGAAGTACGGGAACAGCATTTCATATCACTTTTGAGGTGAAATAATGGCAATTTGTTCCCTTAAAATAAAAAAAAGAAATTTGACTATTTGATAATCCGCAACAGCACTATAAATCTGTTCTGGATTCTTATTAGTTCTTTTCTCACGTCAATAGCATATCTTTCGTCTTGAAGTCTCATGAGGACATTTTTGTCGGGAAAATTAAACTGACACATCGCTCTATTTTGCCCACAGAAGCTGAGTCATATCTTTTTTCTTGGTTCAGGTTTGCACAAAATGAGCAAGCCCAAAATCTAAGAAGAATAAGAATAAGGAGGATGAAAGCTGTGGGCTGCCTCTGGGGTAAACGCTTCAGAGTTATTACTCTCCTACAGCTCGAACCAAGCAAAATGGATTCGTGAAAACGATTAAGCGAACCCATTCTCTCCGAAGCGATACGTTTCACATAGGCTTCTCTGCACACAGAAGCTAATGCAGGGAGTGCAACCAGAATTCCACAGAAAAAGGAAATAAGAATCAACTTCATTCTGTAGTCAAAGAGTACTGGAGTGACAGGTGAAAGGAGGTTAAACCCATAAATATCAGCGTTACCATTTCTCTCATCTGTCCAGACCACAATGTTCCCGTAGAGTGCTGGGCAGTACTGGTCATGTGAATCGGTGGTGATCTGAAATTCTTGATCTGTTCTCAAGTTGAACCCGTAGATATCCCAGTTGCAGTTCCTATAGTCAGTCCATAAAGCAATATCTTCATGAACTGCCAGTCTTATTCCTTTATAAGTTTCTGGTTCACACAGATAGAAGAAATCTCTGAATATTCGAAATTTTCTTGATTCAGAAAGGCTGTAACTATCAATAATGACTCTTCCATCTAAGGTCCACTCTCCCCAGACTATGATATCCCTCTATCTCCTACGAGACATCTCGTTGCATTCTATTCAGCTCTCCATGATCTGCAGTACGCATGTGTTTAATAGCTCTTGCTGAATACACAATAGCTGTGACTAACGAGTGAAATAAAATGAAAAACAAGGAATATAGAGGATATCCCAACAGAATACTGATAAAGATTGGAATGTTATAGAGGTTTCTTCTCCCTGCTACTCTCCTGAACATTCTTTCAAAATTTCCGCTGTCATCTAAGCTCCTGTCCATTGCCCTCCTAAATTGATCGTAGACATGCCTGTAGAACGCCACAAAAAGAATCATGAATATACAGAGGATCAGTGGTGTGGCATCGTTTGTAGATCTAAATAGATATAATGATAGGGCTATAAACCATGAAAATTCAAACAATAAATCAAAAGAATGCTCTAAAGAACCAAGTTTGGTAGCATGCAATTTCACCCTTGCTAATTTACCATCTATACCGTCGAGGACACCAACAACAAATGTCAAGAGTGAAGCAGGAAGGAGATACCCAAAGAAAAACAAGCCAGTAACTGTGTAAGCAAGCAGATTCACTATAATAGTTATCTGATTTGGCGTTATCCTAAAATGAGATACATAACCTACTAACTTGTTTTCTATTGGTTTATGGACGTAATGTGCTAAAAGATCAGATGCTCCCTTACTCGAACTCTCAATTATGGTATCTTTGGCCCTTCTAAGATCATCTTCCGTTCTAATATGAATCCACCACAGATTAATACTCTTACGCATTTTGGAAACATAGCTTTGAATCTCAGTAATATCAAAAACTTCAGCATCACTGTTTTTGGCAGCTTCAGCAACAAGACCTGTAAATTCCTGATTACCTTTTCTTGTTGCCTCTTTTATGTAAGAAAATATTTTTGGTGTGCACAAGAAGATGCCAGTACTCACACAGTTTGCATTTTGTATATTCTCACCCATATCTACGATTTTTCCATTTTTTTCCAAAACTCTTGTATCTCCTAGCAGTGGTTCTCTTCTATCAACGACAAGAACAACTGAGTTTTTTGTGCTGTAACCAACGAGTTCTTTTAAAATGCGTTCATCGACAATGCAGTCTGACATTAACAGAATGAAGTTCTCATTTAACAATTCTTTGACTCTTAAAACAGAGAATCCATCTCCTTTCTTCTGTTCACTATCTTCAATGTACTTTATTTTTACTTTGTATTTATCTCCATCTCTCAAATGTGTCTTAATCTTGTCTCCATCATAACCGGTTACAATCATAAATTCAGCAATGCCTGCCCCTTTGGCAGTCAATAGTGTTCTTTCAATTAAGGATAACCCTACAAGCTGAGTTAGTGATTTTGGTTCATCTTCACATAATCTGTTCTCTTCTCCATCAGCAATTACCAAGGCTTTCATATTCATCTCTCCTATTTTTTGTGAACAACCTTAGATCCCACATGCAAGTCAAACCCAGAGCTCTCCTCTACCCATATACAGTGGTTATATCATTCCTAGTATGATCAATTCCTGATAGCATTCTATCTTTCTTCTTTTCAAAGGATTCCAATAATCTTTCTGCTGTACAAAGATTTTCTGGAGTATCTATATCCATCCAGAAGACACCTGTTACATCTGCACCCTTAATCTGTTTCTTAGCACACAGAATCTTCACTCCATCGGTAAGCTTATCTTTCCCGTGAGACAAAGCTGTTCTTATTGCTCCAAAGACAGTTGGAGAACACAAAAAAGCTCCACAGTCAACAGCATTGTAGGTGCGGATCGTCTTACCAATGTCCTCAATTATTCCATTTTTTACCAAAACTTTGGTGGCGTCTTCCATATCTATATTTTTTAGGTTCTTATCTATACAAAGAGTGCATTTATCTTTTTCCAGTTTTTTACTTAATAATATTTTCAACATTTTGGGATCAAACACATGGTCTGCCATCAAGAGTATGAAGTTCTCTTTTCCCACCACTTGTTCAGCTTTTAGAACAGAAATACCATTTTCTCTTCTCCATTCTGAATTGTGCACGTACTGAATAGTAACACCGCATTTTCCTCTGTCTCCAAGGTTCTTCTTTAACACTTCTGCTTTGTATCCTGTGACAACAACAAATTCTCTAACTCCTATCTTTTTCGCAGATAAGATAACTCTCTCAATCAACGGAAGTCCAAAGAGGTAAGTGAGAGGCTTTGGTTTTTCCGAATTCAATCTAGATCCCTTTCCTGCGGCAATAATTACAGCTTTCATTCTTTTTCCTCCTACTCCTACTTACTATTAAAACTTCAAAGCAACGAGTCAGCTTCTCAAAGCTCAGTGCTTCAGCTTAACCACAGTGGTTCTTCGACCCTTTTTTCCTCTTCCGTGCGCTTTTTCAGCCAAATTGTGTCTGTTTAAAAGTTCGACTGCTTTAGAGACTGCAGCTTCTGTGGTGCCAATTTCCTGTGCAATCTCTGTAATGGTTCTTCCTTTTTTCTTTTTTTCCAAATATATCAAGATCAACAGAGCTGTTGGCCGCTTCTTCACCGGTTCAGGCAAGTTTTCTGCCTTCACAGTCTCACCATGGGTAAACGTTCATTATGTAATAAATGGAATATTATATAAAGTTTTTGGTACCATTAGGCGTCATATCCGCACCAGCACTATAAACCTGTTCTGGATTCTTATTAGTTTTTTTCTCATGTCGAGAGCATATCTTTCGTCTTGAAGTCTCATGAGGACATTTTTGTCGGGAAAATTAAACTGACACCTCGCCTTATTTTGCCCACAGAAGTTTAGTCATATCTTTTTTCTTGGTTCGGGTTTGCACAAAAGAAGCAAGCCCAAAATCTAAGAAGAATAAGAACAAGGAGGATGAGAGCTGTAGACTGTCTCGGGGGTAAACCGTTCAGAGCTATTACTCTCCTATAGCTCGCACCAGCATGGATTCGTGAAAACGATTAAGCGAACCCTAAATACGAGCAAGAAAAATGAATCCAATGGAGGCGAATAAAAATGAATAGTGAAAGGTTTGAAGGAAAAGGGGGTTCACTCCAAGAAATGCAGATCGGGACTGGCTTGCTGTCTTTATTGTAGGTATTCTTTTTAACGCTCTGGGGCTGATAATTGTCTATATTCTTAAAAGGCTCATAGAAGAAATTATAGGGGAAAAAGTAAAAGATGTTCAGCTCTTCTTCCCAATAGAGATACCTGTTATTCCTGGTATACCAATGGAGGCAAGGCTTACAGAAATTGAGGTATTCAACGACGGAACCACCAGTAGGCTCATTGTTCGAGGAACTTTCATCGCAAAGAAAATATAGAAGTAATCGACAGCCCAAGGAGCTACTTCATAGCACGTTCAAGGACATCACAAGGGCACACTCGCCAATTGTGGGGAAATGCAAAATGCGATGTAAATCTGCCCAGAAATTGTTTCCTGAACCACCGCAATACGCACATATACATCTCTGAATCTCTATTAATATCTAAAACTCTAGAGAATAACTAGAAAAATGTTACACGTGTAACAAAGGTGAGAAAAGCATCCAAAGATTTGACAACCTTTATTAACCCCCGCACCAAAAAAAGAGGGATACTATACAATCCTTCACTGATATTTATGCACACAAAAAAAGGAAGATGAGATGACACACTATGCTGTTAGAGAATGTGTCATCCGGAGGAAATACCATGTTAAGAGCACTATGCCAGTCAGTGGTTACTCCCCGTTCGTTTCTGGAGAACCCAGAAGGATATCGGATTGTACAGTATGGATGGTTATTCATCATTGTGAGATGGTTGGCCAATTCATTCATATTTTCGTTCCGTGATTATTACGGCTTCTGGAAGCCCTTTGCGCCTCCACCCTTTGGGTTAAATGTGGATACGTATGCTCTTGTGCAAAAGTACTTCTCTGTGGTATTTGGTGTGGGGTTGATGGTGGCCATAAGTGTGGGATTATCAGGGTATTTGCGGATGATAGAAAAGGGTGTACCTGTGGTTGATGTTCTGAACATTTTAGGGATTACCTTCTTTCTGCCGTGGGTTGTCGTTCAGGTCATTGATTTTGCGGTAGTGTACACTGTTGGCTGGGTTGGTATTGTGGTCATTCCTGTTCATGCTGGTGTGCTGGTATGGGAAAGTGCTGCTGCTACAGAAGTCATATCGGGGACTTGTAACCTGAAATTAATAGAAAAAGTCATAAGTACTACTGTAATAATGGTGATATGGATTTTGCTATGTACGGTACTGTGGAGATAGAGTTACCTGTGGACATTACAGAATTATGTAGAGAAGTTACACATAGGAACATTCTCGTGGATTGGCTTCACAGTCTTCAGATACACGGACCTTTTGAGAAGGAGCAAACCAGGGGTTTATGAAAATGAGGAGAAAGCAATGAAAGCGAAGTATCTAATCTATGTGGATGTCCTGAAATCCAAGAAATTGGCAGGAAAAATAGCAGAAGAAACAGGGCTTAATACGGATGTGAGTAGAGAAACCTACCTGTTGAATCCTCTGGAAGAGAAAATAGAAAAGATAAAGAAAAAAAGAATTCAGGTATCTAAAGGAAGTGAAAATGGATCTGAAAACTATATATTGACAGTTAATACTCTTCAAGAAATATTCGAGACTGTAGGAGAACTTACAACAATTGCAATTCCATACAAAAGGTACGGGTACATCCCTTTGGAGATTGTGCTGGATGTACGAGAAACTGATGAAGATGTCCGCATCCACACAGACCCTGCAGCCAGGAAGGGAATAATTAACTCTTTACATGACATCATTAATTTGTATCGCACTTATGAAAAGGATGAAGACCTAAAAGGATTTATCCTTCTCACAGAACCTTTCTTTAACGATTTAGAGCCCTCAGATAAAAAGTGCTGTAACCAAGTTCATGGAGAACCCTTCTTTGTCGCAGATGTAGAGAAAATTCACCAAAGATGTAAAACCTTTGAATTCTTGGAGAAAATAGGGTATGCAGGCAGTAAGTTATATGGACGAATCGATGAGGTTTACATTCCTCCTGTAGAGTATGAAGACATAAAGGAGACGCTCCACAATAAGAGAATCATCTTCATCACCGGTACCCAAGAGTACGGGAAGACATACACTGCTGTGAGGCTCATGTGGGAGTATTACACTAAAGGATATGCCCCAAAATGGATCAAAGGAGAAGCGGAAAAAGAGAGGATTACTGTAAGAAAAAAGCTAGAAAATATAGAAACAGAGTTAAAACCCGACTGCATCATCTACTTTGAAGACCCCTTCGGGAAGATAAGATATGAAAGAAGTGAAGAATTAGAAAAAGATATGGGTACCATCATCGATAAGGTCAAAAAAGCCAGAAACGTGCATGTCATCATAACCTCAGGAGAAGAAGTCTTTAAAGAGTTTAGAGAAGAACAGTTATCCAAAGAGGACATTAAAACCCTTGAAAAGAAGTTAAACCTAAAAAGGCCCTCTTACGATTACGAAAGAAGAAAGGATATCCTTGTAAAATGGGCTGAAAATGAGGATTGTACATGGCTTAAAGATGAGAAGTCGAAGAATTCAGTCTTAAAAAGTATAGAAGACGAGAAAAATTTACCCACGCCCTTGAAAATGAGAGATTTCGCCAGAACTACAGTGAACGTGAGTGCAAAGCCCCAACTGGAGAAAACTATAAGAGAAAAATCAGAAGAGACAGCAATGGCGTTCTCAAGAGAAATAAAAAACATGGCCGATGATAAAATATTATTCCTGTCATTTCTGTTTACTTCAAATGATTTTAAAATCAATTTTGTCAAAAAAATGTACAAAAAGTTGGTGAAAGAGCTCGATTTAAGAGCATGGAAATTTGAGAAAGTTTTTGATTGGTTTAAAGAAGACAAAGTTACGGTAAGCCACGGTCGTATAGAGTTTTCCCATCCTTCCTATGGCGAGGCTTTAACGTATTTACTTGTTGAAGATGGGCATTTAACCACAATAAATGAGATGGTGAGTACTGTTCTGGTAACGCTTTCTGAAGAGGATGAGTATGCGGGGGATGTTGCATCAACTATAGCACGAAACTTTGGTGATTTGCCAGGTCCTGTGCGGAATATTTTGGTTAACCTCTGCGAAAATGACAAGACTGCAGGCGTTGTTGCACCAGCAGTAACACGGAATTTTGATCATCTCCCCGATACTATAGGGAGTGAATTAGTGTTGAGACTTTTTGAGAAAGAGAAAGCTGCAGTTTACATTGCCCAGTTTATAGCAGAACATTTTGATAGGCTTCCTGGTACGGTAAAGGATACACTGCTGTTGAGACTTTTTGAGAAAGAGAAAGCTGCAGAGCGTATCGCTCAATTTATAAAGGAAAATTTCACGTATATTCCCGAAAGGATCAGAGACGAGTTGCTGTTGCACCTCTCTGAACGGGATGAAACTGCTCAAGATGTTGCACGGCTCATCGCATACAACTTCCGTGAGTTCTCGCACCATATACGGAATAAAGTGCTGTTAACCCTTGCTGAAAAAGAGGGGATTGCCTGGTTTATCGCACAGGTTCTCACTGAAGATTTTAATAATTTGCCTGATGACGTGAGAAATAGGTTACTGGTGACTCTTTCCAAAAAGAAGGAAGTGACAAATGATGTTGTATCAGTACTGGCTCACCATTTTGATGCCCTCCCTGACAGTATACGAACTGCAGTGCTGGTGACCCTTTCTCAAAAAGAGGAGGTTTCAGAAGATGTGGCATCAGTTTTAGTGTACAATTTTGATGCCCTCCCTGACAGTACACGAACTGCAGTGCTGGTGACTCTTTCTAAAAATCCAAAGACTTCCAGAGCTGCTGCACGGATTGTAACCCGAAATTTTGATGTACTTCCTGATGATGTACGAACTGAATTGCTTTACAGATTCTCTGAAAAGGATGAAACTGCAAAGGATGTTGCATTGGTCATAGAGGAGCATTTTACCACCCTTCCTGACAAGGTACGAAGTGCATTACTGTTAACTCTTTCCAAGAAAGAGGAGGTTTCAGAAGATGTGGCGCGGGTTGTGGCAGAACACTTCGCGGATATACCTGACATTATAAGAGACATCATATTGTTGATTATTTCCAGAGAAGAGGGAGCTTCCACAAGTATTGCAGCGGTGCTGGCAGCACATTTTGATGAGTTCTCTGGCAGTGTGAGAAACAATTTACTGGTAAACCTTGCTGAAAAAGATACATCATCAGAAGATGTTGCACAGATTGTGGCAGAACACTTTGATAGGCTTCCTGATAAGGTGAGGAACAATATATTGGTAACCCTTTCAGAAAAGGATGAAGTTTCCTGGTATGTTGCATCAACTATAGCAAAAAATTTCGTCAACCTTCCTGAGGATGTGAAGAATTTGCTGTTTACGCTTGCTGAGAGATATGAAGCTGTTGAAGATGTTGCAAAAGCTATCGCATACAACTTTAATACTCTTTCACATACGGTGAGGAACCTCCTGGTGACCCTTTCAGAAAAGGAGGAGACTGCTGGAGCTGCAGCAAAGGCTATCGCGTACCATTATGATAGACTTCCTGATACAGTGAGGAATGTATTGGTGACCCTTTCAGAAAAGGAGGAGACTGCTGGAGCTGCAGCAAAGGCTATCGCGTACCATTATGATAGACTTCCTGATACAGTGAGGAACCTCCTGGTTACCCTTTCAGAAAAGGATGAGATAGCTAAAGATATTGCACGATTTATGGCATACAACTTTGATAACCTCTCTGATACAGCAAGATGTAATTTGCTGCTCACTCTCGCTGAAAAGGATAACACTGCCAGGACTGTTGCATGGATTACAGAGGAGCATTTCCGTGCCATCCCTGGTGATGTACGAGACACTCTCGTGCGAACTCTTTCTGAAAAAGATACAGCTTCAGAAGACACTGCAGCAGTGGTGACAAAATATTTTGATGACCTCCCCGATGATATACGAAATACTGCATTGGTAGCCCTTTCTCAACATCGAAAAGCTGCCAAACCTGTTGCAAAGGCTGTGACACAGCATTTTGATGATCTTCCTGACAGTGTGAGAACTGAATTACTGGTTACCCTTTCTGAAAATGACAGGACTGCTGAAGATATGGCACGACTTATTGCATACAAATTTGACGAGCTCCCAGATACAGTGAGGAATAACCTGTTAGTAACGCTTGCCGGAAAGGATAGAGCTTCTCAGTATGTTGTAGGGACGGTGGCATACAAATTTGATATGCTTCCTGAAGACATACGGAATACGGTAGTGCGAACCCTTGCTGAAAGGGATGATTGTGCAGGAGTTGTTGCAGTGTTAGTGATACGATACTTTGATGACTTCCCTGGTGATATACGGGATTTAATGATTACTCTTGCTGAAAGGGATGAAATAGCTCAGAATGTTGCAAAGGCTATCGCATACAATTATGAGAGACTTCCTGACAAGGTAAAGAATTTACTTGATAATCTACAGGAGCCACTGCAACAGGTTATCACGCACCTGTCGGTGAGCTCAGATATAAAGGATAAAGAAGATGCATTATTCCTGGTATCTACTGTATGGCGAAAGGTTAAGAAAAAATACGTGAAAAGGCAACAGAAATGCTCAAAGAGATCTTGAGTGATATAAAGGGTACACGTCATGAGTAATTATGGGTTCAAGTGGGTTGTTACACGTGTAACAAACGTGAGAAAAGCACCTAGGAATACCACCTCTTTTGACAAAACCTTTAAGAACTTCAACAACCTCTCTTATTTATGCAGTGGTCATACAAAATCGGAGCTGTATTCGGAATTCCCTTACGGCTACACATTACCTTCCCCATGCTCATCATTGCGTATGCTGCCCTCTTTGGATATGAGTACGGGTTGATGGCAGCAGTACGGGGATTCTTTTTGATACTCT
>SMTZ1_10002319_pt1 | contig 38060 bp, 31 predicted proteins | sample DeeMarSWOR136_30_FD_25667 | JGI IMG/M metagenome (IMG submission 25667)
TCCCAATACCATCCGAAGCGCCGATAAGATAAGACAATTCGTCGCAGAGCTTTGCGATCTTATCCAGATGAGACGTTTCGGTGAGACCCAAGTGGTAAATTTTGGGGAGGAAGAACGGGTTGCAGGATATTCCATGACGCAGTTGATAGAGACCTCTCTGATATCGGCTCATTTCGCGAACGCAAGCAACGCAACCTATCTGGATGTTTTCAGCTGCAAGCTCTATGAGCCCGAGGTGGTGGCTGATTTTGCAAAGAAGTTTTTCGGAGCCAAGAGGGTCCATCTTCACGTTGTGAGGCGGGATTAAGCCGCCACCATGAGTATGAGGAGAGAAGTCTCGAAGGGGATCAGCCTATGGCTAAGACGCGTTTCGTGACGGACTTGGAGAGCTGTCGTGCCCTTTGGAAGGCTCTGATAAAACCCAAGAACGTTTTTGATCTGTGGTCTTTCAGGAGCTGCTTTCAGAAGCATTTTCGGTCAAGGCCCTCCTTTCTGGTCTTGGAGGACAATAGAGGGATTGTTGGCATGGTGCCCATCTGTTATGCCGAGGAACAGGACATGTTTCTCTTTTTTCCAGGGGAGGTTTGGAAAGGCAAGACCTGGATCGAACGAACCGCGATTCATTTGAGGGATGATCATCGCCTCTCTAACCTATTCAATGCCTGCCCGGAGAGAACATACCTGAGATACATCGATCTCCCGAACGGTCACGTCCCTGAAACCCTTTCTGTGGATGAGATCGGCTATGTCCTTTATCCCGAACGCCTTCATTTTGAGATGAGCCACTATCGTGAGAGGTTTTCGGGCAAGAAGATCAAAAGTCTTATGAAAACGATTGAAAGCCTTGTGTGCCAAAACAGCACCTTTCACATGAACCGGCTCGAAGATTTCGATCTTCTCGTGAACATGAGCTTGAACCGTTTTGGCCCGGATTCCTATTTGTGGGATGAGAGATTCAGGGACGGCTTCAGAGAGGTCATGCTCTTCCTCTACCGCAGAGGGCTGCTCCGCATGGTGAGCTTGGAAATCCGAGGAAAGACGGTTGCCATTGATTTGGGCGCCCTTTGGAACAATGTGTACACGGTTTTTCTCGGCGGCACGGATCCGGAGACACCCGGGGTCGCAAAAGTCATGAATATGCATCACATTGAGTTCGCCTTTCAGCAAGGTCTTTCAAAAATCGATTTCCTGTGCGGTGACTTCCACTGGAAAAAATTGTGGCATCTGGATGAAGAGCCCCTGTACAAGTTTGTGTCCCCTTTCTTGGTCCGTGAAGAGGCGCTGCCCGGCTTCCCTTCTCTAGCGGCGGCCCTTGCCGAAAGCCGCGACTCCCAAAGAGCTTGATGGAAAGGTGTTCCCCATGAACCCCCATAAGGTGATCGTGGTCGGGACAACACCCGACTACGTGGCAAGGCTTTACGAGACCTATCCAGGAAGAACATGCTTTGTCATGGATTCATCCATTAGAGGCGATCACCTCCTGGAAGAGGTGGACCAATCCCTCCTCTTGTTTACAAATCTTGAGGATAGCCGAAAAACCCTCCATGACATAAACCGGTTCTTGTCCAGGGGGGGGTTTGGTGTAGACGGCGTAGGGTGTTTCGATTGTGAATCCCTTGTGGTTGCAAGCGATGTGGCCTGTCACCTGCGCCGACCGTTCCCGCCTCGTGAGGCCGTCATAAAGGGGAGAGACAAGTTCCGATCAAAGAAAGCCTGGGCGGGAGCGGGCGTTCCTTCTCCCCAAGCGGCCCTGGTTTCAGGATTGAAGGAGACCTTGGCTTTCTTCCGTGCCTTTAAGGGCGCGATCGTTCTGAAACCGGTCTCCGGCAGCGGCAGTGAGCTGACATTTGTCTGCAGGACGGAAGACGAGGTTGTGAGATCCGTTGAGATCATGGAAAGGGAACTCCCTGAAAGAAAGTCCAACCCCCTTTTCAGACCCATGCCGCCCCTTTTCGGCGACAACCTGGTCAACTCCTGTGGTGTCTGGGTGGCGGAGAGCTTTGTTCCCGGCCCGGAGTTTAGCTGCGATTTCTTCCTGGAAAAGGAGCAAGTGACGGTGCTGCGACAAACAGGAAAGGTCAAGGCCCCAGGCCAAACTTTCGGCTCAATCCTTGCCTATACATTTCCCGCCCAATATCCGGCAGGCTTCTCGTTCCAGGAACTTTGTGGCATTCTCAAGAAGGCGGCCTTTTCCCTGGGCTTTTCTTGGGGGCACTTTATGACAGACTTCATCGTTTGCGATGGAAGGGTCGTCATCTTGGAAATGACACCGAGACCTGGCGGAGACTCTATTCCCGATCTCGTGCGGCTTGCCACGGGCAGGGATCTTCTCGGCCTGCATCTGGACTTTGTCTCGGGCCGACACCGAAAAGGGGACGGGATTCCAGATCCGACCGGGGTTTTTGCGAGCATCAATCTTTATGCCCCCAAGAACGGCGTTGTCCAGCATTTCGACTCAAGAAGTTTGCTTGCGTCGCCCTGGGTCAAGGGGTTTTTCCCCAAGAAGGGGATCGGTGACCTCGTCATCCTCCCCCCTGACAGCTACGACCACAGGCTCCTCGGGTACTGCGTGGTCAGCTATGAGACAGGTTCGGACCTCGTTTCTTTGGCTAAACACCTGGAAAGCCTGCTCCACGTTTCCATCGAGGTATAAAATCGCTTTGCGATTTCATACAGAGTTTTTACAAAGAGGTGAGATTTTAGGTCGTTGAAAAAATTGTAAGTCACTGGCCGAGTCTGTTTTGGCAGGACCCTATCTGAGACCTCTTCTGGAGGTGACCTCATATGGCGGGTCGCGGGCTGGTAGTTCGCTTCTGCAAGCGGTCCTTGTCTCTTTCTGAAAGGGCATATCCCAAAAGAGATTCCTCAGGAGCATGCCGTGGTCTGATCTTTGAGGGTTTAGGCCGAGCAAGCCCTGGCAGAATGTTCCGTTACGACATGCACCTGAGCTTCATAAACCCTCAAAGATCAGACCCGCTCCTCTGAAGATAATGGATATGCTCTTGAAGAAAGAGACAGGGGCCGCGAAGGTGCATATTAAAGGGAGCGTTTTTTTGAACGAACTGAATTGACACAAAAAAAGGTAATCGCAATGCCTTGTCGCGTTCTGAAAGATAGGGGAGAGAGAGACAAAAACCTGAGCCGGCTCATGACCACGGCCCTCAGTGGACATGAAAAGGCTCTCCCCAGGGCGAGTCTCGAGAACTACCTCCAAAGCACACTCAGGAAGAGGGAGATCTTGGAGGAGAGCGCGCTGCGTTTCGGCACACCCCAGTACTTTTTCGACGAACCCGGCCTTGCCATTCAAGTCACCCGGTTTTGTGACACCTTCTCAAAGGTCATTCCCAAGTGCCGCGCCTTCTATGCCATGAAGAGCAATTGCTTCGAAGGGATCTGCCGATACGTTCTAAAGGCGGGCATGGGTCTGGATGTGTCGAGCGGGTTCGAGCTCTCCAGGGCTCTTGCCATGGATTGTGACGAAATCCTTTTCAGCGGCCCTGGCAAGACGGATGAGGAACTCCTGCTTGCCTGCCAACACCCCGGAGAAGTGACGCTCCTCATGGACAGTGGTGGCGAGCTTCAGAGACTATCTACAATAACAAAAATGCACGAACAGGGTGTGGGCCCTCTCCGAGTCGGGATTCGAGTTCGCACCAACAGCCATGGCATGTGGGACAAGTTCGGTATCCCACTCAAGGATCTGGAGGGATTGATGAAGGAGGCCACCCGGGTGGTGGGCATTGAGTTCAAGGGAATCCAGTTTCACACGAGCTGGAATCTGGACCCAAGGGCTCAAATCAACATGGTCAACAGCATCGGCGATCATATCCGTGACCGTGTTTCGAGGACTTTATGGCCTTGTCTGCAATTCTTGGACATTGGCGGGGGCTTTTGGCCGGAACAGGGGGAGTGGTTAAATCCAGAAAACACCCTGAAGGGAAAGGTGCTGAAGCTTCTGGATTCAAATCATCGATTCAGGAGAAAACATTATTTTTTCGGGGCTAAGCCTCTCGAAGACTTTGCGACACAAATCGCGTCAGCCTTTTCCAGCCAGGGCCCACCCTTGTCCCTCATGGAAGTGTGGATGGAACCCGGTCGGTGGATTGCCAATCCGGCCATGCATATCCTTCTCACCGTGGTGGACAAGAAGGACGCCCGAACCGTCATCACGGACGGCGGGACGAACCTTTTGGGCTGGGAGCGTCCGTTGACTGAATTCATTCCGGTGATCAATCTGACACGGCCCTCCCTTCAAGAGAGGGGGATGAAAATTTTTGGTTCTCTATGTACACCCCATGATATGTGGGGGACGTCCCTGTTCGGGACCGGGATAGAACCGGGCGATGTGCTGCTGATTCCGGACCAAGGGGCGTATACCTATTCTTTGAGACAATCATTCATTAAGCCGAAAGGGCGTGTTGTACGCTATGATGGGCAGGTTTTGGAAGAAGTGGAAAAGGAAGAAGTCCTCTCTTCCCCTATGCAGTCCGGGGATTCCTGGACTTTCCCTTCCGTTCTATAATCAACAGATTGCCGTCATAGGTCAGAATGCCGATCATAATGGCGCAGATGAGTTGATAAATGGGGACGGGGTAATAATGGCTCGGGGATACGGGGTTGGGCATGAGGGGATCGGCAACGAGCACTTCCCGCTTAACTTTGTTGTAGCCGGAAAGGATCACAAAATGTCCCGTGGATTCCCCGCGAATGTCATCGTAGTCGAGTTCAAAGCCTCTCGCAAATTCCCGTTTGCAATTGTACAGGTAGGTGGCGCTCAGGCCCGTTAGAATTGGAACGTCTCTATTGAGGAATTTTCGGATCAGACCCGCGGTTAGCACCTTGTAGCGCAACTTGCCCCCCCGTTCCAAAAAATCCAAGTAGGCCTTGGTGGCCGCCTCCAGTATTGAATTCCCCCTTTTGTATTCCAGCTGTAACCGGAGCCTCTCGGAGATCTTGTGGTTTTCTGGACCAAACCATGTTGGGTCGAAAACCTGAAGGTTATACGTATAGATGGTCGCCTTGTACCCCCGTCGAAGTGCATGGCAGGCGAGGTGGACGGCCAGCGTACCACCTCCTTGCAAATTGGGCACCTCGGTGATGAGCTGATCCAAAGGCACGGGGTCGCGGTAGTACCGGTAAACCGCATGAAGACAGGTGGGTCCGCATGTACTCTGATCCGGCTGGGGGCGCATGTCTAGATAGAGTTTGGTTTCCATAGGGCATAAAGCTCACATCAGGCGTTTCTTGAATGCCATCGGGTCAGCCATGTAGGTCTTCAAGGCTCTTTTGTAGCCCAACTTCTCGACCAAGCTTATGCCTTTTCTCAGATATCGATATCTTTCAAAGGCCTTCTTGGCTTCCAGATCTTTTTTAATCAGAGACGAAGAAAGTTGCTTTACGTGTTTTCTAAGGTAACCGGGCAAAAGGGCGTGAACGAGGCCTCCAACAATGGCTTCCTCAACGGCTATCCAATCTTGAGCCGCTGCGCTTACCTCATCGGAAGTTCGTAAGGCGTTCTTTTTGATGACACTTTTCATGACTCTCTCGGTGTGTTCACGAAGTATGATATGGAGCGTCTCTTCGGCAGGGACCATGAGAGCGGTGTAGGGATTGTCAGCGCTGTTTTGCCAGAGGGTATAGGCATTCCTGTTGAATTGGATTTTCCCGTCATCCCGAAAAGTGATGTTTGTGGTGTAAGAACCCAACTCACCATTGAAAATTTGGCCCTTCAACCGAAGCCTGATTTTCTTGTGGTGCTGGTTGGAAAAGACATAGGTGGCCACGAATTCACTGGCAAGGTTATGCACCACAAAGGCGTTAATTTCAGAGCCGGGGGAATGGATCTCAGGCCGCTCATGAATCAGTGTCCTGATCTCTTCATAGGGGTTTTCGAGGGATGTTTTCTTCAACAGATAATGGATCACATTGCGACAGTAGTCCTCGAACAGGCGGGCATATTCTCCCCGTTTTTCAGGCACAAAGAGCAACCTTTTGGAGAGATGATCCAGTTTCCATCGAAGATCTCCACCGCCAAGGTCCTTCTTGATCCTTCGCAGTAGGGCAGGCTGGTTGTTCATATAGTCTATGCCCGCGTTGTGACTTTCCTCGTCGAAGGCGTCCTGAAAATCATCCAAAACGTAGAGCGGGCTTTCTCGGTCCTCCAGTTCGATGAGTTCCAGAAGGCGTGAAAAATCTTTCGATGGCTGGGGGTTATCGCCGCGAGGGGCGCATGAGAGCATAGAGAGGGACAGGACCAACAAGGCCGCTTGGGCGACTAAGAGGGTCTTGGTTGATTTGAGCACGGTGATTTGCGTCGAACTCCTCTATGGGCTTTTTTGGCGCACCGACCAATATTTAGTATATCACACGGGTAGGTCGTAATGACAAGCGGATTGGTAGGAGGTTGGTTTGCCTTGGGACGGTGAGGTTCGGCAAGACCCGATGTTTCGGAATTTCGGGTTCCTGTGCACTCGGAAACCAGAACCAGAGATTCCGTGTTTTGATTTATGTATTCATTTCAAACCATTATCCTCTGATCGCAGGCAGGGATCTCGATAGACCCCAACCTAACAAAGGCCGCTCAGAACGGGAAATTCCGGTAATGATCCCGGGTCAAAAAAGATAAGTGTCTGGAAATTCGATAACTTTGGGGCTGGCACGGCTGTTGCTGGTATAATGGTGTGGAAAAGACTTTGAAGAGATCAGGAGAAACCTTGGGATATGAAAAAGCAAAAACCAGGAAAGGAAGTCACCATTACCGGCTTTGTGGCTGCCGACGAATGGGATGAGCGCGACAATGTCATCGCCATTGCCATTAGTACGGAAGATGAGGACTACAGGGTGGAGCTGAACAAACTGGGCGAAGAGCTCTTTGATTTCATGGACGAGGATGTTGAAGTGACCGGTACGATCCGGGAAGACAAAGACGGCACCAAATACATCAATGTAACCAACTACGAGGTGCTGGAAGACCAGGAGTACGAAGAGGAAGAAGGCTTTTCGGGTGACGACGATTACGATGACCCTGATTTGGATGATGATGAGAACTGAGATGCCGGCATAACGGGCCCAGAGAAAAGCTCAGGACGTAGTATAGAAGAGACCTTGATCCGGGAAAGATAGGGAGGAATCCGGATTCCTTTTCCTAGATTTTGTTGAGCCCCTTGCAGTGTCTGGGGCTGTTTCTTTTTTGTGCCGGGAACGAGGCTCACAAAGAATCCATGGAAGAGCAGACGCAGAGAGATATTCGCTTCTCTTTTTACGATGGGATGTTTGCCCATGTTTTCGCCACCCTGACGGGCGGGGTTTTCTTGACAGGCTTTGCCCTCCACCTTGGAATGAACGATTTCATGATCGGCCTGCTCGCCTCCCTGCCTTTCCTTGTTACCGTCTTTCAGTTGCCTGCCTCCATCCATATCAGCAAGGGAGGAAAAAGGAAGAAAGTGGCCTTCTATGGCGCTCTGGCAGCGCGTTCCACATGGATTCTGGTCCTTCTTGCGACCGTCCTGCCTTTATCCCCCCCTTCCATGAGACCTTTCTTCATCCTAGGGGCAATCTTTTTTTCTTACGCCGCCATTTCCGTGAGCTATGTGTCCTGGCTCTCATGGATGTCTGATCTAATCCCTGAAAAGATTTGGGGACGTTTTTTTGGGACCAGGAACATGCTTTGTGGCGCCTCCGGCACGGTAGCCCTGCTGATTTTCGGGAAACTTCTGGACCGGTTGAACGGGCAATCGTACGGTCCTCTACCTCTGGGATTCGGTCTCACTTTTTTGGTTGCTGCGATCTTTGGCATTTTGGGTCTCCGTTTCCTCAATCGTATTTCCGAACCGGAGCAGACCGCAAGCAGGGCAACGGTCGTTCCCCTTCGGACACTGACCGACCACCTCTTTAAAGATCAAAACTTCAGGAGGTTTCTGTTCTATTCCTTTGCGTGGAGCTTTTCCGTGTATTTTGCGGGCCCCTTCTTCACCGTCTATTTTTTGAGGGATCTCAGATACAGCTACAGTTTTATCGCCGCATTGGGTGTCATCGCAGCCTTTGCTGACATCATGGGCATGCAGGTGTGGGGAAGAGTTTCGGATCGAGTGAAGAACAAGGCAATCGTTGCGCTCGCAAGCTGGGTTGCTATTTTTCTTCCTTTGGCGTGGGTAACAGTGAGGCCTCAAAGCGTCATTTTTCCCGTGATTTTGCATGTGCTGGGAGGCGGTTTTTGGGCGGGCATAAACCTGTGCACGAACAATCTGCTTCTGCGAATTTCGCCCAAGCAAAACAGACCGGTGTTCTTGTCTCTTTTTAATATGGTGACAGGGCTCGGTGCGGCAGGAGGCCCGATTCTTGGCGGCATGGTTCTTACCACAATCGCACAATCGGAATTTGGGTTCCTTTCATGGAACCTCCTTCCTATTCAAGTTGTCTTCATTGTGTCCACGCTTTTGCGACTGCTGAGCTTTCAGATCCTGAGGACCGTACACGAACCCGAAGAAGTCAGTGTAGGAAAGGTAATCCGAATTCTTAGGAGTCTTCGTGGGATGAATCTCGCGTCAGGCTTCAACATGGCCTTGCATCCCTTCGTGGAGGTTGAGAAGGGAGGCCAGGGAAAGGGATGAGGATAAAAGTGGAATTGACTTTACGCGATTAAAGTGCTTTAGATTAATAGAAGTTTCATTTGTTTCAATAGGTTCTTGAGAAGGATGGGGTGACATGGTTGAGAATGAACAAAAAGCACCACTTCCTCCTGGGGAGACTCTGTCTTCCGAAGCGAAGGGCTCTGATTCCATGCTTCAGGGAGCCCAAGGGGACGTCACGCTTTTGACACTTCTGGACGGGGCCAGCTCTCAAATACCCGTTATAGCGCCTGAGTTGGAGACCCAGAAACGCATCGCGGCGGACAGAGATGCGGATCTCAGTGAGAGGCTGGAAGCGTACGAGGACATTAACGAATCCGAAGTGGGGGATACCACCCTGACCCGGGCGCGCAACATCGAACGGGAGGTGGGTTTCAGACAGGTCTTCTTGAAATTTGAAGGAGGCAATCCCACGGGCACACAGAAAGATCGCATCGCCTTTGCACAGGCTATGGATGCGATGCGCAGGGGTTTCGATGCGGTCACCGTGGCCAGCTGCGGAAACTATGGCACGGCTATGGCGCTTGCCGCGTCCATGGCGGGGCTCCGATGTATCGTCTACATCCCGGAGGGATTTCACACGAAAAGGATTCAAGAGATGATCAATTACGGCGCCGAGATTGTCCGGGTGCCGGGGGATTATGAAACCGCTGTAGCGGTCTCTCGCACAAGGGCGGAGACCGATGAGATTTATGACGCCAACCCAGGGGGAATGAATGCCAACCTTCAGTTGAGAGGTTACGGTGAGATCGCTTTCGAAATCTACGATGAGCTTCGGGACGCGCCCGCCATCGTCGCCGTGCCCGTGTCGAATGGCACCACCCTTGCGGGTATCTACAAAGGGTTTGTGAGCCTCTATCGCCGCGGTAAGACATCGCGAATACCGAAGGTCTTGGCCGGCTCGTCTCACGGGAAGAACCCGATCATCAGGGCTTTTATGAAGAACCTGGCCCAGTGCGATGACCTCGAGCCGAAAAGGATTCGCGAAACCGCGGTGAACGAACCCCTCATCAACTGGCATGCAGCCGACGGGGATCATGCCCTGGAAGCGATCCGAAAGACAGTGGGGTGGGCTTCATACGCATCGGACAAGAACATGCTTGCCCTTTCAAAGATGCTGAGGGAGAAAGAAGGGCTCAACGTTTTACCGGCATCGACAGCGGGGTTGAACGTCTTGCTGGACTATCATCGCAAAGAAGCTCTTCCCGGGGACCGGTATGTGGTCATTCTCACAGGGAGAAAATCATGAGCGCTTTTCCTGAAGGGAATGCGGTCGTGTACTGTGAGGGGGCTTTCAACACGCCCAACGGGAAAACGGCCCACGGCCTGGTTCGGCACACGAAGCGCTACAACGTCCTTTCCGTCGTGGATTCTCGCTACGCGGGAAGTGATGCGGGGAAAGTTCTTGACGGCAAAGTCAAGGGGATACCTGTCTATGTCGATGTCCAAAGAGCCGTGGACGCCGCGGCAAGGGACAACCATCCGGTGACCCATCTGGTCGTGGGGCTGGCACCGGATGGCGGCCGGCTGAGCGCTGAAGCGCGGAGCGATGTGATCAAGGCCATCCAATTGGGGCTCAACGTGGACTCTGGACTCCACGACTACCTCTCAGAGGACAACCATATCGCGGACCTTGCTGCCGAAAAAGGGGTTACGATTCGGGATATTCGGAAAGCCCCGGCAGTGAAAGATCTGCATTTCTTTACAGGAAAAATCGAAGAAGTCACCTCCTTGAAGGTCGCCCTTCTAGGCACGGACTCCGCTGTGGGAAAGCGCACCACAGCCTGGGTGCTTAAGGATGCTCTTGAAGCCAGGGGCTATTCCGTCGAACTCATCGGAACAGGACAGACCGCGTGGATGCAAGGCGTGCGCTACGGCATCATTCTCGATTCTCTCATCAATGACTTTGTGTCCGGTGAAATTGAACATGCACTCTGGTCCGCTTGGAACGAGGTCAACCCGGATGTGATCATCATTGAAGGGCAGGGGAGTTTAATGAACCCGGCCTATCCCGGAGGCTTCGAGATTCTGGCCGCAGGACGACCCGACGCGGTGGTGCTCCAGCACGCGCCGGCAAGGGTGGAGTACGATGGATTTCCGGGCTACCCTTTACACCCGCTGGAAAAACAGATTCAGGCCATCCAATTTTTGTCGGATAGACCTGTGGTGGCCATTACCATCAACCATGAAAACCTGGACAAAGAAGGCGTCCTCGCAGCCAGCAGGGACATATCCAAAGCCACCGGTCTTCCTGCCTGCGACGTACTTCTGGAGGGCGCGGACCCCGTGGTTAATGCCCTCGAGCCTTATCTGAAACGTTGAGAGAATCTAGCTCTTTCATAAGAGGTTACCGTGTGAAAATTCCGTGGGTGTTGGCCATGGGGGTCTCTTTTCAAAAACGAGGGGCATCGAGGAAGAATCATGCAAAAAGGGGTAGCAAAGGCCCCGTATGCGGGACAGGCGCGCGGAGGACCTGATCAGGCGATTCCATCCATTGCCTTGCATGGATTCTCCCAGAAGACTCTCCGCCCGCCTCATCCGAGGCCTTCCGCTGGTTACCGGGCAGCGACTTTTCGTTTTTGAAAAGAGACCCCCATGGCCAACCCTATCAACGACCTGTTTTATCCTTTTTCGAAGAGCTTCGTTTCGGGAAACAACCACAGAGGAAGTGAGCATGGTAAAAGACAAGATCACCACGGATCTTCCGACGGAAGCTGAGGATCCTTTGAACATCCTTTGCGTGATTGACCGGATGGATATCGGTCCCGTTCGTTTGGAACGGAACCGCCTCATATCACCCTACCGGGTAACGCGCGATGGCAAGTCAGACACTGAGGAACTGATCTATCGGTTTGAGGAAGGTGTCTTCGCCCCTGACGAGCTGGCTTCTCTTAATCTCGCAAGCATGATCGCCGCCCAGGTTGGTCTCAACTACGGGTTGTTCTGCAAAGAAATCTTTTTTCACGGTTTGTTTGACAGGTATGATCAGCGTTTTATTAAGGAGGCGGCGGAGAACACAGCTCGCGAGATCTTCGTGAAGAAATTCCTTGAACCCAACCCCTTTCTCGCGGGAGCGGCCGCCAAGCTCAAACCGGTCAAGCCCCGGAGCTTCCTCAGGGCGCAGCTCTTGTTCGAAGACCAAGAGGGCGTCCCTCCCGTGGCGGCTGCCAAGCCGCAACCCTGGGACGTGTATGCTTCAAAGCATGCTGTTCTTTCCAGTGGCGGCAAGGACAGTCTCCTCAGCTTCAGTTTGTTGAAGGAAATGGGATGTGAAGTGCATCCGGTTTTCCTGAATGAGTCCGGGCGGCACTGGTTTACGGCGCTGAATGCCTACCGGTATTTTGCCGACAATATCCCCAACACGGCGCGTGTCTGGACCAATGCAGACCGGGTGTACAACTGGATGCTGCGGTATTTCCCTTTCGTGCGGCAAGACCACGCAAACATCCGTTCGGATGAATACCCCATTCGACTCTGGACTGTGGCTGTTTTTCTGTTTGGTGCTTTGCCCCTTCTCAGGAAACGGGGTATTGGTCGTCTCATCATCGGCGATGAATACGACACCACCCGGCGGCTTTCCTACCAAGGCATAACCCATTATGACGGTCTTTACGACCAGAGCCGGTATTTCGACAATGCCTTAACGCGGTACTTCCACAGCAAAGGCTGGGGAGTCAGCCAGTTTTCTCTCCTGAGGCCCCTTTCCGAACTCCTGATCGAGAAAACCCTGGTTGAACGCTATCCTGAGGTGCAGCGTCATCAGGTTTCCTGCCATGCCTCCCACAAGGAAGGGGAGCGCGTCAAGCCCTGTGGTCGTTGTGAAAAATGCCGGCGCATTGTGGGCATGCTCGTGGCGCTTGGCAGGGACCCGACGAATTGCGGTTACACGGCTCAGCAGGTTGAACATTGCCTGAGAAACATTGCAGCAAAGGGGGTCCATCAAATCAGTGACGATGCGGAGCATCTGGCCTTCCTGTTAAAGGAGAAGGGCCTTATTGACGCACCAACACTGGGCAATGTGAGGGCACGCTCAAGAGCGGAGACCATGAAACTACGGTTTGATCCTGAGCGGTCTCCGGTGGAGGGCGTTCCCGTGGATATTCGTGAGTCTCTTTATCACATCTATCTCCAACATGCCGAGGGTGCTGTCCGTCGGAGCGGTCGCGTGTGGATTGCCTTTGATCCACTTGAAGATCCCGCCCTCAAAATACCCTATGCTTTCGAGGCGCCGCAGGGCGCAAAGGGGCAAATAGCGGGTCGGCTTAAATCAGTGGGGAGTCCACTGCTTGCAGAACTCACCTGGCCCGAGGCCAAGAAACGTTTTGAGGAAGTTGATGTGGCGCTCTTGCCGGTGGGCTCTATTGAACAACATGGTCCCCATCTTCCTCTGGATACGGACGCCTTTGACGCGGAACAACTTGCGCTGAAGGTGGCGGAGGAATGCAAAGATCCCAAACCCATCGTTTTGCCCCTCATTCCTTATGGGGTGTCCTATCATCACGATGATTTCAGCGGCACGATCAGCATGAGTCCAGAGACACTGTCCCAGCTGGTCTATGAAATAGGAATGAGCGCTGCCCGAAACGGCATTACCAAACTGGTTATGATTAACGGGCACGGCGGGAACAGCCCGGCACTCCACTTCGCCGCTCAGATGATCAATCGCGATGCCCACATCTTCACGTGTGTGGACACAGGTGAGACAAGTGATCCGGACATTGAAGCCCTTGCTGAAACGCCCAATGATGTGCATGCGGGTGAGATTGAGACCAGTACAACCTTGGCGGTTCGTCCTGAGCTGGTTAGGCTCAAATCCGCTCGCAAATTCATTCCCCGTTTTTCCAGCCGATATCTGGACTTCACATCCAAACGAAGCGTTGGTTGGTACGCCAGGGTCGCCAAAATATCTCCAAGCGGCGTCCTTGGAGACCCCACCAAGGCAAGCGCTGAAAAGGGCAAGAAGATGTGGGACCTGATGGTTAAACACCTTGTGGAGCTGGTGGAGGACATTAAGAGTTTGAGCTTGGACGAGATCTACCAGAAGCGGTATTGAGCGCCATGAAAATCACAGGCATAAGTGCTTGGCCGGTCTCCATGCGCCTGGCTGAACCCTATACCATCGCCTATGAAACGGTCTATGAGACGACCAACATCTTTCTCCGCGTGGAGATGAATCAGGGGATCGTTGGGCACGGTTGTGCCGCTCCTGACGAGCAGGTGACCGGGGAGAGACCGGAGAGTGTTCTGAAGTCCCTTAATGACGTGGTTGGGCCGTCCATCAAGGGCTCGGACCCTCTTCGCCCGGTCATGCTCCTGGAGAAGCTCGGGCCCCTTTTGAAGCTCCAGCCCTCCGCCCTTGCCGCCGTGGACATGGCTCTCTATGACATCCTGGGAAAAATCGCAGGCTTGCCTCTGTGGAAGCTTCTGGGCGGGTACAGGGATCGGATCAGAACGAGTGTCACCATCGGCATTTTGCCATTACAAGAGACGGTGGAACGCGCTCGAGCTTGGGTGGGGCAGGGATTCAGGTGCCTGAAGCTCAAAGGCGGCAGTGATGTTGAATCCGATATCGAGCGCGTTCTTGAAGTGAGGGAGGCGGTGGGAAAGGGCATCGAACTGCGTTTCGATGCCAACCAGGGCTTTTCCGTGGAAGACTCCCTCACGTTCGTGGAGCGCACCCGGAAAGCGAAACTGGAACTGATCGAACAGCCCACGCCGAAAGGTCAACCCGATCTTCTGGGGCGTGTGACGGACAATGTGCCCATACCGGTCATGGCGGACGAAAGCTTGATGACGCTGCGGGATGCCTTCCGGATCGCCCGGCACGGTCTGGCCGATATGGTGAATGTGAAGCTCATGAAAGTGGGGGGCATTACCACAGCGCTTCAGATCAACGCAGTAGCTCGATCCGCCGGACTGGAAGTCATGGTCGGTTGCATGGACGAAGCCGCCCTGGCCATTGCCGCCGGACTGCACTTTGCCCTCGCCCGCCCGAACGTCGTCTACGCCGACCTCGACGGCCATATCGGACTCGAGGGTGATCCCACGCAAGGTGCGGTCATCCTCCGTAATGGCACCCTGTTTCCCTCCAACAAGCCCGGCCTGGGATTCAACCTGTAGCGTCAGACTTCAGCTTTTTGAAAAGAATACTTACTTTCATATGAATGTTCGCGGTCCCTGTCTTTCTATAATTGTTCCCTATGGCACAATTATAGATATGCTTCAGCTCATTCCTTTTTGACGGAGGTTTCGAATTTGAGGCCGTATTTTTCTATCTTGGAATGGAGGGTGGGCCTGGATAGGCCGAGGAGCTTGGCGGACTGGGAGCGATTACCCCCGGTAATGGCCAGGGCTTCGCTCACAAGAATGCTGGCAAACTGATCCATGACTTTATCGAAAAGACTCTCATCCGCGCCGGAAAGCAGTCGCTCTCGAACCCACTGCCGAATCGCTTGATCCTTCCCTTCGCCACCCGGGACCGTTCCTGGAACCTTGCCGCTGATCGCCTGGGAGACCACCTCAGGGGTAATGGGTGTCCCGGGATTGAATATGAGGGCTTTTTGAATGGTATTGGCCAACTCTCTTACATTACCGGGCCAGGGATAATTGTTGAGTATGGGGATGGCCTCTTTGGTCATGCCTGGATTGGGAACCCCCATGTCTGTAGCATAGCGGGCTGCAAAGTACTCTGCAAGGATGGATATGTCCTCAGTTCTTTCCCGCAAAGGAGGAAGCCAGATGGTGACCACCTTGAGGCGGTAGTATAGGTCTTCCCGGAACCGACTCTCAGCAAGAGCGGCTTCGAGGTCCCGGTTGGTGGCAGCAATGATCCTCACGTCAACAGGGATGGTTTCGCGGCCGCCCAGGCGTTCAATGCTTTTCTCCTGGAGGAGCCTTAATATCTTGGACTGGATCGTGAAAGGCATGTCACCGATTTCATCCAAAAAGAGCGTTCCCCTGCTGGCCTGCTCGGCCTTACCGACACGGCGATAGGCTGCGCCTGTGAAAGCGCCTTTCTCATACCCGAATAGCTCGCTCTCGAGGAGGGTTTCAGGAATGGCGACACAGTTGATCACAAGAAAGGGCTTATTGGCCCGCATGCTGTGATGATAGATGGCGCGGGCGACCAGTTCTTTACCCGTGCCGGACTCTCCCCGAATCAAAACCGTCGCATCGGTTGAGGCCACTCGTCCTATCGCTTTGTAAACGTCCTGCATGGGCTTGCTTCGGCCGATGAGCGCCTCCTGCGACGTTTGATCAGGGATTCTATTCATGTCTACGGGGGAGCGCATGAGACGGCCTGCTTCGATCGCTTGTCCGATCTGTGCGAGCATGTCCGGGATATCAAAGGGTTTGAGGATATAATCAAAAGCCCCCATTTTCATCGCCTCGATAGCCGTTTCTGTGGTGCCGTAAGCGGTCATGATGATCACCGGCAGCTTCGGCTCGATTTCGTGAATAGCCTCAAATGTTTCGAATCCGCTCATGCCTGGAAGGCGCATATCCAGAATAACCAAGTCCGGCATTCCTGCTCTGATAAGCTTCAGGCCCGCCTCTCCCGAATGTGCTGTTTCGACAGTATACCCTTCTTCGCTGAGAAGTCTCTCGAAGCTTTTTCTCAACTGGTCGTCATCATCGATGATCAGGATGGTGCTCAAAGCCTCACTCCTTTATAGGAAGAATGATGGAGAAGGTGGATCCTTCACCTTCCTTCGATGTGAGCTCCAGGCGTCCGCCGTGCTCTTCCACGATCCGTGTGGCGATGCTCAGGCCCAGGCCGGAACCCTCCTCTTTGGTGCTGAAAAAAGGTTCCAAGATTTTTGCCTTAATGGATTCCGGGACACCCGGGCCATTATCGGCTAAACGGATCTCAACGACGCGGCCTAGGGTTGCATCGGAATGCGCTTCCTCATGAATGGTTATGGAACCGCCTCCCTCCATGGCCTCACAAGCATTTTCGATGACATTGACGAGAACTTCTTTCAGTCGTTCCGGATCACCTTGGATTTCACGCAGGGGCTGTTGCCGGTGAAGCCGAACCTCCACATTGTAGGATTCAAGACGGTGCTCCAACAAGCGAAGGACCAAGTCTACCACTTCAGAGGGGCTGATTGGTTGCATTTTCAGTTTTGGAGGCCTTGAAAATTCCAGGAAGTTCTGAACAATCGTGTCGATGTGGAGGATCTCTTCAGAAATCACCTGAAAATCATCTTTTTGATGCTCGGACAAATGGAGGGTTCGATCCAGAGAGAAGAGTCGCATCTTTACAGAGGTGAGGGGATTGCGGATGCTGTGAGCCATTCCGGCAGCCAGCTTGCCCACCAGCACCATCTTTTCTGCCTGCAAAAGGTGTTCGCGGCTCTTTTCGAGTTCCGTTTGGGTGTGATCCATATTCTCGATCAGACCGCGAACACTCCGGCTGAGAGCCTTTACTTCATCATCAGAACGGGCTGAACCTGCCTCCCGGTCTGCCTCCCGGGCCAAGCGACGGAGAGGCCCGAGAATATTGTTGACAAGGACAAAGGCGAGAAATACCGCAAGTATGAGGACCAGGAGGACGGCCGTTCCGGCCACAACCCGCAGCTTTTTTGCCTGGGCGTAACTGGTGTCCCTGATTCGGCTGATCTTTTGGGCATAAAGGTTCTTGTACTCTTCCGTAAACTCCAACACCTTGAAGAAGTGAATCCTCACGCGCTTGTGCAGCTCTGCTCCTTGTTCGCGTTGGCCCGTCGTGTAAAATTCAATGACCCTGTCTTTGAGGGTAATGTATCCGGTGTATTCGGACTCGATTCGGTCAATCAGGTTTTTTTCCGCTTCCGTGGAGACAAGGGATCGGGCTTCAGCCAGGCGATCCCGGAAAATTTGGCGGTATTCCCCAAGGTGCTTCAACCACTCGGGATTGCCATCCAGAAAATAGTAGGAAACAAAACCTTTCTGATTGACCAAAGCGGACTCCAGCGCTTCAGCCTTTTCAAAGGCGGCGACATTTTTATCAATGAGCTCCGTTAGAAGGGTTTCCATTCGATAGGTGTACCAGACCATGATGAGACCCCCCAAAAGGGTAATCATCACCAGGGCGGTCAGAACGAGGAATATTCGGACTCGCAAACTAAGCTGTTTCCACATGATTAAGAATCCGGTTTCGGGATTGGCTCATTTGAAGGCCTTCATACTAATTTCCTACTGCAAATAATTCAAGCGATAAATGGTCTTAAGACTTTATGTTCACTCGCCTTCGCCAAGGTGCCCCATGCTGAAGCACAGGGAGGTTCAGCCGGGTTCACCTCGCCATAGCTTTGCCAAGGCTTGTGGCTTCGGCGTAGTTCCGCTTGGCTTTGCCATAGATGCTCCGCTCGGAAGCTCGAGGAGCTTCACTGGATGTCCTCCACCAAAACGCCCTTAGAGCCCTCAAAACCCCCTCCCTCTCTCGAAGAGCGTGCTTGCATTATGGAGGGGAAGGGTGGTGCGACTGGAGAACATTGTCTTGCAGTGATGGCCCTAAACAGGTATAACACGCACAATTCAGCGATAGGATTTGACCGGCATATTAAAACAATCGCGGAGGAAGGTTTGGAAGCTATGGAGCAGAAAGAGATTGCCATGATAGGCAGGATTTCCGCGGCCATGACCCACGAGATGCGCAACGTGCTGGCGATTATCAGGGAGTCTTCCGGGCTGATGCAGGACATTCTCGCGCTTTCAGAGGGAGCTTCTTTCCCTCACAGGGACAAGTTCACGAATGCGCTGGCCAAAATCGAAAAACACGTTCGCCGCGGCGATGAAATCGTCACGCAGTTCAATACATTCGCCCACAGTATGGATGAGCCAAGAGACTGGGTCGAGGTGAACGAATTGATAAACCTGGTGGCAATTCTCATGGAGCGGTTTGCCCGCTCAAAAGAAGTGACCCTGTCGGCGGAGCCCCTTGATGGGGCGCCGTCCCTTTACACGAATCCTGTCCGCCTAATGCTGGCCCTTGCTGCCTGTGTTGAGCAGTTCGTCAATCAAGCCGCATCTGAAGATGCGATTGTGCTTCGTCCTAATAAGGAAAAAGACAAGGCGGTGATCGAGATCTTGGTCAAAAAAGCGTCTGTCGAAACAGGGCCGGTTCCCTGTGATTTGACCGATGTGACCGAAGTTCTGAAGGCCCTGGATGGAGAAGTGCGACCCGTTGTTACGGGTGATCGCGGGGGCCTGCGCCTCGTCCTTCCCCTGAAATAGGGAATCCTTATTAAATCAGACAGGTTATGATGCCCTGAGGCGACAGGATAGGGTTGGGGCCGTTTATGAGGGCACCCGCAAAGAGGGCTGATGTTACCCAGTCCTGTTTTCCGGCTCATTTCCGAGAATAACGTCAAGGACGCTTTGGGTCACTTAGCGGTTGAATCAGAAAAAACAGCATGTTAGTATGGCTTAGAGTCTTCTCCGGGGATGGCGGAAAGGCCTCGCCTTCGCCGGTGCACACCGGACCGGGACGGGCAGACGAAGGACGGTTTGTCACGATCGCTGAAAGCGACAAGGTTCCGGAGTCGTGCTCAGCGCAGCGGTGCTCGTAATCGTACGCGAAAAATCCCGCACCGTTAAGTTTCTTGTCAGCTCGATTACGATTACGCGCACGAGCACCAACTTAAAGTGGAGGGCCGTTCACTCTTTCGATTCATAAATTCGATGACGAATTTATTGATTCAGGACTTAGTGCTCAGTGAGCATTTGCATTATTTTGATTCGTCAAAATAGGTATATATATTTGCGAATCGAAGCACCAAGGAAGGCAAAGGAGAGATATCATGGAAGATTTTAAGGTTCTTGTGGTGGACGATGAGGAAGACTTTGTCAAGACCCTTTCGGAACGGTTGGAGATGCGCGACCTGAAGCCCGATGTGGCCATGAACGGCGAGCAGGCTTTGCAGAAAGTCCAGCAGGAAGAACCACCCGTCATGATCCTAGATCTGAAGATGCCCGGTATGGACGGCTTGGAAGTCCTGCGAAAGGTTAAGAAGGCTTATCCCAAGACCCAGGTGATTATTCTTACCGGAAAGGGAACAAAGAAGGACGAGGAGGAAGCCCGGAAAATAGGGGCTTTTGCGTACTTACGGAAGCCTGTGGAAATGGACGTTCTCGTGGAAACGATGAAACAAGCCCATGAGAAGTTCAAAAAGGTTAAGCATGAGGTGGATACGGCTTTCATGGCTGCAGCGATGGCCACAACCGGTGAAGTCGATCTGGCCAGAGAAATGATGGAGGAAGAAAAAAAGGAAAAGAAGAAATGAGAGCCTGTGGGGCATAAAAGCGACATTGGCCGCGTCAGTCCAGGTGCAAGACCCCACTGATGTAAAATGGTGCAGGCTTACCCCATAAGCTCTGCCACTTCTTATTTGCCACCTAATAGGCCGGCCCCTTTTCAATCTAAAAGGGCTGCTCGGCATGGTCATTTTGTTGAGATCTCTATTCTTCTGCAACGAAGCTGTTGCCAAGCCCCCAATAAGCCAAAAGACGTCAGGAATAGGATATGCTGGGAGGTGACATAGATCATGGAAGAGCTTCGGCTTCTTCTCGTTGATGACGAAGAACATTTTCGACAAGTGCTGGCCAAACGTCTGTCCAGAAGGGGCATGGCGCCTGAGCAGGCCGGAAGTGGAGAAGAGTGCCTCAACCTGCTGGAAAAGCGACCGATGGATGTTGTTATTCTGGATGTCAAGATGCCGGGAATGGACGGCCTCGAGGTGCTCCGACGAATCAAGGAAAGATATGAGAGAACGGAAGTCATCCTCTTGACTGGGTATGCAAACACGCAGGATGGGGTGGATGGTATCAAATCAGGCGCTTTTGACTATCTGAGCAAACCGGTGGAGCTGGACCACCTTGCGGGCAAGATTAAACAGGCCCATGAGAAGATCTTGTGGGAGGAAGAACGAAAGAAAGAGGCAGACTTCAGGGCGAGGATGGAACAGCGGATGGCGGCTGCAGAGAGGCTGGCCTCTTTGGGAACACTGGCGTCAGTCGTCGCCCATGAAATCAACAATCCTTTGGCCATCATCAACGACTCGGTGGGATGGATGCAACTTCTGCTCAGCAAGCCGGACATGGCTGAAATGCACATCAAAGGGCAACTGGAAAAAGGCCTGGGCAAAATAGCCAAGAGCGTCGAGAGGGCCAAGAAGGTCACCCATCAACTTCTTGGTTTTGCAAGGAAGGATGACTCCGTGGTCTCAGAAGTGAATCTGAGCCAGCTTGTCGAGGAAGCGGTTCAGCTGGTGGAAAAAGAGGCGAGTTACAAAGAAATTGAATTCGTGCAGGAGGTGGATGCCTCTCTAGACAGCATAAGGAGCGATGCCTTTCAGTTGAGACAGGTTTTGATCAACCTCCTGACCAATGCGATCCATGCCACAGGCCCGAAAGGCCGGATCAAGATCAGGCTTCAGAAAGACGGAGAGCAGGCGATCCTCACCATACAGGACACAGGGCAGGGCATTCCTCAAGAGGACCTGGAAAGGATTTTTGAACCCTTCTTCAGCACCAAACCAACCGGGGAAGGGACAGGCCTCGGCCTTTTCGTCACTCGGGGTATTGTGGAGAAACTCGGGGGTACCATTGAGGCGGAAAGCCGGCTCGGAGAGGGGACGGATTTTCGAATTACGCTCCCGAGAGTTTATCAGAATGAGGGCAGTGTGGAAGCAGAGGGCCGGACGGATTGGTTAGAGAAAGAGAGGGATACGGCGAGCAAGCCGACAACACCGGGAGAAAAGCCGTCATGAAGAGGGAGCCCATAAAAGTATTGCTCGTGGATGACGAGGAAGATTTCGTTGAGATGCTATCCCTCAGGCTCGAGACGGTTGGAGAAGAGGTGACTTCTGCTTACAGCGGTGAGCAATGTCTTGAGATGCTGGAGGGTAAAGCCATTGACGTGGTTATCCTCGACGTGAAGATGCCCGGCATGGACGGAATTGAGACCCTCAGGGAAATCAAAAGGCGTTTTCCTGCGGTTGAGGTCATTCTGATGACGGGACACGGCACCATGGAAAGCGCTATTGAAGGACAAGCTCTGGGCGCTTTCGACTATCTCCTGAAACCCGCGGATTTCAATGAGTTGATGGAAAAGCTTGAGGCAGCCAGAAAAAGGAAGGTGGCAACGAAAGGCTAGTCTCGCGTCCCAGAAATTCCCATAATAATACCCAAAGAGGGAAAGGCCAGAATTGGATTTTAAGGGGGCCGTCGGGGGGTGGTCTTACAGACCCGCAAGCCAAATTCCCTCGGAGCATGTTGGACGCCCCCATCATGTCAATAGGGCACCTTGCAGGCCCAGGAGATGTAAGGTGTTTGATAGAGTATTCTTTGGGGCTGCCCGGTGAAAGATATGAGGGACAGGGGGCCGTTCCAAAGGCACGGGAGGTATGGTTGCGGGCTGGACGACCACCCCCCGACGCCCCTTGAGCAAGCGAGAACTTATTCAAGTTATTTCTGGGACGCGATACTAGCTGAGATCTTGCCTTTTGTGGAGAGCTAGTGCCCTTTGACGATGCCCAGCATGGACATGGCGATGAGCAAGGAAACCCAGAGCCCCAGGAACACATAGACATAGATTTTTTCCTTGAGGTATGCAAAAGCAGCGGCGAACAGCCCCCACAGGGCGCAGCTGCACCCCATGGCCAATCCAAACTGGGTGAACCCGTCACCTTTCGTGAAGTTTCTAAAGTAGAAGTGCCCGCCGGGAAATCCTCCCCCCACTTCGTCCCAGATTGTGGCGGCGTCCTTGCCCTCGAAAATGGCTGCGAAAAGGTAGTGGGGGTTGAGAACATTGTTGTCCGGAAAGGACACGGCAATCACCGGGCCGATGGTGCAGATGATGCAGGCGCCAATCGTGATCCAGTAGATAATCTCTCCGTATACGACTTGTGCAATGGGTATCTTGGGCATTTCTTCGGCACTCATGGGATCCCCCCTTTCTAGCGAAGCTTCGCCTCAAACCGAGCAGTTCGTGACGCAAATATCGCATTGCCTGATGCGAAGCGATACTGGATACTTGATGCTAGATTCTGGATAAATCAAAAAAGAATTCCTTTTAAATCCAGTATCCCGGCCTGCCAGCGCCTGAGGCGCAGCAAATGACGGGCAGGCAGTGACCAGCATCCAGCATCTGTTTGACTCTGGCACCTCAATATATCGAAACTTGATATTAATGCGCCTTAGGCGGATGAATCCGCCTTAAGCGCATAAATGTTAAGATCTTGAGCTATGAAGACAGCTAGTTCCCTGTCCGTAAACGCCGTATTAGGATGCGGATTTTGTAAATCTTATGATAGCGCGTGTGACGGCCCCGAAGACCACCAAAAAGACCAGACCGGTTACCCAGATGGGAACCTCCCCCAGGACACCAAGCATGTTGAGGCCTTTTGTGAGCAAGCCGAAGCACGCGAAAAACATGAATCCAATGAGAAGATACCGGACAAAGCCGGCCTTGACTCTAATCAGGATGAGGGCTCCCAGCAGTCCTCCGAGTACCTGGCCGACCAACCAGGGCGCTGCAAATATGGGAATGATTGCGCCGTGGAGCAGATAGGGCCAGACAGCGATACAGTCTCCCATTCCAAGGAGGACCCCGCTGTTCGCAGCGGCCACCTTCAGAGGAACGGCCATGATCAGGTTTTGAGCAGGGACGATGGCCCAGCCGGCACCCAGACCAAAAAATCCGGAGAGTACGCCGACGCCGATGATGGCCCCCAGGACGGCACCGGCCCTGGTCAGGGGATAGTCCACCACTTTGCCCAGAGAATACTCGTAGTAAGGTTGGGGTGAAACGGTCCACCCGCTTCACCTCGGGCCACTCTATTTTCTTCCCCCCCACAAGAAAATACACAGCGAGGGAGCAGAGGATAATCCCAAGGGCAAGTCTGACAAACCCTTCACCGGTTGCCCCCAAGTGTTTGGCGACATAAATGGCGCCCTGCGCGCCGCTGAACGCGCCTATGCCATAAGCGGCGGCGCAAAAGATGCAGATTCGCAGATTAGCCAGCCCGCGTTTCATAAAAGGTCCCGTTGACACCAGACCGCTGAACATGGCGACAATGAGGCCCGTGGCCCTCACGATGAGGCTATCCACCGGGGTGAAGGCCAACATAAAGGGGGTGAACAGAACCCCGCCCCCGATCCCACCGATGACGGCCACGAGGGCGATGGCAAAACTCAGAAAGAAAAACCCAAAAAGCCATGCCCACATCACGGGCCCCGGCATACCTCCGGGAGGTGTTTCCCTGCCCATGGATATAAGCGCCAGGGCGATGTATGAAATAATGAGCACACCCAGCATGATGTTGACTTCGAGCCAAGGGGATCTCAGCAACCTGCGCATCTCATTTGTCCCTTTCTATACCGAATGCAAATGAACCTCTTTGAATGGATCAACGGGTCGGGTAATTTCATGGCATTGTGGCCTAGAGGCGCGGCATCCTATCAGGAACCAAAATAAAAGGGCATCGTCCTATAACGGTCTGAGAGGAGATCGACTCGATGGCTCGGCCAGACCGGGAGGTTAACCCTGATTCAAAACCGATGATTTATTTAGAATAGCCAGTCCCTGCAAGAGGCCTTCACGCCTCCCTTGGAGAAAAAGGCCTTGAGCCTTACTGGCAAAGGGATTGCTGCTCAGCAGGGTCCCGCCTGTCCTCGGGAGGGGGGAGCAGCCTTAAAGTTTCAGAAGCTCGTAACATAAGACAGAAACGATGTCAATCTCAATGGGATCCCATAAAGAAGGCTCCGAAATGGGAATGGTCTTCGTTTTGGGCAAAGGTCATGGGATCACCCCGTATTTCTTGAGCTTGGCATGGAGGGTCTTGCGGGTAATGCCCAGCCGCCTTGCAGCCTCACTTTTGTTGCCTCCCGTGGATTCCAGGGCGTTCAGTATGGTCGCCTTCTCGACTTCTTCCAGGGAGATGTCCTCCGGGAAAGGCGCCGCGGGCTCTGAGCCCTTTTTCTCAATGGATTGATCGAGAATAAGAGGAAGATCATTCCCATCGAGATATTCAGATCGGGCCAGGACCACGGCTCTTTCAACAGCGTTCATGAGTTCCCGCACATTGCCCGGCCAATCATATCGGATGAGTCGATCCATGGCCTGTGGGGTTATTCCCTTAATATTTTTATGGTTTTTATCTGAAAAGCGTTCCAGAAAATGCTGGGCCAGAAGGGGGATATCCTCTCTCCTTTGCCTCAAAGGGGGAATGCTCAAGGTCACCACGTTGAGGCGATAGTACAGATCTTCGCGGAACCCTCCCGCTTCCATCTCTTGGAGAAGATCCGTATTGGTTGCTGCGATCACGCGAACATCGACTTGGACGGGCTCATTGCCACCCACACGGGTCAGTTCTCGTTCCTGAAGCACGCGCAAAAGCTTCACCTGCATAGCCTGGGACATCTCGCTGATCTCATCCAGAAACAGGGTTCCCCGGTGGGCTTGAACGAATCGCCCCTCCTTTCGCTTGTACGCACCGGTGAAGGCGCCTTTCTCATGTCCGAAAAGCTCTGATTCAAGCAGGGTTTCGGTGATGGCCGCGCAATTGATTCTCACAAAAGGACCCTCTTTCCGCCCACTGTTGAAGTGAATCGCACCGGCGATCATCTCTTTGCCTGTACCTGATTCACCCGTGATCAAGACGGTGGCTTCGGAGGGGGCGACCTGCGCCACAGTCTCCAGGAGTTTGACCATGGCCGGGCTTCGGCCGATGATGTGCCGTGTGTCGAATTGACTGCCCAGAGTCTCCCGGAGAAGGCGGTTTTCTTCCCTGAGGTGGGTGTGGTCCATGGCCCGTTCCATGGCTAGTCGGAGTTCGTCGAAATCAAGGGGTTTGGTGAGGTAGTCGTAGGCCCCGGACTCCACCGAGGAGTAAGCGGTCATAATGATCACCGGTATGGCCGGGTTAAAGGCTTTGATTTCACTCAGCGCTTCCAGGCCTGAGACTTTGATCATGCGGATATCCATGAGAATCAGATCAAAGGCCTGCTGGTGAACCTTCTCGATGGCTGTGGAACCGTCGTCCGCTTCAAGAATGGTGTAACCCCAGCCCGTCAACAGGGTTCGCAACATCGTGCGATGCGCTGAATCATCGTCAACGACGAGTATGGTGCCTTTCTTTGTCATTGCTCACTTGCCCTTGGTCATTTGTCATTGGTCATTCGTCATTTGACATTTGAAAGCACGAAAAATTGTTTTTGTGAGGATTTATATCTTTGAAAAAAATCGCAAGTCCTCATATCAAACGCTCCGTGCTGATAGACCACTTCTGGAAGCGGTCTCCGGCTCTTTCTGAAAGAGCATATCCCAAAAGAGATTCCTCAGGAGCATACCCTGGACTGATCTTTGAGGGTTTACGCTGCGGAAGCCCTGGCAGAATCTCCCGTTCCCACATACGCCTGAGGTCTCTAAACCCTCAAAGATCAGTCCAGCGCCTCTGAAGGTAATGGATATGCTCTTGAAGAAAGAGCTAGGGACCGCGAACACCCACGTTACAGGGACCTTTTTTTTAAAGATCCAAAGTGTTACGTTTTTCATTTCTAGCCGTGCCCACCGGGTCCTGCGCCTCGTGCCTTGGGCCGTCCATTCGCGGAGGTCTGTTCGTGTGGACTTCCTGGCAGAAAAACCGTTACGGTCGTGCCTTTTCCGACCTTGCTTTCCACTTTCACCTCGCCCTTATGGGATTCAATGATTTTGTGCACAATGGCAAGACCAAGACCTGTTCCTGTCTGCCTCGTGGTAAAATAAGGATCGAAGATGTGCTCCAAGTCCTGCTCGGGAATGCCAGGTCCCGTGTCCGTGACGTCGATTCTGACTCTGGGGGGTTGGGTCTCCTTAGACAGGGCGACCGTCATGGTTCCCCTGTTCTCCATTGCTTCGATAGCGTTCAAAAAGAGGTTGAGGAAGACCTGGTTCAACCTGTCCGGATCAACGGACGCGGGGGCGATTTCGTTAGGCAAAACCGTTTCGACTTTGATCTCTTTTGCCTGGGCTTGCTTCTCCACGAGCTTCACAGAATGCCTGATCAGACTCTGCAGGTCAGCCGGTTTTTTCTGGACGGCCATGGGACGGGCAAACTCCAGAAGCTGGCCGATCACCCTGTTCAAGCGATCCACTTCCCGAATCATCACTTCGGCGGTCTTCTGATCCTCGGGCACATCCCGATATCGCTCTCGGAAATAGGTGGCAAAGCCTTTAATGGAGCTCAGGGGATTGCGTATTTCATGGGCGATTCCCGCTGCAAGCCTTCCGAGGGAGGCCAAGCGCCGACTGGTTTCGATTTCCCTTTGGAGGTCCCGAACTTCGGTTAAGTCCCTGAAGAGGATGACATGTCCCAAAAAGGCCTCTTCCTCTCCCTCTAAGATGGAGACGCTCACGTCCAGAGGGATCGTCCTTCCATCAGCCAGGGGACAATCCATTTCTTTTTGAAGAACCCTTTTGACCTGATTCAGTTCTTTTATGAGACCCCACAACGGCAGTGGGATTGCCTCAGTGGCTCTCTTCCCGACCATCTCACTGGAACGCTGGCGAAGGATGGACTCGGCGGCTTCACTGAAAGAGACGATTCTGCCGTTGGCATCTAAGGCAATGAGGCCCACGGGCATATGGTCAACCACGTTGTCTGAGAAGGCCTTGATTCTAGTAAGAGACGTCCTGGTCGTTCGGTAGGCCTGGGCCAAGAAAAGTGAGAAAATGCCGGCAAAGCCGATGAGGAGGAGTACAAGCGCCATGAGGATGGTGTGGCGGGTGTCTTCCTTTCTGGCAGCCTCGATGGGGCCCATATCCAAGCCGACAAAAATTATTCTTCCTGGGTCGGGGTCGAGTTGGGATTCATAAGGGCGGTTGGGGTACCTGGGCCGGTGCCTCATCATACCATGGGGTCCCCGAAAAGGGATCTGGGTCGGTGAAAAGCGGCGGAAAACCTCGAAAATGTCAAGACCACTCGAGTCAGATATCTGACGCCATTGGACTGTCTCGGCGCGGGAGATTTTTTCGAGATCCAAATCGGTGCCATAGGAAGAGCCTATTCGAAGGGGATCGCTGTCGGCCAGAATAGTGCCCCAAGTGTCCGTCACAACGAGGTGGACAATATCGGGCTGCTGGGCTGTTTCCACGAGCAACTCCTGAAGTCGAAAGGCTCCGGCACGCCTGCCCATCATACCCATCATCCCGGTTCGGGCCCCGGCTTCAAAGGACCGAATGAGAGCAGCCCCTTTCTCAGACAAAAGGCGGATCATGTCCTCTCTTTGCTTGTCTATGTTCTGAAGCGTCCAAAAAACAAAGATGGTCACCAGCACAGCCACGGCCCCCAGAATGAGCCATGGGGGAACCGCAAACCAGTAACCTTTTTTCGCCTTGTCTGCCATGATGTCCTAATAGAGCAAAATATGGGCCAGCGTCATGGGCATGGTCAAATTCCCTCTGTGAAGCTGTCCGACAACCGGCTTCCTCTACCCTGGCGCCTGTGGAGTAATTCCGTGCAATCGTCATTCCGGACGAGCTCACCAGCGGTGGGCGAGATCCGGAATCCAGAAAAACTTAGCAATGTCAATCGACCTGATCCCCCGCCGCCAAACCGGAGGCGGGGGATGACCAATTACCACACAGTCTCCTCGGGAGTGAGAAGGCGTCAAAGCCGGAGCCACAACGCATTGGTTTGGCATTTCCCATGAATCAAGAAAAAACGCCCGGTGTCGGCAAGTGCTCAAAAGAAGCCGAATACTTTTTACCCAACTGTATCGAAAACATGAGTAAAAATTACCCATTTTTTTGAGAATTGCAAGACCAAAAACAGGCTCGTTCTTGGGGTTAACAAAATTAATGTAGTGATTGCAGGCTATTATGGTTTGAAAACGTATTTGGCACGCCCTTTGCCTTAAGAAATAGACAAAAGCACACAGAATCTAAAGGAGGCAGAAGATGAAAAAGACGTTGGCAGTTGCAGGAATCATTCTTTTGGTAGTGGCTATTGCCTTTCCGGTCCTGGCCCATGGCCCGGGTTGGGGAAGAGGGCGGCATATGCAAGGCTACTGGCAGGGCGGTCAAGGCGGTTGCCCGCAGTACGGTCCAGGTTATGCCAATCTCACGGAGGAGCAGCGGGCCGAACTCAACACACTTCACCAGAAATTTTATGATGAAACCGCCCCTATCCGCAACGAGGTGTGGGCCAAAAGGGCTGAGCTGAATACCCTTTTGAATACGTCCAACCCGGATGCCGAAAAGGCAAAAGCCCTTCAGCAGGAAATCAGCGACTTGAAGGCAAAGATGGCCCAGGCTCGTCTTGACTTTGCGCTCGATGCTCGCAAGGTGGACCCCAATGCCCGCATCGGCATGGGTCCAGGGCGTGGACGGGGTTACGGCAAAGGCTACTGCCCGCGAGCCGAAGGCTACGGCCCTGGCCCCGGTTACGGTCACGGTCCGGGACACTATGGCCGGCACATGGGCGGCTACGGCCCCGGCATGGGCTACGGCCCCGGCTCTTGCTGGAGGTAAACCACATTGCTCTGGGGGTGGACAGGAAATCCACCCCCAATTTATACTCGCCAAATGCAACCCCCTCTGTTATTTTACTCACCTTTGCGCCAGTATCATGTCCCAGAAATAACTTGAAGAAGTTCTTGCTTGCTCGAGGGGCTGTTGGGATGTGGTCGTCCCTTGTCGCACCGTAGCCTCTTGACAGCCATAGCTTTAGCGGCGGCGGTTGGCGAAGGCGCATTTGTCCCGACGTAGCCCTAGGCGAAGGCGGAAGCCCGCCCGCGGGAGGGGATAAACCCCTCCCCTACATGAGATTCAGGTTTGCATGATGGTGTTTTGAAGACCACCTCCCGACGGCCCCTCGAGCCCAATTTTGGCGATTCCCTCTTTGGGAATTATGATAGGGATTTCTGGGACACGATATTGGCAGCGTGTCCTATAAATACTTTTAAAAGTTCAGTGGAGGTTAAATGGAGTCGGTCAGAAAAGTGATGGACTCGAGAAATGTGGCTGTTTTCGGGGCCTCACAAGATCCACACAAGCCGGGGGCGATGCTCCTCAATGTCCTGAAAGAAACCGGGTTTCAAGGAAAGGTGGCCGGCGTGAATCGCCGCGGGGGTGAGGTCTTCGGATTTCCTCTGTATCGCACAGTGGGTGAGATCCCATTCTCCGTTGATCTGGCGGTTATGATCATTCCGCCGAAAGCGATTCCTGAGGCCCTCAAAGAGTGCGCCGAGAAAGGCGTGAAAGGCGTGGTGATCAGCTCAGAGGGGTTTGCGGAGACAGGAACGGCCGGGCGTGAGTTTCAGGAGGAAGTCCGAGATATCCTGCGAGCCACGGGCATGCGCGGCTTTGGTCCCAACACCATGGGGATCGTCAACACAGCCACAGGCTTGACCACCGGCTCTTTTTCCACAAAGCGCATGCTCAGACCCGGATCGATCGGATTCATCACGCAAACGGGAATCTTCGTCGGTGCGCTCCTGAGATACCTGAGCTCTATCGAAGGGATGCAGATTTCAAAGATTTTGGGACTGGGCAACAAGGTGGACGTGGATGAATCGGATGCTCTGAGCTATTTAAAGGACGATGAACAGACGCGCATTGTGGGCTTGTATCTGGAAGACATCCGTGATGGAAGGCGATTTCTGGAAGTAGCCCATGAAACCGTCGAACGGAAACCCGTGTTGATGGTCAAGGGTGGTCGTACTCCGGAAGGGTCAAAGGCCTCCATCTCCCACACGGCCAGTCTTGCAATGGATGATGCGGTGCTGGATGGGGCGTTGCGACAAGCCGGGGTTCTGCGTATGGGGGGTATTGAGGAACTGATTCAAGCGATTATGGGGTTCAAGTGCATGCCCCTTCCCCGTGGCGATCGACTGGCTTTTGTGACCTACAGCGGTGCGCAGGCCATCATGAGCATTGATGCGGCCACTCGGGAGGGTTTAAAGGTAGCGGAGTTTACTCAGGAGACGCAAACAAGGCTGGCTCGGGTCATTGCCTCGACTTCGAAAGCCCGAAACCCCATCGACATCTATCCTGACATGGTGGTTCACGGCTTTGAAAAAACCACAACCGAAATCATTCGTGCCTTGCTGAATGACGATGGGGTGCATGGCATCTTTGTCATTTCTTTCGGCATCTATGGCCCTGAACCCTATTGCCCCATGGTGGAGATCATCAAGGAGAACCTGACCAAGCCTGTTTTCTTTTCTCTTTTCGGCGCAAGGCAGGAAGTGGGAGCCTGTCAAGAATTCCTGGAGCAAGAAGGGATCCCCTTCTATCTGTTCCCGGAGACGGGCGTTCGGGTCTTTTCCCATATGAGGCGATATGCAAGGATGATTGAGAATCCCCGTTCCCGAACTACTTCCTCGGGAGCGCCTTGATGGTCTCCGCAATTTCTCGACTGAAGGCGTCCACCATGCGGCTCTGGGCTGCTACGAATGCCTCATATCCGCTGCCAGCTGCCGACTCGCTGTAGCTCGATCTTTTTGTCCAAAGGATGTCCTTGCTTTCTCCCTCCAGGATCGCCCACCGAGCAGCCATGGAGGTATTACCACCAAGTTCGCCGTCCATTTGAATGATCTCGATAACGATCTGGTAGTCAACCAGGGTATAGCTTTTCCAAGGAAAAATGGTGATGGGCTCTGTGCAGATGAGGTTGGCAATGTTCTCCGCAAGAACACGGGTGAAGTTCTCACCCAAGGGCTCCGCCCATCTGTCGAAGTCAGCGAGCTTGAGTTCGTTGTTGCTGAGCCGGGTCACAATTTCCGGTCGATCCAGGTAAGCCGGGAGCTCCACAGGACCGATCCCAATGGCGATGCACTCGTCGCTGGGTGCGACGGGTGTACCGGTCTCTGTGGCCGCCAAGGGATTCAGGACGTAAAACCTCGATGGCGCACTCGTCCCGGTTACACAGGCTGCCATGAAAAAGAGGCAGACCGTGATCATAACGGCTGCGATTCGCTGAAAATGACCTCTTGCCATCTCACATCACCTCCTGTATTCGCCTTTGCCCCGTATCAAGGCTTCGGGGTGTCTTTCAAGGTACTCTGCCCAGACACGGATGGAACGCGCTGCCGCCGACAACTCCTTGAGGGTTCTGGTCAGTTCTGACGTCGCCGGGGAGTCCTCACCTACAAGTCCCCTGACCTCGACGAGGGTCTTGTCGGCCTGCTTGGCAGCAGCCGTAATGGCTTTTATGGCTTCATCCGCGCTGGAGGCCAGAGGCTCGATCTTGCTGTTCGCGTTTCGCGCAAGCGTGCCAAAATCATTGACAGTCCCCTGTACGCTGGACGCAAGGGGTTGGATGCGGCTGTCCACATTTCGCACAAGCTTCTGCATATCATCCAGGGCTTGGTTCAGATGGCTTATGCTTTCCCTCAGCTCAGGGGAGTTGACCAGATTGTCAATTCCTTCAAGGGAAGAAAGGAGTCTGCAAAGGCATCGGTATAGTGGGGATTTCGAGGTACTCTGGATCGACGCTGGTAAGCTTGACAGGCTTGTCCGGATAGAAATCCAGGGCGACCTCGAGCTGGCCTGTCAAGTAGCTCTGCGTTTGCAGCTGGGCTTTCATGCCTTTGTCGATCAATATCCTTATGATTGCGGAATCGGCCCTCTTTCTGCTTCTCTCTAATAACGCGACATCCTCTCCCATGGGCCTGGTTTTCCCCTCTCCGAGCTGCACGTACACGGCAATAAGAAAAGTCATGTCGTTGGCATCGAAGAGCATGGCAATATCGCTCACCGATCCAATCTTGACTCCGCGAAATGTCACGGGAGCCCCGACACTTAGCCCTTTTACCGACCCCTCAAAGACCATCACAAAGGTTTCTCTGTCCCGAAAAAATTTGCCCGATCCGAGGATCAGGATCGCCGCAGCGATCAAGACGATTGCTCCCACAACAAAAACGCCGATGATTGTCTTATTTGCTTTCTTACTCATAGGCCTCTCCCAAATAGACCCCTATCATTTCCCCTAAAGCAGGGAGCGGAGCGCCGGACCGATGAAATAACGGACGATGTCCGCTTCCAGCCACAATGCATGATTGCGCCAATATTCCATTCTTCCAGTATTCCGTCACTCCACTACTCCACTACTCCATTACTCCAATGCTCCACGTGTCCTCATCCTTCTTCTCCCCTGGTCAGGAATTTGTGAACATTGGGGTTGGGGGACTCATCACGAAGCGTCTTTGGATCCCCCAAGGCGGTCATGGTTCTGCTATCCACATCCAGATAGACCGAGTTGGTTGCAATAGCAAAAATGCTCGCCAGTTCATGGGTCACCACAACGACCGTTGACCCAAGGCTTTCCCGAAGCTCCAGGATCAGGTCATCCAGCATCTTGGCGCTCACAGGATCCAGTCCTGCGGACGGCTCGTCAAAGAAGAGGATATCTGGATCCAGAGCCATGGCTCGGGCCAGGCCTGCCCTTTTTCGCATCCCGCCGCTGATTTCCGAAGGAAAAAAGTCCTCAAAACCAGCCAGCCCCACCAAAGAGAGTTTTAAAGAAACGATCTCTCGAATCTGTTTGGGCTCAAGGTTTGTGTACTGCTCCAGAGGTAGGGCGACGTTCTCTGCCAGCGTCATGGAACTCCACAGGGCACCGCTCTGATAAAGGATGCCGAAGCGTCTCATCATTTTTTCCCTGTCTGCAGGATCAATCTCCCAAAAACTCACATCGCCGTAAAGGACCTGTCCCCGGGAAGGTTCCTTGAGACCCACGAGGATCTTGAGCAGGGTGCTCTTGCCGCAGCCGCTCCCGCCCATGACGATGAAAATGTCGCCCCGATGAACCGTAAAGTTGAGGTCTCGCATGAGCACAAAGTCGCCGTAACCCATATCCAGATCCTTCACAATGATTTCAGGGACTGGCGTCATCAGATTCCAAGAACCTCGCACATGAAGGTGATGATCGCGGTGGCCACGATAATGGAGATAATGCTCGTCACCACGGCAGAGGTCGCCGCATAACCCACATCAGAGGCGCTCCTGCCGCACTGCATTCCGCGGAGGCAGCCTGCCATGGCCACAAGCACGCCGAAAACGGCACTGTGGAACAGACCGATCCCAAACGTCGTCAGGGTGAGGGCTTCTTGTGTCCTGTTCAAATACTCAATAGGGTTCAAACCAAGCATGCCCACACCGACAATGACACCTCCCAGGATACCCATGAGATCTGCATAAACACAGAGCAGAGGCATCATCACAATCAGGGCAACCATCCTCGGCAGTACCAGAAACTCCACGGGCGAGACGCCCAAGGTCTTCATGGCATCGATTTCCTCGTTCACCTGCATGGTGCCTATCTGAGCGGCGAAAGCGGCTCCGGTTCGGCCTGCCATGATAATCCCCGTCATAATCGCGCCCATAACGCGAACCATGGCAATGGCCACAATGTCTGCCACGAAGATCTCGGCGCCGAACAATCTGAGCTGGATAGCGCCTACGAAACCCAGTATCAAACCGACCAGGAGACTGATAAGGGAGACAATGGGCAGGGCTTGAGCACCAGACTCCTGAAGGAGCAAGGACAGGTCGGAGCGGCGGAAACTGGCTTTCCCTGTCAGGAATCGCAGGAGAGCGATGGTACTTTGGCCGAGGAAGTCGAGCATTTCAACGAGAGAATGGTAAAAGCTGGTCGCACTTCCACCCACCATGGCAAAGAAGGGCTCCCTCTTGAACTCCTTGCGCGCCCCTGCTCTTTCCGGTACGGCCGTGGCGAGCTGTAGCAGGCGCCTCGCCCCTTCGGGCAGTCCACCCGCTTCAAGTTGGATTCCCTTACCCGTGCAGAACTTATAGATTGCCATCAGGAAGATGAGAAGAGTGCTGTCCCAAATGGTCAGTTCGGTCGTATCAAAAGAGATCCGTCGAACACCTGGTTCGGCATCCACCTGCCTCTCAAAATCTTCCGCGGTTGGCAGATCATCCCCAAGCTTCCAACTTCCGGAAAGCGATGCAGAAAGGGTATCTTCAGTGAGCCGCTTTAGTTGGACTTGGCTTTCCATAACTTCTTTTCCATCAAAGTTTTCAACAAGGACCAGCGGATGATCACCTGCTTATAGAGAATGTGCGGCCATTCCTCAACCTCGGGCTTGTCCGCCCTTCAGAGGCGGGTAAACATCTGGGGGGCTCGTCCGGAATGACGTTTGAACGTGATTACGACACACTCTCTAAGGCGGAAGAAGAACTGCGGTTTTCCTTAGACCGCTTTCTCGCCTCAAACCCGGCGAAAGAGGGCATGACCGGCTTGTCAGCCTACATACCAACACGAGCAATAGGATAGAGTTTGCCAAAAAGAGGGGCAATAGGGTGAAGTCCCTATTCTTGTGGAGAAAAGACCCTATTTTGATGCTCCGGAATCCGGTGTTTTGGGGCTTTTCTGGACTCCCGCTGGAGTTTATCCCGCACTCCATGCGGGGCGGGGTTGACGGGCTTTTTGAGCGCGAAGGGCTTTGCAAATAGTAATTTTTCCGAAACACGAGGTTTTCGGATAGCGTTTATGGCCCTCTTAGCACAGTCATTCATGCGAAGCCCCTTAAGCGATGCGTGCTCATTTACCGGAAGATCCACAAAGTCTGGATGGGTTAACGGGAGGTGAGTTTGATCTCAATGCGGCGGTTCTTGCGGTAGGCATCGGCCGTGTCAGCCAAATCAATGGGATGGAATTGACTGAAACCGGCTGCTGCCATTCGATTTTCGGAAATGCCCTGATCGGCCAGAAACTGGACCACCGACAGGGCCCTCGCGGTTGAGAGCTCCCAGTTCGACGGAAATTGCTCGTTATGAATGGGCACGCGGTCTGTATGGCCGTCTATCCTCAGGATCCAGTCAATATCTTGCGGGATTTCTCCTGAAAGTTGTCGCAGAAAAGCTGCCAGTTGCGTGAGGTGACGTCTGCCTTCATCGCCAAGCTTTGCGGATCCGGAATCAAAGAGCAACTCCGCCTGGAGCACGAAGCGGTCCCCTTCGATGCGTACGTAAGGGTTGTCTGCCAGAATCTCTCTCAGGCGGCCGAAGAACTCGGACCGGTATCGCTCCAACTGGTTGACACGCCGCGCCAGTACGATATTCAATCGTTTCCCCAGTTCTTTGATCTCGGCTGCCTGAGCCGTTTTTTCCTCTTCGGCCACGTCAAGAGCGCGGCTGATTTCTTCAAGCTGCCGCCTTAGATTCGTGATTTGCTGATTCAGCAAGGCCACCTCGGCCCTGGCGTCCGCTGAAAGCTGACGTTCTTGTTGCAACGCCCTTTCTCGCTCGCCCACAAGGGCGGACAAAGCCTGAATACGAATATCCCTTTGCTCTATGTCCTTTTGTGCAAGATATGTGCGTTCTTTCTCATCCAGGAGTTGAGCCTCAAGTGCTTTGGATCGGTCCCGCATCACGCCGGCTTCTGTGTCTTTGATCCTCAATGTTGCAGCCAGGTCACCCACCCGCTGTTCCAGTTCACGACGAAGGCGTTGGAGCGCGTCGATGTCTTCCTGCAGGCTGGCAATGAGCAAGAGCTGCCTTTTCAGTTCAGAACGATCCACCAAAGACTGTTGGGAGAGTTCGGCAACCTGAGAACGGAGCGCCTCCTTTTCTCCGCTGAGATTGCTGATCATTCCTGAAAGCTCTTCCACCTCGGTCCTCAGTGCTTCACCTCTCTGTTCTTCCAAACCCAGCAGTCTGACAAGTTCGTTCACCCGTTGGTGGAGGGAAGCGAGTTCACTCTCCTGACCGGAAAGGATTTCGCTCAGCAAGAAATGGGCAATCGCAAAGATAAGAAGAACAAAAATGACGACCATGAGAAGTGCGGCGAGAGCGTCCACATATCCCGGCCATACACTTATCGACCGTATTGCACGTCGTTTTGCAGCAGAAATCATGGTCTGTTCTATTTATCTTCCCGTTTATCCCACGAACTACTTGACCTTTCCTGGGTCTTGCCTTCCTGGTTTTGGATCAGGCGGCCAATCGCACCGCTGTGCTCCCTCATGACACGGATGAGGGTTTCGAGTTGGTCTTCGATGGGCGCCGTTTCCGTGACTCCGGTTCTTGGGCCGACCGCTGTTTTTTCCGTCTTATCGATCAATCGGGTCACCCCCCACAACCACTCTTCCATTTCATTGAAAAAGCGATTCTGGGCATGCCCGGCCTGGATATCCAAGAAACCCAGGACCAGCGAGCCTCCGAGACCAAACAGCGAAGAACTGAAGGCGGTCCCCATCCCGCTCAACGGTTCCTGGAGGCCTCTTTTTAGAGCCTTGAACAACAAGCTGAAGTCGCTGGTTCCCACTTCCAGGCTTCCGATCACCTTGACCACATCCGTGATGGTGCCGAGAAGGCCCCAGAAAGTACCCAGAAGACCAAGAAAGATCAGCAACCCGATCATGTAACGAGACACTTCGCGGGATTCCTCCAAACGCCCCCGGATTCCCTCAAGGACGGTTTGCAATGAGAGGGCCGACAGTCTGAATCGATCTCTGTGAATGCCCGAGAGATGTTTCGTGAGGGGTTTGAGCAGTTGTGGGCTTTCTTCAGCGACTGAAACGCCCACGTCACCGGTACGAAAAATCTTCATCCAATTGATCTCCGGCTCCAATCTCAAAACCTGATGCACATTGATTGCGATTCCCACGCCGAGCACCCCGAGAATGAGAAGGTTGAAACCCCAATTGGCCATGAAAGCGGCCTTCAGGGGCGCATACAGGAGAGCACAGACAACGGCGACTACGGCGAGGTAGACAAACATCAAATACAAATAATGACGGGGATTGGTCATGTTACACCCTTTGCCTATTTCTTATGCGGGGATATGAACAGATACTTGATCATGGATGCTTAATGCTGGATTGAAAGAGGGATATGGCAGGCTGTGTTATCCAGTAATTAGCATCGCCCCGCCGCCAGCGATGAGATATTATCTCTATGCAACCGGCTGTGGTATGCATCGCTTCGCTGCCAACTTGGATCACGCTACCCGCCCGAGCTTACAAGAAGTTCCTGGCCGGGACGAATGATGCTTTTCGGGGTTATCTTGTTGAGACGGCATAGGTCTTGAACGGTGATGCCATACTTCTTGGCGATTCCAGATAGCGTCTCCCCTTGGCGCACCCTATGATAGCGTGCTTCTTGTCTCCTCGAGGCAACGGGTCCAGATCCCTTTGCAACAGAGCGCTGCAAGTTCCTCACCCGAGTTTCGAGAGCAGCCATTTTTTCCTCAACCGCTTCGACCTTGGCCAGTTTCTTTTCCAAATCGCTGATCTTGGCGGCCATAGCCCGGAGATCCTCTTCCGGGATCCTGTTGCCCCTCCCAAGAAACAAAACGATAGCAAGAATGACGGCGAGGATACCTATAACAGCGAGAAGCAAAGACCCTCGTTCAGGCCGAAGACCAAGCGTAGGCCCTGGGTGTTTGACACTCCTGTTTCTTTGGTTGCCTCGCAGATCCTCAGCCACGTCTTTTCTCA
>SMTZ1_10000955_pt1 | contig 38047 bp, 35 predicted proteins | sample DeeMarSWOR136_30_FD_25667 | JGI IMG/M metagenome (IMG submission 25667)
CTCCAGATCGGTAGTGGTAACAGGATTACCCTTTTTATCATAAGCAACAATGATATTCCCTAACCGCTCCCTTAAGTCTCGTAAGTCTCTGGCGATAGAAAGGATGGCCATAAGTTCGGAGCTTACCGTGATACCAAATTTAGACTGCATTATAAACCCATCCATCTTACCGCCGATACCCATAAGAATGTTACGCAGCCCCTGAGCACAGAAATCGAGCACCCAGCCCATTTGCACATTATTGGGGTCAATATTGAGACGCTTTAAATTGCGTTTGGCCAATTGAGCATCATCATAGTTGGCTTCGTGCTGCATTCTAGCATTGAGTGCCACCATAGCTAGATTATGGGCATTGGTGATGTCATTGATATCACCGGTTAGACCCATAGAAAACTCAGTAAGAGGAATGGCTTGTGCTATCCCACCGCCTGCAGCGCTACCCTTTATGTTCATGGTAGGACGAATCGCACCTCCCACATTTTTCCCTCTCTTTCCTAAGCCTTCTATTAGACCCATGGTGGTAGTAGTCTTCCCCTCCCCTAGAGGTGTAGGTGTAATTGCTGTTACTTCAATATATTTCCCATCTGGCCTATCCTTCAATCGGTTCATAATTTTCATAAAGTCGAGCCTGCCGATTCTTTCATACGGGATAATTTCATCACTTTTCAATCCAAGTTCCTTTTGAAATTGAACCATTGTTTTCATATTTTCTTCAGCTTTTTCTGAAATTTCCCAGTCTTGCATTTTTCTTGGATCAAGATTAGCCATACCTACCTCCTTCTAACTTGTTCATTTTTTTTATTCAAACTGAGTGAATGTTCATTCATAGTTGACTAGCATAACTAATTATCTTTTGTCAAGCTAATTTTAAAATAGTTTTTCTTTAAAAATACTCCAGTTATCCCTCAGGCAAAGATCAATGGAGATAGATTTTAACAGTACGCAGTTTTTACATTTTTACCCATTATAAAGAAAGCCCCGCCATTTAAGGTATAGAGAGAATCAACAAGTTTAGCTAGGGTTAAAATCTTGTCCACGCTTTCTAACAAGATTCACTAAAAGACTACTTAATTAAGACCAGCTACTTTCGCCAAATTGATACGATGATATGATATTAACAAAGATTTAACCTTGACAATATAATACATGGCATCTATATTCCAAAGATATCTTACCATTAAAACTTATGTATTTTTTGTGTAAATTTCTTTTGGGGTCTTAATTACCTTGAAATCCGCCTTTATATATTCAGAAGAGTTTGCTCAATACGATTTTGGCCCTCTCCATCCCTTCAAGACAGCCCGGGCAAAAATAGTCTATGAACTATGCCACAGATACAATCTGCTCGATAGGCCGTGGATAGAAATCATTAAGCCTGAACCGCTCTGCTTTGAGAAGCTCTCCCTTTTTCATGATAGTGAATACCTGAGATTGCTAGAGGCTGCGAGTTCTAAGGCCTTTGCCTTTGAAATGTTAGGGTGCGGGTTAGGAACAGAGGAAAATCCTGTTTTTGAAGGGCTCTATACTTTGGTTACCCTTTCTGCCGGTGCCACTTATAAAGGAGTAGAATTGCTGCTGGGGAAGGATTTTAATATTGCTCTCAATATCTTTGGTGGCTTTCACCACGCCGGCAGAAGTCATGCAGAGGGATTCTGCTATATCAATGATGTGGGTATAGCTATCTCCCATCTCCTAAAAGAGGGGTTTAAAGTAGCTTATATAGATTTAGATGCCCATCATGGTAATGGTATACAGAATGCCTTCTATGGTGATAACCGGGTGTTGAAAATCTCGCTTCACGAAAGCGGCAAAACACTATACCCTTGGTCAGGCAAAGAGACCGAAATTGGAGAAAATAGGGGAAAGGGATACAACGTCAACATACCCCTGCCCCAAGGAACAGATGATGAAGCCTATCTCTATGCCTTCTCTCAGGTGGTACCCCCTCTCATTAAAACCTTCTCGCCAGATATTACTGTCGGGGTCTTTGGTGCCGATACCCACTACTCTGATCCTCTTACCCACTTGAATATGAGCAACTACGCCCCCTGTGAAGCGGTAAAAGCAATTAGGGAGATCTCTCCCAAATTACTAGCGCTTGGAGGGGGGGGGTATAACATCTACACCTCTGCCCGCACCTGGTCGCTCCTCTGGGCGATTATGAATAAAATCACACCTGAGGATGCCTTTCTTGGTTTGGTAGGGGGGATGATGTTTGGCCCTGAGGAAGAATCAGGATCTCCGGAAGATGCTCCTCGCTATACGACTGGAGACGTAAAGCAATGCATACAAAAAGAAGTGGCGAGGGTAGTGGACTATATTAAAGAGACGGTCTTTCCTCTGGTGGGGGTTTAAAAAAAGTACCTAACGGACCGCATTTTTTTGATCTTAATTGGTTTGTTTTTACGATATCTTTTTATGTAAAACTTATAATAAAGGGGGTGTCTTATGTTGTTTGCCTTGCTTGGAAAATATAACCCTATGATGATTAAAACGGTAATGACCAGAGAAAATGAGGTTTTTAGTAATCCCCCTGATGGGATTGAGGTCATTGCTCGGTATGCTATGGTAGGCGAGCGAGGAGGTTTTATCAATATTGTCAAGACTTCTAGTGCTGAATCGCTAGGTATCCTACTCTCCCACTTTGTGGGATTAATCCAGTTTGATGTCATTCCGGTGATTGACTCCTCAGGTGGTAAAGCAGAAAAGGTAGTTAAAGAGGTTCTAGGGCGCATCTCCAAAAACGAAGGGTATTGATGAACATCCCTTCTTCCCACTAAAATAGTGGTTCCTGTAAAAAGCTCTATTCCTTTTAAGGAACCACTATGTCTCTACCCCTTTACCGCTCCAACAGGAAGGGAACCTCCCTTCCATACACCTCATTGAGCATATTCCGCCATAGCCAGATAGTATTGCACTGAAGCCACAAAAGATACCTTCATATCCTGCCAGGGTTTTAATTGCTGGATTGCCCGTAAAATCTCCAAGTGCCAATATCCAGAAAAGCAGGAGTAAGGTGAAGAAAAATAATCTGCAAACCCCGATTAAAATTGTGTGTACCAATAAACTCCATCTTCTCTCGCTACTGTCTTCCCTTAATTAAATCCTCAACAACTTTTGGTTCTGCCAAGGTGGTGATGTCTCCTAAGTCATCCACCTCACCTGCAGCAATCTTTTTTAAGATCCTCCTCATGATTTTCCCGCTTCGCGTCTTGGGAAGACCATCAGCAAAATGGATCTTGTCCGGCGTTGCAATGGGACCTATCTCGCTGCGCACATGCTTAACCAGTTCCCTCTTCAGTAAATCACTCTTTTCCACACCGCTGTTTAAGGTAACAAAGGCGTAGATCCCTTGCCCTTTAATATCATGGGGAAACCCCACCACCGCTGCTTCCGCAACCATAGGATGGGAAACCAAGGCGCTCTCGACCTCGGCTGTACCCATACGATGGCCTGATACATTGATCACATCGTCTAGTCTTCCCATCAGCCAGAAATCCCCATCCTTATCAATCCTCGCACCATCACCTGTGTAGTATTTTCCGGGAAACTGGACAAAGTAGGTCTCTTTAAAACGTTCTGGGTCTCCATACACACCTCTCATCATCCCTGGCCACGGTTCTTCAATACAGAGATATCCACCCTCATTAACATCGGCAGGGCTCCCATCGTCCCTCACCACGATAGGCTTTACCCCTGGGAAAGGTCTGCCGGCAGAACCAGGTTTAACATCAATGGCGCCAGGCAGTGGGCTGATGAGAATACCTCCTGTTTCTGTTTGCCACCAGGTATCTACAATGGGACAACGTCCACCACCAACCAGATTGTAGTACCACATCCATGCCTCTGGATTGATAGGTTCTCCTACCGTCCCAAGGATTCGTAGACTGCTTAAGTCTTTACCTTTTACCCACCCATCCCCCTCTTTGGCAATAGCTCTGATAGCGGTAGGGGCGGTATAGAACTGGTTAACCCGATACCTCTCCACAATATCCCAAAACCTATCATACTGAGGATAGCTGGGCACTCCTTCGAACATCACGCTGGAGGCCCCATTTGCCAAAGGACCATAAACGATATAGCTGTGTCCCGTTACCCAGCCAATGTCTGCGGTACACCAGAAGGTATCCTCTTCTTTATAGTCAAAGATCCATTTAAAGGTCTGATAGACATATACTAAGTAGCCCCCTGTAGTATGCATAACCCCTTTGGGCTTCCCAGTGCTCCCACTCGTATAGAGAATAAAAAGGAGATCTTCGGCGTCCATATACTCAGGCTCGCAATGGCTGCTAATGTCTGGAGCAGCCATCTCCTCATGCCACCAGACATCTCTTCCCTCTTTCATAGGTATCTCGCTTCCAACGCGTTTACACACAATACAGGTTTTAGTGCTAGGACTTTCCTCTAGTGCCTGGTCCGCACTTTTCTTGAGACCAATCACTCTCCCTGCTCGATAACTCCCATCCGTAGTAATAAGAATGGATGCTTGGCAGTCTTGAATGCGATCTCTCAAGGCCTCCGCGCTAAACCCACCAAAAACAATACTGTGAATTGCTCCAATCCGCGTACAGGCAAGCATGGCAATTACGAGTTCTGGAATCATAGGCATGTAAATAGAAACCCGATCACCCTTTTTAACCCCTTTCTTTTTAAGAACATTAGCAAATTTGCACACCTCTTCATATAAGAGCTGATAGGTATAGGTCGTGCGATCTCCCTCGGGTTCTCCTTCCCATATGATAGCAGCCTTATCTCTTCGAGTTTCAAGGTTGCGATCAAGGCAGTTATAGGAGACATTAGTCTTTCCCCCTTTAAACCACTCAATCTTTGCATTGGCAAAATTACATTCCATAACCTTATCCCACTTCTTAAACCAGTGGAGCTCTTGAGCCTTTTCTGCCCAGAAGGCCTCTGGATCCTCCATCGACTTCCTGTAAATCTCGTTATACTCTTCAATTCCTCGAATATATGCCATTTTTTTCAGTGCTTCTGGCACTTTAAAAACTCTCCCTTCTAGACTTACAGAGTCTATGGTTTTACACTGTTCAACCATTGCGAATCCTCCCTCTTTTCATTTGGATGAGTGAGTGCTCATTCATTTATAATTTAACATTCTTTATTATCAGTGTCAAGTCCCCATATATGTAAATGTATAAATTTTTACTAAAAATTATATTAAAAATCAAATTTTTGAGTGATTTTAAAAAATTGAGGGCCAATTTAAATGAATGAAGGTTCATTCAAACATTGGCCGCTACATTATTATCTATTGTATCCCCTTGCCTAAGGCTTTTATGTTTTCTTTATGGCTGGGTTGATATTATACAGAGTACATCATCTTTACTTACGGAAGAGCCTTTATGGAAATTTATTTTTTTAATCACTCCGTCAGTAGGTGCGGTGAGGGAGTTCTCCATTTTCATTGCCTCTAGGACAATCACAACATCGCCTGATTTGATTTTGTCTCCTTCCTTTACCTTGTAGTCAATAACCATCCCTGGCATGGGTGACCTGATAGCAATTTCTCCCTCTGCGAGGGTAACAGGCTCGGCTACTGGAGCTTCCTCTGCCTTCTTCTCTTCTGGCTTGGGAGGTGGGGGAGGAGTGATAGGCCTAGCCGAGGTGGCGATGCGGGTAACAGCAGGCACACCCCTTGTCTCTTCAACTTCAACTTCATAGTACTCATCGTTTACAAAGACATTGAATATTCTAAGTCCTGGACCCCTTTCCGGAGCAGGTTTCTCAATCTTTTCTATCAACTTGCCTGCCTTGGCCTTAGCAATCAGTTCATTCTCCCTCTCAATGTCCTCTAAGGTCTTGGGCTTTACGGATTCTGGAAATGGTTCCAGGCCGTATTTCCATTTTAGAAAACGGAGTCCTGTGGTAGGGTATAGTGCATAAATCAATACATCCCCTTCATCTTTGGCAAGACCACTAACCGCCTCTCGTGACTTCTCCATCTCTGGCTCTAAAATGTCTGCAGGTCGACAGGTAATAGGTCTTTCGCCCCGCTCATACCCCTTGAGACACTCCTTTTGAACCTCTTTGTCCATGGGAACAGGGGGCTTGCCATAGAGGCCATAGGCATAATCCTTTACCTGGGCAGAAACCATTTTATAGCGACCAAAGAGCACATTCTGCACCGCTTGGGTTCCCACAATTTGGCTAGTGGGTGTTACCAGTGGTGGATATCCCATATCCTTCCTGGTGCGAGGTAGCTCTGCATACACCTCATTTAATCGATGGAGGGCATTTGCCTCTTTAAGCTGGTTTACCAAGTTGGTGAGCATCCCGCCCGGGATGTGGTGTAGTAACACACTGGTGTCAATAACCGACATTTTAGTAAGATTGAGAAAATCCCTATACTTGGGGGCAATAGACTCGACATGCTGCCCTAATTCGGATAGAAGTGATACATCGAGCCCCGTATCCCATTTAGTGCCCTGCAGGGTAACCACCAGGGGTTCTACGGCAGGCTGTGAAGATCGAAGCCCAAAAGGGGCAAGCGAGGTGTCTAGAATATCTATGCCTGCCTCCACTGCCTTAAGGTAGGCCATAGAGGCCATCCCGCTGGTATAGTGACAGTGGAGTTGGATAGGAATCCTCACCGCTTGCTTTAGTGCCCGTATCAATTCATAGGCATCTAATGGAGCTAACAGTCCCGCCATATCCTTGATACAAAGGGAATCAGCTCCCATTTTCTCTATGGCCTTCGCCTTCTTTACAAAATAGTCACTATTAAAAACGGCCCCCCCCAATCTCCGCTCGGTTAAAGAATAGCAGATGGTTCCTTGAATATGCTTGCCACACTCTTTTATGGCATCAAAGGAGGTTTCAAAGTTCCGCTCGTCATTTAAAGCATCAAAGACGCGAAAGATATCCATTCCACACTCTGCTGCATGGTAAATAAAGGCTTTAACCACATCATCGGCATAGTGGCGATAGCCCACCAGATTCTGCCCCCTCAGTAACATTTGAAAGGGGGTTTTGGCAATATACCTTTTTAAGGTTTTAATCCTCTGCCAGGGGTCTTCATTCAAAAAACGGGTGGTCACATCGAAGGTAGCCCCGCCCCACACCTCCAGGGAGTGAAAGCCAACAGCGTCCATCTGCTCTGCAATAGGAAGCATGTCTTCAGTGCGCATGCGAGTGGCTAAAGTCGATTGATGTCCATCTCTAAAGGTTGTATCGGTAATCTTAATCGGTGTGCGAGCAGCAGCCTCTACCACATCCTTTTTGATTCCCCTCTTCTTTCTTTCCATAGTCTCCCCCCTGATTTGGTTACTCTTTTACTTCTTGGATAACCTCAATTGGTATAATCTTCTAAGCTGCATAGTGTCCTGGCGAGCACTTATACCCCAGAGGCTAGCTAAGCCAATCTTGGCTTTAACCATCATTTTTGACCTAGTTTCTTCCTCAGCCTTTATGTAAGCCATTACAGCCCCAGCGATTGCCGACATCAGTTTCTCTTTCTTCTCCATTCTGCTTCCCGCTCTCACTATGATAAAATAAAGTTGATAGTATATAACATATAGTAGATTAACCATTCAAGCGTGGTTTTTATTAATTGCTTATCTGGTTAAGCAATGCACATACAAATCCACTTATTTTTTAACTACTTGTATTTTTACTTTAATTTTTTAAGTGCATAGATAAGTTCTGATATATTCTTGAGATATATTCCTGCAGTTAATGGTACTCATTTAGATGAATATTAATCACTAAAGGGGCTTTTTTACTTCCCATACTAGAAAATAACCTTTGGGGTGAGATGATGCCAGAGGATAATAAATCCAAACAAGAGGAGAAACGTTAAGAAGATAAAGACTTATCATAACTCAGCATACTATCCTCCTCGAGAACTGCCAGCAAAAAGGGGTTTTTTCTGCTGAGCTATCTCAACAATCATTTAAGTATTAAGTGAATGTAGGGGGCGAATCTACGGTAAAATAGGTAGCCTTCTCGTCTCCCTTGTTTCTCACCCTATGGGGTATAGAAGATCGGTGCCAAAGAACATCTCCTTCTTTTAGACGGTAGACTTTTTCTCCTACCGTATACTCCACTTCACCTTGTATCACAATCTTTATCTCTTCCCCTTCATGCTCATAAAATTCAGAGTAAGCACCAGGTTCCATCTCAACCAGAATTCCTCCCAGTTGCTCAGTTTTTATGAGAAATCTATACTTTTTCCCTGCAATATTCCTCTCATATTCGCTCGTTCCCTTTTTAATCAATCTTGATCCATCCATGGCGCACTCCTTAAAAAGCTGGTTTTTACATTGAATTGCAAACTTACCTTTCTTACATAAATTGATCCGTTTTTTAGTATTTTTACTATGGCCCTTCCCATTTTAAAATGGCCTTCTTCGCGGCCCTCTAGATCTTGATAGTTTATCAATTCCTCATCGAAAGATAAAAGATTGTATTTTCTCAGACTGCTTTCAATCCTTTCTTCGTAAAAAACCCCTCCTCCCTCCCTAGCCAAGAACTTCCCCAACCCCCCTTGCTCTCCTTCTACCCTTGAGCGATCACGAATATAATCCCAAAAGAAAATAGCAGCCTCTTTTTCTGTTTCTTCGTGGGTGGTTGATCGATGGACAAGATTCCTTACCGCCCTCTTTTCTGATAAAGATTTTTCCAAAGTGTCCGTGCTTAGACTCCTTATTGTGCCTGGTTTTGCCCTTGCAGGATCGGTGTCTCCCACCAACTCTATAAAATCATTAATAAAACTATTTTGATACCTCACGCCTTCCCTCTCACCTAGCACATATGCCCTTATGGGCTTGCCTTTTAAGCCATCGATTAAGTAGGGGTAAAAAAATTTGTTTTTATGCATATTATAGAGCCCCTCTATTTTTTCAAGGGCAACTTGATCAAAGTAGCGAGAGGCAATCACATCAACCAGAGGCTCTATCATGTCCCTTATTTTAGACTCCCAAAAAATACCGTCTGGCTTGATCATAAAAAATAGTCTCTGGGGGTATCTTCCGCTCTTCATTTCACCCGGTTTTGATGAGATATTTGGCAATGATACTATTTAAGGATATGGTGGGTGAGCTCCTTTTGTCCCGATAGAGGAGAAGGTTTTGGTAGTCTGTCTCCCATACCAGGGCACCTGGGGCGATGATGCCTTTGCTCCCGGGTTCTCTGATATTAAGCAGACGGTATTTCCCCTCTCCTGATTCCTTTGAATAATAGAAGTGCTCTTCTGATTCTACATAATCAAAAAACCTATGCTGTTCAGGAAAGTCACCAGGTTCAAACCATAGTTTAATTTCACGTTCAGCTTCAGCTTCATTCTCCGATGCATGAACTGCATTGTCGATACGTTCTTCCCGATCAACCGAATAATCGGCATAGCTGAGTTGAGCCCTCAGGGTGATGATCCCTTTTTCTCTCGCCAATTGCTTAGCATCTTTCGGCCTGGTGGGCCCGAAGTATCCCTTGATTTTGTTGACGATATCAATTCCCTCATATACAATAGCCACCACCCTTCTCTTCTCCGGCTTCGTAGGATAGTGAAGGTCTCCCATGATATAGCGAAGAGTTTCGGGGTAAAAGGATTTACCCTTAATATTGCTATAGTGCTCTTCGGCCAACTCCTGCGTCACCCGCACCACCTTTGATGCAGCAATGGTGGGATTGTGGACCGCCGATACTCTCTCAATAATAAATCCAGTGAGAGAATAGAGGAGCGCATCTGGTTTAATCAGCACAAGAGTCTGCTCGCTATTGTCTCGTTCTGCTTTCATTAAATGTCTACCTAAAGACTAGATTTTTCGGGTAAAATATAATCACCGTGCTTATTGCACGCAGCCAAAAGCCTTCCTCTCTGTTCTTCTAATACACTAAATACCACCTCGGGGACATCAGCAACGTTTCTATAAACCTCTGTTATCCTCTCTATCTTGGCTAGGCCTTCTGGAATTCTGATGGTAAACTGCTTGTTATATGAATCTTTTTGATAATCTTTGTTGAGCACCTCTTTAAAAAGCCTTTTTAGATCTTTATATTGTGGTATATAGCCCGTGGGTGTTTTTATAGCATCGGCTTCTCTGTGTGAGCGGAGCTCCATCCACTTTAACCATATTGCTTTATCAATCTTCTGGTTGAGAAAGTCTCCCTCGGCACCCTTCAGGAAATAGTTCACAGAGAAGATGGGGGGTGGGCTCTTCAGTCCAGCACCAAATTTTAGGTTGCACTCTATATAGCTCCCAATGGGTATGGAGAGGAAATCTAGGTTGGACATGGGATTCCACTTTCTCACCCCTTCCTTGCCTAGGGTAGCAGCGGTAGTCTCTGATTCTAGCGAGGCACCCTTGGTTATTACCCCATGTTCCCAGCTGAAAGACTCTTCCACTGGTACGCAGGTGTCTGAGTCCCTTCCCCCATAGACTATTCCTCCTACCACAACACCCTCAGGGTCATCGATATGCGGATCGAGATTATCGAGTAGTTTTAAATCTAACGTGAATCGGGCATTGGGGTGGGAAGGGGGGATCTTTTTCCCTGCGCTATCCTTCTTTCCCGGATACCATGTGCCTGAGTGGTTGATACCTTCAGAAGGAATCCCCCCGTCTTTCCCGATCCAATGGCAACCGCCTTCACTCGTCATCAGTACATTGGAAAAGATGATCTCGCCCGATTGGTGTAATACCTTCCATAAAATGGGGTCATCCTCTGAGTTTATGCCTTGGATGATGCCAAACATCCCCCTCTCCACATTGACCGCCCGTATCTCCTCACCCTTCCTTCTAAGATAGGCAATGTCATCTCCAATTATGGTCTCTCCCTTCATCATGGAGGTAGAGGTCTTTCCACACAGGGAAGGGAAAGCCCCGGTGAAATAGGTCACCCTGTTTTGTGGTCCGTGTACTCCCATGATAAACATATGTTCGGTGAGCCAGCCTTCTTTTGAGGCCCAGTTGATTGCCAGCCTCATGGCCAGCTTTTTTAGTCCTATCGTGTTTCCACCATATTGAGTATTCAAACTATAGACAACGTTGTCTTGAATGTCAATGTAAACTCGGCGTTTATCAATGTTTACACTTACTGATCCCCTTAGCTCCCCCTCAGAGTGAACGAACTTAAAGAATCTGCTGGTCTCTCCCGCTCTTCTAAACTCCTCATAACCCGGCCTGTAGAGGAGGTCTTCGCTGTGCGCTACGTAAGCAGAATCGGTAAGCTGGACACAGGGAATGGAGAATTCGGATCGGGTAGGTCCCAAACAGAAAAATCGTATATATAAAGCATGTCCTTGCATGATATTTTTAAGAATATCTCGCAGCTCTTTCATCCCTTCCTGCTTGTCTACAGAATTTATATTAGAGCCTAAATTTATACCTCTAGGTAAGAGGAATTTTGTGTTTTCTTTATCCCTTGCCTGATCATGGTAACCATCAAAATGAGCTGTGTGCCCTTTAAGTACTAGCTCCCTCTCCTCTCCGCTCTCAATTGCAGCACTTCTTATGTATAGCCTATCTTCCTCTGAGTCCGTGCAGACAAATACTCTATCAGGATTGCAAAGCTCGATGTACTCTGCCACAAAACGGTGAAGCTCAGAGTTTTTTATATCGATAAGTTTATGGTAGTGCTCCTGAAGCAGTCTTTTATTAAGCAACTCTAATGTCTTTTCGACCATTTTTTCAACCTCTATTCAATTTTAATAGTACTTTTTTACTTGCTCTCCTTGTCCACATGGTGTTAATTATTGCAGGTAAGGAATCTAAACCCCTCAGATTCGTTTTAAAGATTTAAAAATTATTATGAATGCGGTGAGAATGTCAAGCAAAAAAAGAGGCAAATGTCTTCGTTCATAGCGCTTCAGACATTTTTAAAGTTGACTATTTTAAAAAAATATTATATTTAATCCAGCAATTTATGATCCGTGCACTCTTTCATGCTTAATTCATAGAGTATCTCTATAAATGAGATCTGCTTGTTAAGTGTGGTGCTTTAAATAAACCAGGGGATATGAGAACGAGTATATATGTGTTCCATCAAACGATTCGCAGCTTGCTGACACTACTTCTATCTATTATTTCCTGCCTATTTCCTTTTCACCTTATGGGATCCACGCTAGAACCTTACAGGGAAACCCGTTTTATGCTCCACACCTTTGTGGAGATTAAAGTATACGGTGCCAACGCAAAGGAGGCAGCAGAAGCTGCATTTGTAGAAATAGAAAGGGTAAACAGCTTGCTAAACAACTATGATCCCACAAGTGAGATATCGCAAATAAACGATGCCGCAGGTCTAAAGGCTATTGCCATCAGCCCTGAGACCCTAGAAGCCCTCGCAGGTGCAAAGTACTATGGAGCGCTATCAGGGGGTGCCCTTGATATTACCGTCGGCCCCCTGCTAAGGCTCTGGGGGTTTACCCAGGAGGAACCAAGGGTCCAGGAAGAGATCCCCCCCAATTTGCTTGTCCAAGCTAAGCAGCTGGTTGATTACCGCCTCATCAATCTGGATGCCATTAAGGGCACTGCAAGGCTTTCCAAAAGGGGGATGTGGATCGATACAGGCTCTTTTTCCAAAGGATATGTCGTAGATAGAGCAGCCATTGTTTTAAAAAAACAAGGTATTACTCGGGCTCTAATTACTGCGGGGGGTACCATTTTGGCTTTGGGCAAAAAGCCTGGTGGCGTGCCTTGGCAGGTTGGCGTGAGACATCCCCGGGAAGAGGGCACGCTTTTGGACACCATTTCCCTTGGAGACCAGTCGATTTCTACCTCTGGAGACTACGAGCGTTTTTATTACTATAAGGGCCGCCGTATATGTCATATCATCGACCCGAGATCAGGACAACCGGTGGATGCGGTTCAGGGGATCAGCGTCATTGCACCAACAGCTATGGCAAGCGATTCCCTCTCAACCGCCCTTTTCGTTTTAGGTATTCAAGGGGCCCTTTCCTTGGTAAAGAATCTCCCTGATATCGATACAATGATCGTCGACCAAGAGGGGAAGGTTCATACCTCACCTGGTTGGCTCACTCACGCAAAGCAAAGGTAACTTGATGCGCGAAATGCTTAAATTAACCCTTATCTTAACTACTATCTGCTCTGTAGCAGCCACTTCCCTTGCCCTCGTCTATAACCTCACCAAGGATCCCATCGCATACCAACAGCGCCTCAAAAAACTTAGTGCCATAAGGGGCGTTCAACCAAATTACGATAATGAGCCAGATCAAGATTTTGTAGATCTTCCCATGGTTAGTGATAAGAGTGGAGAGGGTGGGCTTACCAGATTTTATATCACGAAAAGGGGGGGTGAGTTTACAGGGGCGGCCTTCACCGTCTCTGCTGTAGGCTATGGAGGCGCAATTGAGATCATGCTCGGCCTCACCCCTGGGGGAACTATCACCGGTGTTCAGGTTTTACACCACAGTGAAACGCCTGGTTTGGGTGCAAAAATTACCGAGGACACCTTTTGTCTTCAATTCAAATCTAAGAGTCTAAGTGCTATCAAGTGGGCGCTGAAAAAGGACGGGGGAGAGATTGACCAAATCACAGGAGCTACTATCTCTCCCCGGGCAGCGGTTAAAGCCATCCATCAGGGCTTAGTCTTTTTTCGCGATCACAGAGATGAAATATTAAAAGGGGGCTAAGGGGGGATATCTCTTGGGTTTTTTAAATGAATTCGTTAAGGGAATTTGGCGGGAAAACCCTACCTTTCGAATCGTTTTGGGGATTTGTCCTACATTGGCAATCAGTACCACTGTTATAAATGGCGTGGGCATGGGGTTGGCTGCCACCTTTGTACTCTTAGGATCTAACATAATCATCTCCCTTATCAGAAATGTAATTCCAGACAAAATCAGAATTCCTGCCTTTATAGTGGTGATCTCAACCTTCGTTACCATCGTTGACCTCTTTATGGCGGCCTATGCCCCAGACCTACATAAGGCCTTGGGAATATTCATTCCTCTTATCGTGGTTAATTGCATCATCTTGGGGAGGGCAGAGGCATTTGCCTCCAAATCGAGCGTCTGGATTTCAATGGCAGACGCCCTGGGCATGGGGGCAGGCTTCGCTTTGGCCCTTACCCTAATCTCTGCTATTAGAGAGTTGCTGGGGAGTGGTACCCTTCTAGGAGTCCATATTCTTCCAGCCACTTACAGTCCGGCGGTTATTATGGTTCTCCCCCCAGGGGCATTCCTCACCATTGGGGTGCTGCTTGGCCTCTTCAACTATTTGTCTCGCAGGAGAGCAGGTTGATGGAAAAGCTTCTGGTTATCATCTTCGGTGTGATCCTGATTAATAATTTCGTTCTGGCAAGATTCTTGGGGCTCTGTCCCTTTCTGGGTGTCTCTAGGGAATTTAAGTCTTCTCTTAGCATGGGTGCTGCCGTTATCTTTGTGATGACGCTCGCTTCCACCTGCACTTGGTTTATTCACCGCTATCTCCTCATCCCCTATCGGGTAGAATTTCTTCAAACCATAGTTTTTATCTTGGTTATTGCTGCCCTGGTGCAATTCGTAGAAATGGTCATTCAAAGGGTGAGCCCGCTGCTTCAAAAGGCCTTGGGAATCTACCTTCCCTTAATCACCACAAACTGTGCTGTCTTGGGGGTGTGCCTACTCAATATTAAAGAGGATTACAGTTTGTTGGAAACTATTGTTCATGGGGCTGGGGCTGGAGTAGGATTCACCATTGCCATTCTTATTATGTCTGGCATTAGAGAGCGTCTGGTATTGGGCAGAGTTCCCTCTTCTATGCAGGGGTTTCCCATTTCTTTTATCATCGCCTGCGTAATGGCCCTCTCCTTCTTTGGTTTCCAGGGTTTCTTTACTCGCTGAATAGGAGCACCATGAATTTAGAGATAGTCGTCCTTTCGTTAATTATCCTAGGTGGAGTTGGTCTTTTGTGTGGCATAGCGCTTGCTGTCGCCTCTAGGATGTTTGCGGTCAAAACAGACCCTCGGATCGAGGCGCTTGAAAACATCCTGCCGGGTGGAAACTGTGGTGGCTGCGGATTTCCCTCCTGTCATGCCTATGCTCAAAACATGGTAGAAAGTGGTGCAGAACCTAATCGTTGTGTCTTGGGTGCCGACAAGGTAGACGACATCGGCAAGATCCTGGGGACAAAGGTTGCCGCCGCAGAGAGAAGGATTGCGGCAATCAAATGTTACGGCGGAAATACCGCGGTAAAAAGCTTTGATTACGATGGGATCCCTTCATGCCGTGCTGCCTCCCTTTATAGCGGAGGGGATATATCTTGCAAATATAGCTGTCTGGGCTTTGGTGACTGTGTTGAGGTATGTCCTTTTGGCGCTCTCTCAAGAGCGGGCCGGGAGACCCCTCGGGTCAATCGAGATAGGTGCACCGGCTGTGGTGCTTGCGCCAAGGCGTGCCCTAAGGGCGTTATTATTCTCATTCCCCGGAGGGTAAGGACACATATCGCCTGCAACTCTCAAGAGAAGGGCAAGGTGGTGCGTCAGATCTGTGAGGTGGGCTGCATTAGCTGTAGCCGCTGCATCAAGGCGTGCCCTGAGAGCGCTCTCTCGATGGAAGACAATCGGATCTGTATTGATTATAGCAGGTGCACTAACTGTGGTCACTGCATAGAAGAGTGTCCACGAAATATCATCAAAGACATTAACCCCCAAGAAGGCGCATCAGAGGTTATAAACCAATGAAGTGCATCATCGTATACTGTTCCAAGACGGGTAACACAGAGAGGGTGGCAATGGCAATGGCAAAAGGGCTCGATAGAGATGTTGACATGGTGAAGCTCGACCTTACCCCTGAGGGGTTATTGAATAATTTTTCAGACACTTTTACCCTAGACCTCTCGCCCTATGATCTGATTTTCTTGGGGGGGTGGGTAATGATAATGAGGGTTCATCCCTATCTTTACGCCTACATTAACAGATGTATAAACCTTGAAGACAAAAACGTTGTGGGGTTTTTAACGGGCGGCGCTGGCCTTTCACGCGAACACGCCCTTGATGATTTCAAAGGGCTTATAGAGCGAAGGGGGGCGCACTTGATCGATTTCTCTTATACGCCCACACTCTTAGGGCTGACTCTGACCCGAAAGAAACTGAAGGCGGCTGAAATCTTTGCCAGCCAGATTTTGAAAAAACTTAATCCCTAAGGAGTCCTCGTGGACGGGTTTTTGCCAACCTTTATTAGAAGAAAGTGTGCTCCCCCTACCTTTGAACAGCTTACCCGTGGCAAGTCTTCCTCAAGGGCAAGAATCCCAGACAGGGTCATCTTGCCCTTACAAGATGCGCCTAGCGCACCCTATGAAACAACGACCCAGGTGGGCGAGCACGTGAGGTTGGGACAGAAAATCGGTTTGATGGGGAAGCCGCCTATTTATATTCATGTTCATGCAAGTATCTCTGGTAAGGTCGAACAGATAGGGCCCCTGCCTCACCCCCTGGGGTTCTACGCATGCTCTGTGTCGATTGTATCCGACAGCAGAGATGAGCGATGTGGCTTTGCTCCCCTAAGTTCGACTGGGTTCGGTAAAAACAAGGAAGGGGAGGTGTTCGAGGGTCTTAAGCAGATGGGAATCCCCCTCAATTACAGCCTTATCCATGCGCAGAGATTTAAGGTTTCTAACCTGCTAATCAACGCAACCGAATTTGAGCCTTACATTACCTCTAAACATCAGATGATACAAGAACATGGCCAAAACCTCATCAAAGGGCTCCAGGTTTTGATCAGTGCCTGTTCTGCTCGCCAGGCACTCATACTTTTAGAAAAGGACCAGGCCTTTCTCATCAAAGCGTTAAAGGAGGCGGCAAAGGAGGTACCAGAGGTGACCATAAGAGGGGTTGATCGTCCCTATCCTGAAACTGCAAAAGCGCTTCTCGTTCAAAAATTCTTTTCTAAAAAATTTAATCGCCGTAAGGGTTCCGACTCTAGGAACACAATGTCAGTTGACCTCTCTTCTCTTTTCGCCATTTATAATGCTTGGTTCTCGGGTACCCCCTTTACAGAACAGCTCATTACTATCGCGGGATCTGCCATTAGAGACCCACAAAATATCTGGGTGAAAACGGGTGTTCCCCTTATGAGTATTGTTCAAAACTCGGTCCGCTCTCTTTCGAACCTGGGTCGCGTCACAGTGGGAGGCCCCTTAATGGGCACACCTCAACACTATCTAGGGGTGCCATTAATTAAAAAAGCAAAGGGGATTTTTGCTGCTGTTGCTTTTTCATTTGATGAACATCGGAGATCACGATTTTACAAAAGGTCGCCGTGCGTCAAATGTGCCAAGTGCGTGGACATCTGTCCAGTTTCTATTGTTCCCAATATTATTGTAGATTTTATTGATAATAAACAGCTTGACGATGCCGATCGATGGGGGGTTCTTTTCTGCGTTGAGTGTGGACTTTGTGAATATGTGTGCCCTTCCAGGATACCCTTGCTCGAGCTAATGAAGTTGGGTAAGGTTTTATTAAGGGGAGAGGGCAGCTTGCTAACCCGGAGCAACCTTGAAACTCTTAGCACTGGAGGGTCTATCTAATCTAAAATGGAAAATCGTCTTATTGTATCATCACCGCCTTTTATTAAAACAGGAGAGACCGCACACTGTTTAATGTTTGATGTGATCATTGCCTCTCTTCCCATAATAGGTGCCAGTATCTTCTTTTTTGGTCCACACGCCCTCTTTATTATGTTCTTAAGTGTTGCTACAGCTATAGCAACAGAGGCTGTTATCCAAATCTTGTTTAAGGCCCCTGGCTTTAAATTTAAACCATTTTTCTATAATTTCCTCACCAGCGATGATATTACCGTGCTTGATGGGAGTGCTTTAGTAACGGGCCTTCTCCTCTCCTTTACCATTCCTCCTGGCTCGCCTTTCTGGATACCTATGGTGGGGTCATTTGTGGCTATTGCTATTGGGAAACAGGTCTTTGGTGGATTAGGGTATAATATCTTCAACCCAGCTCTTGTGGGAAGGGCATTTCTTCTGGCCGCATGGCCTGCACAAACCACCTCCTGGACCACCCCTATAAGCTGGGCAGAATGGATTCAGTCGCTTAGTCTTAACCCACATTCGTGGATGATAGACGGTGTTAGCACGGCTACACCTCTCTCACTCTTGAACCTTCAAAACCAATTGACCCCCCTATCTAATTTAATAGTGGGGAATACCGCTGGTTCATTGGGCGAGACTTCTGCCATTGCCATTTTGGCAGGTGCCGCCTACCTCCTCTATAAGGGAACCGTTAGTTGGCACATTCCTGCTTCCTATGTGGGCACAGCCTTCTTTTTCTCCCCCCTGCTGGGGGAGAATCCGCTTTTCCATATTTTTGCGGGTGGTCTACTGCTTGGAGCCTTCTTTATGGCAACTGATGTGGTAACAAGCCCTGTGACTAAATGGGGTAGGATTCTTTTTGGAGCTGGCGCTGGTGTGTTAACAATCCTCATAAGGGTCTTTGGTGCTTTTCCTGAAGGGGTGTGCTATTCAATCCTTATTATGAATGGGCTTACTCCTTTAATAGATAGATACACCTCTCGTACCTATCAATTGTCCGGAGAAGGTATGTCCACAGGAGGAGGGGGCGTCTCAGACAATTAATAGGGGGCGTCATGTTCTACACCCTTTCTACATACTCACCTGTGCGGGTGTCAATTTTTACAACATCTCCCTTATTTATAAAAAGTGGTACCTGTACAACTGCCCCAGTCTCAAGTGTTGCGGGCTTGGTCCCGCCGCTCACTGTATCACCCCTTTCTCCGGGCTCTGTCTTAGTAATGGCAAGTTCCACAAAGGTGGGTAACTCTACAGTAATGGGGTTTTTGTTGTGTATAAGAACATTTATTGTGGTACTCTCCTTTATAAAGCCTCTACTGCTGCCCAGCTGTTCTTTGGTTAAAAAGGTTTGCTCGTAAGTCTCTTCATCCATAAAGCAAAATTTGTCGTCTGTACTATAAAGAAATTGCATCCTCTTCTCTTGTAGGTCCGGCCTTCCCAGCTTCTCACCTGACCTGAATGTCCTGTCAATGACTATCCCCCTGGACAGGCTTTTTAGCTTTGTTCTTATGAAGGCTCCTCCCTTTCCTGGCTTCACATGAAGGAAGTCAACTACTGTATATACATCCCCATCCAATTCTATTTTTAAACCCTTTCTAATTTCCGAAGTGTTATACACCACTTGTTTTCTTCCTCCTTAAACAATGTATAGCTCCTTTGGAACGGAACTCAATAACTCACAGCCCTGTTTGGTAACCCTCACCATATCCTCTATCCTTACACCACCCCATCCGGGGATATACACTCCAGGTTCTATTGTAAAAACCATACCCTCTTCAATCACAACATCCTGCTCTGGTGTAATACGAGGTTCTTCGTGTATGGTCAGCCCTACGCCATGTCCTGTTCCATGTTTAAAATATTTTCCTAACCCTGCTTTTTTTATTAACTCTCTTGCTGTATAGTCTACCTGATGTGCCTTGATTCCTGGCATAATAACGCTAATGGCTTTATCATGAGCGTCTTTGACTGTTTGATATACCATTTTCTGCTTTTTGGTTGGTTTGTCTATAATAATGGTGCAGGTCTCATCTGAACAGTATCCCTTATAGCCGGCACCAAAATCTATAGTAACAAACTCCCCTTTATTTATCCTTTTTTCTGACGCTAACCCGTGTGGGAGAGCCCCCCTTTTACCAGATGCGACAATAAATGGAAATGGTATAGCCTCTGCACCATTTCTCTTTATTTGAAACTCTAATAAAAATGCAACTTCCCTCTCCTTAATTCCAGCTTTAATTTTTTCTACTACCTCTAAAAAGCTTTTAGATGATATAGCAGCAGTTTTTTTTAATATTTTTAATTCCTTTTGTTCTTTTATCGAGCGGATCTTTTCGAGGCTTGCTGGTGTGCTTATTAATTCTATTGAGCCTGCTTTTTCAAGCTCTTTATACTGGTGAACGGTGAGCCTATTTGGTTCATAACCAATCCTTTTTACCCCAATACTTTTAATAAATTTTATTATTTCCTTAATACTACATTTTGCCTCAGTTATATTAATACCGCTGCACTCCATATGTGCTTGGGTTGTATAGCGTGAATCTATTATTAAATAGCTTTTCTTCCTAGTTAGTAGTAGTAGTGCTTCACCTCCTGTAAAACCGGTAAGGTAGTAAGTGCTCGCCGTGTCTGTTATAAGTATTGAATCTATATTTATTTCATTTAAAACAGACCAAAGTAAATTTATTCTATGTGTTTTCACAAAACTTAATCATTTAATATAGATAATATCGTGGTTTTTTTAATTTATTCAAATACTAACATTACTTCATTATGAGATATGTTAATTCCCTCTGTAACTCTTATCTCTTTTACAACGCCATCTGTTGGAGATATTATTTCATTCTCCATTTTCATAGCTTCTAATACTATAAGTATATCCCCCTTTTTTACCCTTTCTCCTACCTTACAAGCCACCTTTATCACCTTTGCGGGCATTGGTGCGTATATAATCTTTTCTCCTTTTTTAATTATTTTTTTTTCTTCTTGTGGCTTCTCCTCCTCTACATCTCTTCTTTTTAAACTATCTCCCTCCACACCCCCTTCATCCACTTCTTCTACCTCTACTAAATATTCTTTTTTATTAACCTTTATTTTAAATTTTTTAATCATCTTTCTCCTCTTCTCACTATTTTTCATCTAATTCTCCCCTTAATTCTCCACAAGGGGATTTCTTCTCTCCTCTTCTTATAAAAAATTCTTTTTATAGTCCTCTTATTAACCTTAACACCACTCTCATATCCAATTATTCCAGCAACTATGATAGGTAGTTCCTCATCATTAAAATACTCCTCATTTATTTCTTTTCTTAAAAATTTTCTTATTCTACTAAATATCAATATATTTTCCTTACTAATAATAAAACACCAGGTGACTACAAATACTATAAATATTAAAAATATTAAAAATCCACTCATCTCTCTCAAAAAAAACGCTCTACAGTGTCATTGGCATTATAACGGCTATATTATAATTACTATCTTTTTCCTTTATTAATATCGGTGTTTTTTCATCCAACATCTCTAAACGCACTTCTTCTCCTTCAAATGTATTAAGCACATCCAAAATATACCTACTATTTAAACCAATCTCTATTTCATCTCCTGAATATTTTATTTCTCTTTCTTCTCTTGCTTCCCCAAACCCAATCTTTTTAGATGAAATTATTAGTAGATCTTTTTTAAGTTCTAGCTTTACCGTCTTTATATCCTCATTTATTATGAGTGCCACCCTGTGTAATGATTCATTTAAATCATTTGTTTTTAAAATTATTATGTTTTTATTATTTTGTGGTATTGCTCTTTTATAGTTTGGAAATTCACCTTCTATAAGCCTTATAACTATTATTTCTTCTTTTCCTTTCACCACCACATTGTTTTCTCCAAATCCTATCTTTATCCTCTCTTCTTTTTTTAATTCTTCAGCGAACCTCTTTATTTCCTTTGCACCTTTTTGGGGAATAATAACACTCTTTTGCATCATCTTCTCTTCACCATTAGAAAATATTCTATCTGCGAGGGCTAATCTGTGTCCATCTGTTGCAACCATTCTTAAACCTCTTTCCTGTTTTTCTAATAGTACACCTCTTAGTGTGTCTCTCATTTTATCATCAGAAGCTGCATAAATAGTGTTTCTTATTAATTCATAGATGTTTTTTTTATTAATATCAAAGAAATTTATTTTACTATTAACATCTATTTGAGGAAATTCCTCTTCTAATAATCCTGCAATATTAAAAATAATTTTGTTATCATAACTAATTTCTATCCAACCTTGATCTTTCTTAGCCATACATATTTTCCCTTCTGGCATTTCTTTTATGATCTCATATATTTTCCTCGCATCTAAAACTATTCTACCTTCTCTCTCAACCTCTGCACTGTGCTTTACCACCATTCCTACCTCAAAATTTGTTGCGCTTATAATTATTGATTTACCCTTTGCCTCAATTAACATGTGTGAAGTTATGGGTATTATAGGGTTTTTTTCAGTAATATCTTGTATTTTTTTTAAGTTTTTTAGAATATTTCTTTTTTCAACATAGAATTTCATTACTAAACTCCTATTATTTAATTTATTTAGTAGTAGTAGTGCTGTTGTATTGTGTAGTAACCTTATTAAGTAATGAAAAAATATAATAAACCACTGTTAATAATTAATATTATAAAAGTGGATAATGGAGTTGTTTAATTTATTTATCAACACAATATTAACAGTTTTTTTAAATACTAAATTAATTTAATTGATTCATTAAATTATTCACAACGTTCTTAGTTTTTTGATTATATAGCAACTGTTTTTCAATTTTATTAAAGGCATAGATAATAGTACTATGATCTTTTCCACCGAAGTGAGCACCAATTTCTGGAAATGACATTTTTGTCAATTTCCTTGCGAGATACATACAAATTTGTCTAGGAAAAACAACACTTTTTTGTTTCTTATTAGATTTTAGGTCTGATAGTTTTATATTGAAATAAGTTGATACAATTTTTTGGATTGTTGCAATACTAACCTCTCCTTTTTTAATTTTTATTAAATCTTTTAAAATTTCTTTTGATAGATCAATAGTTATTTCACAATTATTTAAAAAAGAGAAGGCAACCACTCTATTTAACAATCCTTCTAAATCTCTAATATTAGATTCCACATTTGATGCTAAAAAAAAGGCAACCTCATTTGGAAGTGATATATTATATAATTTTGATTTCTGTTTAAGTATAGCAACCTTTGTTTCTATTTCAGGGGTTTGAATATCAGCAATAAGTCCCCAACCAAACCGAGATCGCAAACGTTCCTCTAAAAAATGCATATCTTGTGGAAAAGTATCACTGGTTATAACAATCTGTTGATATGATTCATATAGTGAATTAAAAGTGTGAAAAAATTCTTCTTGAGTCCTTTCTTTGCCGGCCATGAATTGTATATCATCCAATAGTAAAACCTCTAAATTTCTGAAGCGTTCTCTAAAAGCAGACATCCTCTCATAACGAATAGAGTTAATGAGTTCATTTGTAAACTGTTCTGAAGTTATATAACAAACTCTTTTACAAATTTTATTTTTAATTATGTGATGACCAATGGCATTTAATAAATGAGTCTTTCCCAACCCCACACCTCCAAATAAAAATAGTGGGTTATAATTATGGGCTGGGTTATTAGCGACTGCAAAACAAGCAGCGTGAGCAAATTGATTACTTAAACCAACGACGAAATTTTCAAACACATACCTATCACTCAAATTTGAAGAGGGGATGAGTGGGGGTTGTTGAAAAATCCTCTTTTGAACCTTATCATGTTTTTTTGAAGAGAGGTCTCTTACGGCAATTTTTAATACCACATCTTTATTAACTAAAGAGCGCGCAACCTCCCTAATAATTATTGCGTAGCGAGTTTCTAGCCACTCTTTAAAAAATGTATCAGGCACCTCGATATGTAAATCGTAACCATCCAATTTTATAAAGGTGATCGGCTTGATCCAAACCTCAAACACCTGGCTGTTTACTTTATCTTGTATTAGAGTAAGTAGTTTTTCCCAGAAGTTATTCATAAAAATATAACCCGAATTTTATACGCAACACCCTTGTTTATAGCAAAAAAAATATTTTTTCAAGTAAAAAAAAAGATATAATAAAAATGTTTTTAAAACAGAAGCTTACGCATCCTAATATTTAAGAGCAATGAGATTATGACCCAAGTAGACACAAGGGAAGAACCGCCATAACTTAGGAATGGCAACGTAATACCCACAATTGGAAGTATTCCAATTACCATCCCAATATTAATAAACATCTGCCAGAAAATAATTAAAGTCAAACCAATCGATATAAAAGAGCCGAGACGATCTCTAGATAGAGAAGCAATTTTTAACCCCTTTGAAAAGATTAAAAAGAAAAATAAAATTACTAGCACAGCTCCAACAAACCCCCACTCTTCTGCCAACACTGAAAAGATAAAGTCTGTATGTTGTTCAGGTAAAAAGCGGAGTTGGCTTTGGGTTCCACTTAAAAATCCCTTACCAAAAAGCATTCCCGATCCTATGGCAATCTTTGATTGTATTGCTTGATAACCAGCCCGAAGGGAATCCTTCCCTGGATTTAAAAATGCAAAGATTCTCCTTTTCTGGTAGTCTTCTAAGAACAACCAAACGCTAGGGAGGAGTATGATACCAGATACTATAAATACCATAATGTACCTAAAACCGAAGTGTAGAAAAAAGATAAATGATATAAAGACCAAGACGATGAGAACAGAAGTTCCCAAATCAGGCTCAACAAATATAAGAATAATTGTAATAATAGTAATTAGTGTTGGTAGTGAAAAATCTTGAAACCTATAAGAGGTAGATACATTTAATCCCGAGAAATATTGTGAAAGAAAGAGTATTAGGGTGATTTTAGCAAGCTCAGAGGGTTGAAAAGAAAGCCCACCTAGCTGTAACCACCTATTCGCTCCCACAGACTGCCCCCCCCAAAAAAGCGCACAGAGAAGTAAAATTAGCGATATACAATGGAATAGATAGGCGTGCCTAGCAATAGACTGGTAATCGATTAAAACAATAAAAAGAAAAAGAAATAATCCAACCAACAACCAACAAAGCTGCTTCAAGTAGTAAGGTGTGGCACTATGATTTAACGAGAAGGAGCCAGCGCTTAAAAGATTGATTATCCCCAAAATGGATACGATTAAACAAACTGCGAAAAGGGTCCAGTCAAAATTTGAAATTAACCTACGATCAAACACAGCCACTTTCCTCAAGTTCAAAGAACCTAGATATGATTTTTTTAGCAATGGGCGCAGCAGCGCTACCACCGTGACCACCGTGCTCTACAAGAACAACTACGGCTATTTGCGCACTTTCTTTAGGGGCAAAGGCAACGAACCAAGCGTGATCCATAAAGCTATCTCCTAGCTGTGACGATTTTTCTTTGCTAAGACTTATAACCTGTGCAGTGCCGGTCTTTCCAGCGACATCGATGTGGGGAAGTCGAGCCCTCCAGCCGGTTCCAGAAGGAGAGTTAACCGCGCCCCAGAGACAATCTCTTAGTAGTTTAATGTTCTCCTGAGAAAGTGGTATCCTCGCTTTAATCGTGGGATCAAAACGCTCAATGACACTTCCTTCGACATCGACAATCCTATCAATACAGAGAGGTTTATATAAAATACCACCATTAGCTATGGAAGCATAGGCAAGTACAAGCTGTAGAGGAGTAACTTGATTAGAACCCTGACCTATAGCAATAGAGAGGCTTTCACCAGCTTGCCAGGGAATGCCATACCTACTCTGATACCATCCAGACGTTGGGATAAATCCGGGCTTTTCATTGTTTAAAGAGATTCCCGTAAGTACGCCAAAGCCAAATCCCTTTGCATGCTTAGCCAGAGCATCAGGGCCAAGCAAAGAACCAAGGTTATAAAAGTAAACATCACAAGATTCCGCCAACCCCCCCACTAAATCAATCTTTCCATGACCCCCTTTTTTCCAACACCTGTAAGATCTATTGCCACACCTAAGGGATCCCCCACAGAAGAAACGTGTATCACGATTGATCAATCCTTCTTCAAGAGCAGCGGCCGCGGTAACGAGCTTATAAGTGGAGCCAGGCGGGTGTAAGCTTTGAATGCACCTATTCATAAGGGGGTGTTTAGGGTTGTTAATGAGATTATCCCAGTCATGGAGGGATATGCCGCGAGAGAAAAGGTTGGGATTAAAGGCAGGGTTGCTTACCATAGCTAAAACACGACCATTCCTAGGATCAACGGCAACTACAGCACCGGCCTTATCTCCCAATGCATCTTCGGCAGTCTTTTGAAGATCGGCAATAATTGTAAGGATTACATTGTGTGATGGTAAAGGGTTAACCCGACCCATAACGTTTATTTTATATCCTGTGGCATCAACTTCCGCCTGATATCCCCCATCAACCCCCTTGAACTGCAATTCCATTATTTGTTCCACACCATACTTGCCGATAAAATCACCCATTTCATAACGAGAGAATTCAGGCTGGTCAAGCTCTTGAGGGCTTATCTCTCCTAGGTGTCCCAGAAGGTGACAGGCGAGCGTTTCATGGGGGTAATAACGCACGGGTGTTGACACTACAGCAACACCGGGTAGATCTAGCCTGTGAGTAAGGACGAGAGCAATCGCGTCTCTTGATACATCTGTTTCAAGTCTTATGGGTTCAAAGGGTGGCCTCCCCCTTGACATTTCGACTCTCTTCTTTAACCGAGACAAGTCACTGCCCAATAAGCCTGCGAGGTGTTTAAGCACTATCTCAGGATGGATGGCATCTTGAGGAACCAAGCAGATGTCAAAGGAAGGACGATTACTCGCCAGGATTTGACCTCTCACGTCTAAAATGAGACCCCTCGGGGCCTTAATCTTTTGAATTCTAATGCGATTATTCTCAGATAGCTTACGATAGTAATCACCACCTATAATCTGAAGGTACCAGAGCCTTACGAATAGCAAACAAAAGATAAACACTAGGATGAAGTAAGCAACTCTTATTCTTGTTTGTAATCGTTTCTCGTATAAAGAATCAAGCTCTGATCTCATCTAACCAATACCATAACTAATTTAAGGCCATCTACTGGGAATAGACCATTTTATTAAAGATAGCAAAGAGGGGCATGCTCAATGCCACAAGCAAAAGGCTGTTGGCTAATAAAATTTTTAAGATTAAGCCATAGGGATAAACGGACACTATTTTAGTAATTGTCACGAGGGAGAGATCGGCAGAGAAGCTTAGAGCAAAGACGAGAATAGCCTGAGACAACAGGCTTTCAAACAATACAATTCTGTGTGCAACTCTAATGAGAAAGAAGGTAATCAGGTTGGTTAAAGGCAAAAGACCTGGAGGTATGCCTGAGAGGGCTTCAAGCACATAGCCCAAAAGGAAGGCGAGAAACAAGCTGCTTGGGGAAGAACGATATAGTGCCAGGAAGATTACAACAACAAATGAAAGGTTAAATTGAAATAACTGAGGAAAAAGGTAGTTCCAGGGCATGGCTTGAATGAAAATAAGGAATAGGCCGCTTAAGAGGAGGAAAAAAAATTGTTTCATGCGATATTTACCGCAGCTGTCAAGCACACCACACAATAGTTGTCGATTAATTATTTTCAGGAAAGAGGATGCAGACTTCTTCCAACTTGTTAAGGGGTGTGCCAGGAGTTAATTCCACATACTGAAAGAGGTCAAAGCTATCTTTCATAACACGAGTTACCTTTCCTATGGCTAAACCCTTAGGGAAGATGCCACACAGACCAGAGGTAACCACTAGGTCTCCAAGTCTTACATCCTCAGAGCTTGAAACATATTTGAACTCGCAGAGATCAGAGGCCTTACCTTCTACTATACCTCTGGCACGGGTTCTCTGCACAAGGGCATCAATGGAGCTGTTTATATCGGTTAGTAGCAACACCTTAGAGGTGTTAGCAGCAACATCTAAGGTGCGACCCACAATTCCCCGATGGGCAATAACAGGCTGATTCCTCTTAATGCCATCTTTCTCCCCTTTGTTGATCAACACGGCTTTAAACCACCCCGCAGGGTCTCTTCCTATAATCTCTGCTGAGACCAGCTTGAAAGATGAACGCCTCTTTAGAAACAATAAATTTCGCAGACGACTATTCTCAAACAACACCTCTTTCATTCGCAAGTTTTGCTCTACGAGCTGATCTATTGATTTTTGTAATTCAATATTTTTTTTCTGCACACCTAGCAAGAAGATGTAGTTACTCCAGAGATGCCTTGCTTCTTTCAGGAGGAAGGTAATGGCCCGCAGGGGTGGTGAATAGGCGTTTAAGATGATTCTTTCAAAAGAGGAGGTGTTGTTAGACCTGACACTAGAGGAGTGAATAGAGAGCGCCAAAACAACAAGAAATGAGGCAAGTATAAAATTCTGATATTTTCTGGAAAATGAAGACATCGCGTCTTTGAATAAAGAGGCGCTTAGAGATCAATTGCGACCTCTTTTAACAAGTCGAGTTGATCAAGCGCCATTCCTGAACCCATTACTACAGCGGTAAGGGGACTTTCAGCAACTAAAATGGGGAGTCCGGTTTCTTCTCTCAATAGGATGTCTAGGTTTCTAAGGAGGGCGCCACCACCTGCCAGGACAATCCCCTTATCTACGATGTCTGCTGCCAGTTCAGGGGGGGTTCTTTCCAAAGTGGTTTTTACGCTTTCAACAATGGTACTCACAGGACCAGAAATGGCTCCGCGTATCTCTTCGGAGGTAATCTCTAGAGTCTTGGGCACACCCGTTACCAAGTCTCTTCCCTTAACATCTACGCTTCTGACCTCTTTTTCTGGATAAGCGATACCAATGGTGGTTTTTATCAGCTCAGCAGTTCTTTCACCAACTAAAAGGTTGTACTTTCTTTTAATGTATTGCACTATAGCCTCGTCCATTTTATCACCAGCAACCCTTACGGTTTTACTGAAAACAATACCGGAAAGGGAGATAACAGCAACCTCTGTGGTTCCACCACCAATGTCGACGATCATATTCCCCGAAGCCTCGCTCACCGGCAGGCCTGCGCCGATAGCGGCAGCCATCGGCTCTTCAATAAGATAAATCTCCCCTCACAAAATGCCGCCGATTATGAACCTTCTTGATGAAATGACTCAGCATGCTTTCGGTAACCTCGAAATCAGCAATGACCCCATCTTTCATAGGTCTAATTGCCACAATATTAGCAGGGGTTCTCCCCAACATCTTCTTGGCCTCATTCCCTACAGCCAAGATCTTTCTACCACCTCGGGGGTCTCTTCTGATGGCAACGACAGAGGGTTCGTTGGTTACAATACCCTTGCCTTTTGCATAAACTAGGGTTGTGGCCGTTCCCAAGTCTATGGCTAAATCGTTAGAAAACAGCCCTAAAAAACTATCATATAGCATAATTTTCTCCCTTTAGGTTTATTACAAACACAAATTGATTACTATAAAAATAACTTATAATAGCAGATTAAATTTTTAGTGCAAGAAAATAATATAACAGGAGTTTTCTGAGTTTTCACGCCAGCAAATATCTACAAGAGATCAAAACATAAACTGAAAATCTCGTTTGTCCCCCTCTTTTATTAAATTGATTAAGAGCATTTTTATCATGGAAAAGAAAATTATATAATACCCGTCTGCTATGGCATAATTAAAAATGAAGGAACACAAAAAATTCTTAGGTGCCAAAGATATCTGTCCCTACCAACATATATGGGAGACTGCAAATAGTAAAATAAGTTCACAATAGCACAAATATTCCCAACGTAATAAGCGACCATTATCCATCAGCAGAGATTCAGGTGTTTACAGACCCCTGATATAATTTGAATCGGCAATTCTGGAGAAAAACTTTAATTAAGCAAGCCCAAGAAAAACAAGAAGGGGAAACTATAGCTTCCTATCACCACCTAAGAAAGGAGGTTAAAAGATGAGAAAACCATAAAGAAAGGAAAAATGCTGGATAGTGAAACCCTCCACACCAGTTACAATTTAGTTTGACATTCCCATTTGTCTATGCCAAATTAAAGCAGCTGTAACAAGAGAAAGAATGTCAGGGGGTGGAGCGTTGAGGTGATAGACTGGGTATTGGCAGCCAAAATTGCCGGGGGTGGTTTTAGTCTGGTGTTTATCATACTGACAATATTATGCCTATCGGTATGGATGACAAGGCTAATTGTGGGTAAAATTGTTGAAGGTGAACATGGGAAATAACATCAGGTTGATGACTTTCCACAAATTACTACTACAGATACTGGAGGGACGAAATTGTTTGGCTTGCTAGAAAGCGGCTTTCATTTGTTCTGCTGGGGCAATGCTTTGATGATTTGGATCGGGCTAATGCTCATTTATCTGGCGATCGCTAAGAAAATGGAGCCTCTTTTGTTAATTCCTATAGGGTTTGGTATCATACTGGTTAATCTGCCACTTGGCGGCATGATGGACTATAAACTAGAGATAAGAGCTGCCGAAGCAGGCAACGTAGTGAAGGTGAAGATGGACGAAGGTGATGAATTTAAAAAGGGGGACGCCCTCTGCCAACTAGACTCGGGGGAGGTATTAGCCCCAGTTTTCGGGAGAATAGATGAGACGAGGGTATCGTCAGGTCAGCAAGTAGAAGCAGGAGATGTGATAGCCTCGGTTATAACCATGGAACAAACCAACCAATCAGAGCTGCCGACTACACCTGTGGGTTTACTCTCCAGGATATTTAAATTTGGTGTTATGTGGCAGATGCTTCCGCCTCTTATGTTTCTTTGCCTGGGTGCATTGACCGACTTTGGGCCTATGCTTGCTAATCCGAAAACCTTGCTCCTTGGTGCTGCGGCGCAATTTGGGGTTTACTTCGCCTTTTTTATGGCATTACTTCTGGGATTCACCATCCCTGAAGCATGCTCCATAGGAATAATTGGTGGGGCTGAGGGGCCGACGACTATTTACGTTACCTCTATACTTGCTCCCCACATCATAGGTGGTACTGCTGTGGCGTGCTATTCCTATATGGCGCTTGTGCCCATTATCCTGCCACCTGTAATAAAACTCCTCACCTCAAAAAAGGAGAGGGCTATATATATGGAGCCACAGCTACGAAACGTATCAAAATTAGAGAAGATAGGATTCCCGCTGATTACAACCATTATTGTTATACTGTGCGTTCCTTCTTCTGCTCCCCTTATAGGCTGTTTTATGGTTGGAAATCTATTCAGGGAATGTGGTGTTACTGACAGACTGAGTAATACCGCCCAAACGGCTTTTGTTGATATGCTCACCATATTCTTAACCCTAGCCATAGGGGCATCAATGCCAGCGGCAATTTTCCTCCAGACCAAAACTTTGCTAATCCTAATCTTGGGGGTGGTAGCTTTTGCTACCGCTGCCGGGGCTGGTGTATTACTCGCTAAAATAATGAATTTATTCCTAAAAGAGAAAATAAACCCCATGATAGGCGCTGCTGGAGTATCAGCAGTTCCTATGTCAGCAAGGGTAGTTCAAATAATGGGCCAGAAAGAGAATCCTCAGAATTTTCTCCTCATGCACGCCATGGGACCGAACGTAGCCGGGGCTATCGGTGCTGCTATTGCTGGTGGTGTATTCTTAGGCATCTTAGGATAAATTCTGGAGATCTTATATTTTAGATCCTCGGATCTTCACCCTTAATTGATGAAACCCTTCATTCCTGAGATACACCTACTTAATTAGTGAGAGACCTCCTGATATGATGAGGCTTTCTACTAAGGAAGGAATAAAAGGTTCACACCCTAGTGCAAGCCCTGGACCCGATTTTTTGTTCTGTAACCCTGCTGCAAGGGGGCGGGGATTAAAAACCATAGTAGAATTGTATATGTCTTAACCCTACGCATTGCTATACTGACCGCTCAACTGAACTTTCTAAACTATGCCCTCTCATTTCACTATGCTACTATACCTCCCCTTAGTTTTTTAAGTTTCTAACATGAGGATGTACCTATGAGTAGATACATAATTAAGGATAAAATAGACATTTCTAAAGTTATGCTGAGGGCTATCAGTATAAGCCTCATTTTTTTATTATTTACCCCTGCCTTAGCAGAGCAGCTTATTCAGTATAACATTGAAGATGTTGAAGATATAGTAGATATTACACATCTTAATAACCGTATTCTTGTTAATTTAGCATATTCTACATCCAATAACTTTCTTCACGAAGATGTTTATGGAGACCTTCAAATCTGCTATCTCAGAAAGGAGGTGGCAGAAAAACTTGACAAGGCACAGACTATATTGGAGAAAAAGAGGAGGGGCTATAGATTGGTGGTGTATGATGGATTGAGACCTCGAAATGTACAATATAAAATGTGGCGTATGGTGAAAGACACACCGCAACAAGAGTATGTGGCTGATCCCGAGGAAGGATCTATCCATAATTTTGGTGCGGCAGTGGACTTAAGCATTGTTGATGATCAAGGTAATCTTTTAGATATGGGCACGCCCTTTGACTATTTTGGAGATCTTGCACAACCAAGATATGAAAAGCGATTCCTTGAAGAGGGGAGGTTAACAAAAGAACACGCAGAAAACAGAAAATTATTACGCGATGTCATGGAAGAAGCAGGTTTTCAAGGTATTGCAGATGAATGGTGGCATTTTAATGCCTTTTCTCCTGCTGAGGTTACTCGTCGCTATAAGATCGTCGAATTTCTCTTGCCCCTCTCAAAAATAAAAACCGTTTTAAATGAATCAAAAGGTCTTTTACGAGACAAGAATGGTTTTTGTGTTTTGGTAAAGGGGGCTGAAAGAAAACTTTATCTCATAGAAAACAGTGCTATAACATTTGTGTTTGATATCGCAATAGGAGAGCGCGGTTTAGGCAAAAAAAGGGAGGGGGATCATAAAACACCCCTCGGCGATTATACAATAAAATGGATGGTGAGCAGGAATGGTCCTCCAAAACAAAATCCCGGAGGGGTACAAAGCTTTGTGTTTGATGGGCACACCTATGCGGTGTTAGATACTGAATTGTATTTTGGTGATCTTGCTCACATAAGGGTCAAGGTCTTACCTGATGGAACAAGGAAGGTTTCACACGATTTAAATGACAGGCCCATTACCCCTGAAGAGATCAAAATTGCCCACGGCGAGAGGCTATGGACAGATGCCTATGGGGGCAAGGATAGTTACGTAATGGCACTAAATTACCCTAATAACAAAGATAGATCCGAGGGAAAAACAGGAAGTTGTATTGAAATACATGCCTCTTTAAGCCTTGAAAAGGAGGGATACAAGAAGTATAAGGGGACCCTGGGGTGCATCGCAATGTATCCTGCGGATGCAAAAAGGGTTTATGAATATGTTAATCCTGGAACACCCGTGAGAATAGTTGAATGATCTGTACCCAAAAAGGAGCGCGCCTTGTTGATTGAATCTTATCCCTGGCTATCAGTTATTCCTCCTCTGCTTGCCATCATTCTTGCAATCCGCACTCGGCACGTTTACCCCTCTCTTTTCGTGGGCATAGCGATCGGTACCACTGTCCTGGCAGGTGGACATCCTCTCAAAGGTATAGCAGATGCCATTGAGGCGTGCGTCCTTGTGTTTAAGGATCCGGGAAATACCAGAGTCATTGCCTTCTCAGTTCTGGTCGGCTCGCTGATCGCCTTGCTGCAGCGATCTGGTGGCATTGAGGGGTTCACTACACTCGTCACCGAAAAGGGTATCATTCGGGGTAAAAGAAGTGTCGAACTCACTGCATTTATTATCGGCGTAGTAATTTTTATCGAGTCAAGCATCACCTGCCTAGTCTCGGGCACCATAGCTCGACCGCTCACAGACAAATACAGGATTTCCCGTGAAAAGCTTGCCTACATCTGTGATTCCACATCGGCTCCAATCTGCGCCCTGATTCCCTTAAATGCATGGGGGGCGTATGTGATTAACTTACTTACGAAAGAGGGGCTCAGCAATACCACCGGTCTTTTCCTCTCATCGATATTTTTAAATTTCTATGCACTTACTGCACTGATGCTTCTCTTCCTAGTTATTGTGCTCCAGTTTGATTTCGGTTCTATGCGAAAGGCCGAACACCGCGCGCGCCTTACTGGCAAGGTTCTCAGGGAGGGTGCACAACCGGCAATTGCAGAAGAGATAACACACATCACGCCGAAATCCGGCACACCACCCCGCGCTTTTAACATGCTTGTGCCCATTGGTGTGATGATCATAATAATATTCGCAGGCCTCTACATCACCGGGAACGGTAATCTTACCAGTGGGTCCGGTTCGACCTCAGTCCTCTGGGCAGTGTGTGCAGCGATTTTTAGCGCTGCTGTCTTGTACAAAAGTCAGAACCTGATGAGTTTGGATGAGATAGTAGCTTTATTCTTAAAAGGGGCAGGTGGTCTTATCGGACTCGGGGTGCTCATGATGATGGCCTTTGCAATCGGTGCCATCTGCAGGGAACTTCAGACCGGCGTGTATGTTGCCGAGGTGACCAAGGGATTGCTACGGCCGCACGTGTTTCCTGCCGTGATCTTTATCATTACCAGCTTTATTGCATTCTCAACGGGAACGTCCTTTGGAACATGGGGCATTATGTTTCCCATCGCCATTCCCATAGCGAGTGCAATGGGTGTGTATCTGCCACCCATAATAGGTGCGCTGCTTTCAGGAGGGGTGTTTGGTGACCACTGCTCCCCCATTTCTGATACCACCATTGTCTCGTCAATGGCATCAGCCTCAGACCACATTGACCACGTTCGCACACAGCTTCCCTATGCCCTTTTGGCAGGTACTGTTTCTATAGTACTGTTTTTGATTATAGGGCTTGTGATTTATTGACGTTTTTAAAAAGACGCCTCACCATCTTTAAAAGGAACTTTAGGAACTGCGTTTGATTTTAATACATTTAAATTTGTTGATTGTGCTCATGTTCTTCTGCACATTGTTTTTGTATCAGTACTAACAATTAGCATGAGCACTATGCTCCCAACACAGGGTCTTAACCTTGGATGGGTAGTAGCTATCTTTCTTAGCGTGTAGATAACGCGTTCTTTTAAGCCAGTTTTCCTGTTCGGTTTTTGGTGAATCACTATTAAAAGTAGCTGCACGTGAGGGCTTGACTACTTATACTCGGGAGGAAGATAAATGGCGAAAAGAAGATATGTGACCAATTACTCAATAGAAAACATTGCCCACTCCATAGTCAAGGATAACCCAACTGGGGAAAAGTATAGTCTGGAAGATAAAAAGAGGCTCTATCAAGAGCGGCTTCTACTTCTAGAGGATTTCCCAAAGCTGAAGGAGATCATCTGCCTCGAACACATCACCAAATATAATAATCCTTGGGCTAAAAAGATTGCTCGTCTGGCACTACTTCCACCCGAGATCATTGTGGTGGATAGTCGTATTCAGGACATGTGTTACCTTCCCTTCTGGACTTTCTACGGATCTGGAGAGGGTAGTTTCGGTCGATGCGCTGGAGTTGGAGCTTTCTCCTGTTGTCCTCCTTTTAGTCCCAAAGCAGAAAAGGTGCAGGCCCTGTTAGACAAAGCAGATATATTTCTCGTGTTACAAAGCAGGCCGAGTTGCATGTTTGGCTCAAGAGATCCCAGTGAGTTATTCCGATTTCTCAATGGGCTGAGGGATGAAATCAACTTTCTTCTGGGAAAAGGGGCCGTGGTTCAGAAGTTTGGTGGTGGGCCTTGCTTTGCCTGTTATCCTGAGTCCTGCGAGGGTGAGGGGAAATGCAGAGCCCCCAACCTAAAGATACCATCCCTGGAGGGGATGGGTATCTGTGTAGACCAGCTTTGCAAAGACCTGGCCTTTTTAACAGAAGACGAAAATTGGAAGATCATCTGGATAAAGGGTTTTGGAACACCAGAGCAGAGACCAAAAAAAATGAAGGCAACGGTGGGACTGGCGATAAAGCTGAAAACGGAATAAGAGAAAGATCAAGAGATAGATCAGTAATGTATAACACGAAAGGAGGAACTATGGCAGAACTGAGGACTCAATCACAATTTTTAGACAAACCAAGGATAGAAGAGCTTCTCAAATCCAAAAAAGATGGGGTATTGAGTTTAACCGACGGCCAATCGCCCTATGGGGTTCCGGTAGCCTATGTTTCTTACCATAGTGATACCCTCTACTTCGGTATGAACCCCAGCGGGAGAAAATTTAACTATTTCAGAAAATGCAAGAATGTCTGCTTCACTGTTTACCACACCTTTCAATCATCTGGAGACCCACGAAGGATGGGGTGGTGGAGTATTATTTTGGATGGAGAACTTTTTCAAATCACCGATCCTGAAGAAATTAGAGCGATAGCAGAGATGATGGATAAGCAGGGAGTTTTCCCTCCGGGCCTTAAGGAAAAATTTCTCGGCGCTATTTTGCAGAATCCCGACACATCAAATTTCTTTAAGATGAAGATTACTTACTTTGGAGGAAAGGAACTGCCGGAATATCGTCCTGAAGATGAAATCAAATGAGAGCACCCTATTAGTGTTAAGCCATCCCGATGCAGCTCCCGTACAGTCCACAATGGAGATGAAATAAAACGATCTATGGCAATTATACCACGGTGCACTCTATGGTTTCACATTCGCTATGGGTAATGGTGATTCCTATAAAACTATTTTTTATTCTTTTCATTCTTCCACCAAATACCTTGAGGGGGATTCGAATAAAATTGTTTTCTGGATTTTTTGAACACTACCATCAACGGTCTTGAGCCCAAGGCAAGGAGTCAGAGACTAGTAAGCTCTAGTTGACATCCTCACGCCAACTTCTTCAGGGAACACCCCTTCTCCGCACTCTTTTAGCGAAAAAAACTTCCCCTTTACAATCCCTACAGAAATTGGTAATTTGTGGTTTATAGGTTAGAAAACAGTGACGTTCATAAATAAGTAGTGCAGTCACACACTCAATAGCCATTCTCTTCTTTTGCTTCTTTTTGCCGAGTGTTTTAGTAGATAAGGGTTGTGGCGTGATGGGGCAGATAAGATACTATAGTACTAATAATAAATCCGAGCGTGTGAGCTTTGAAACAGCCCTGATGAAAGGTCTTGCTTCAAAATATGGGCTTTATATGCTTTCAAGAGACGACATTCCCAGACTTAAGCCTTCGACTATAAGGGCAATGAAGGACTTATCCTATGCACAGATTGCCTTCGAGGTTCTCTATCCATTCCTGAAAGGAGAGATCAATAAGAAGGATTTAGAAGAAATTCTCGAAGGTGCCTATGATGATGCAAAAATCCCAACAACCATACAGCATGTAACAGGGAATACCCATATCATGTGGCTCTCTCATGGCCCAACGTATTCTTTCAAGGATTATGCGGCAAGGTTCTTTGCACGAATACTTAACTATTTCCTGAAACGATCCGGACAGAAGAGAGTGGTTGTGGTGGCCACGAGTGGTGACACAGGAGGAGCTGTTGCTGATGCACTCCACAATCTGGAGAGCGTTAACAATATTGTATTTTTCCCAAAGGGGTCAATTACTGAAAGGCAGAGAAAACAGATGACAACACTTAAAGACAATATATATGCATTTGAAGTGAACGGAGACTTTGATGTATGTCAGGCGCTTGCAAAACGACTTCTGGGAGACAAGGCATGTGCACAACAGCTCTTCAATGACCCTGAGCAGTTAACATCCGCAAACTCAATCAGCCTTGGCAGACTTCTGCCTCAGGCAGTTTATCCTTTTTTTGCCTATTCGCGTGTTGCCCACTATGATGAGCCAATGATCGCGAGCGTACCCTCGGGCAATTTCGGCGACATGATGGGAACGGTAATTGCTAAGGAGATGGGTCTCCCCATACCAAAGATACTCTGCGGAGTGAATGAGAACAGGGAATTCCCTGAATTCCTGAGCAGAGGAGAGTATAGGGTGAAGCCAACTATAAAATCTCCCTCGTCTGCAATGAACGTATCCAATCCAAGCAACTTCGCAAGGCTCATTGACCTTTATGGTGGGCATGTGTATGACAAACGTGATGCACATGGCAAGGTCATTCAAGAAGGTGTGGTAGACATCCAACCAGACATGAAGGCCATGAGAGAAGATCTCTACTCAATAAGTGTGAGCACTCCCGAGCACTATAGAGCGATAAAAGAAGTGTATGAACGATTTGGCATAATCATCGAGCCCCATGGTGCTGTCGGTTGGTGGGTGTTAGAAACATTTTTTGAAAGAAAACATGGCCGCCTTGCGGTTATCTATGAAACTGCTGACCCTGGCAAATTTCCAGATGATATAAAGGAGGCTATTGGTGTGGTACCGAATGTGCCTGAGAGAATTGCGAAGCAGGCAAAACAGCCGGAGAGAATCTACAGTGTGGACGATCTGCCAGATAGTAAAGAAGATGGCTCTATGGTATTAAGTGGTGCACAGTATGAAAGGGCAAAGGAGCTAATTAGAGAAATTTTCACGAATTAAAAATATCAAATGTTCAAAATCAGGAGTGTAGGAATTTTTGAGACGACAATTACTCAAATATCCTGCAATTCATAATCCCTCAATCTCCCAATTCCCGAATTTTTAATTTCTTCAAAACCCG
>SMTZ1_10000463_pt1 | contig 38009 bp, 26 predicted proteins | sample DeeMarSWOR136_30_FD_25667 | JGI IMG/M metagenome (IMG submission 25667)
ATCCACCATCCGTTTCCATAATGACCAGTCTGGCTTGTCAAGGTCGAAGCTTGGGGGTGGATGTTGCGACGCGTTATTCACAAGGATGTCTAACCGGCCGAATCTCTCAATGCATGTGTCGACCATCTCCAGTACTTCCTGAGGGCTTGAAACGTCTGCTTTGACTGAGATTGCGTCGGTGCCTGTTTCTCTCACTGCTTCCACAGTCGCATCCGCCTTGTTAGGTGATGAATGATAGTTCACAAGGATGTTGGCCCCTTCCTTCGAGAATTGTAGGGCCGTTTCACGACCGATTCCTCCACTTGCGCCCGTGACAAGCACACATTTTCTTCTGAACCTAATGGTGACCACCTCACTAGCTATCCAATTACAGATACATTCCCTTGAATTCAGGAGATGCTTCTGATACCCCAACGATGCTGAGGTCTCCTAAGTCTTGTTCACTCGGACGCACCGAGTCTGGGGTCTGCTTGATATGGGTGGCCTGTAGGACCGCTGGCACGAGGCCAGCAGTCCGACATTAGAGTGCGGTTCTTCTTCTATAGAATACCACTCCTGCAATGACGACTATCACAGCGCCAGCACCGACGATTATCAGAGGGTTCTGAGCTAGAAAGTCTAGGGGCCCCAGCGGCCTTCCTATTAGCGACTCTGCTCCAACATACTCATTCGTGGCAAGAGGATGGAACTCGACGTACAGGAATCCCTCGGCAACCAATGCTCTGTTGACCGAGAACGACAACACTGTGTGATTGCTTATTGTACCGAACTGGAGTGACATGAAGCCAGATGTAGATCCCGAGAATGTATCAGAGAGACTTCCCCATGGCAAGTATTGAGTAACATTATGGAACAGTTGCCGGGCACTGAACGTGTGGCTAGATACGTCCGTAACATTCACAGTAACGTTCCACCAGACTCCGATGGGCCCAGTCAGTTCAAGACGGTATGTTTCAGAGGCCGAACCAGGATCCGGAAGGGTGAAGCTATGAAACCCACCTGTTTCTGACAGTGCAATCTGGCCAATTCCCTCGTAGTGCCAAGAGTTGTCCTTTAACCATTCGAGTTCATAGTTAACGGTGTAGTTGATATATTCATTTCCAGGACCCGCAGTGTTGTTCAACACCTCTATAGGGCTCAGGGCGATTATGATATCTGTGTAGGATGTGATGAAGGGAGATAGAAACGTCTGGTTGATTGGGTTGGCTATCCAGGACCCACCACTCTGGATGTTGCCTTGGACAGTCGTTCCACTAGACAGGGTGTTGCCGAATACATCAAACAGTCGATACTGAGTTGTGACAGTGATGTTATCTTGTGTCATGAGTGAGATTGTCAGGTTGAAGTAATCAGGAGCACTCGCAGGCACTCTATAGCCAGCCGAGTTACTGGAAACCGCATCCACTGATGAATCATCAGATATGGCTCCCACATTGAATTCATACTTTCCGTTCGCACCTGAACTGAGAGTTGCCTCAACCACATAGTGTCCAGCAGGTAGATAGTAGAAGGCAGAGTTCTGAAATTGGCCACTGGAAACAGGGTTATGATCGACATACAGCATTTCCTCGGTCACTGACCAGCAGTGCCATGTGACTCCTGATGACCATGTGTGGTTCACTCTTAGTATTCCATCCTGTTCAAGAAACAGGTTATAGCCTCTTTTTTCAGTGTAGGCATTAGTGTTCTCCAAATAGAAGTCTTCGTTGACTGGAAGATTCGCTGAATCCAGAAGCTCATGAAACAGAGTGTACTCCCCATTCCCTGATCCAATGACACTGATGTAGTAGGTTTCATCTCGGCCTGACTGGTAGTAGAACGTATCGCCGTTGGAGGTGTAAGTTCTAGAGAATCTCTGTAGCCTTTGCGATACCGCCTCGAACGCTCCGCTTGAGATCATAGCTTGTACTCCAACAGGAGAGATTGAGAATTCAGGCTGGTTGAACGAGAATGCCATTTTGGCTAACTGGTCGATTGGCGACCTGAACTTGTAGGTATGAACTGTGGGTGCCTTCTCGGAATGGACTACGTTGGAACCGTCCTTAATAGCCCACTCGCTCTCCGAGAGGACTCCTTGGACCACTTCGCCGTGAGCTATCCATCGAGGTGAGATTGCCTCTGGGAGAACATCCATGACAACTGGACCCGTGGTGCTAGGTGAAACTGTGAACTTTACAACGTAGGTTCCCCCACCTGAGGGCATGAACGGAATTACGGCCACATCTCCACCGGATCCGGATGTAGAGCCCATCTGGCGCTCTTGAGGATCAACAATCGAAGCACTCCAGCTTACTGAGTCCTGCCGCGAAGCAACAGTTAGATGTACAAACTCCTCGTTGCCGAGGGTCAAAACCCCGAAGTATGTATACCCCTGTTCCATGACGACTGTTTTGTGCTGACCCAGATTCAGGCCAAATGAACGCTGGACCACGCTGGAGTTCATTGCTACAGGCTCACCAGAGCCACCATAGAAGTCATAAAAGGAGGGAAGGTTGAAGCTTCTCCCCAAAGGCCCTTGTGTGATTGAATTCCCACCTTGCCATATGAAGTGACGCTCGGCGGGGAACGTCAAGCCGGAGCCAGAATATGACCAAGAAGTAGCTCCGTACCAGTATCTCCAGTAGCTTACTCCATCCGCAACACTAAGGTATGTTCGAGAGTCCGACCTCGTTGGCAAACCATCGTAATATACGTAGGTACGGTTGTTCCCGTCTGGTAGAAGCTCCTGAACATACCGATTTTCGGTAATGGTGGGGTTGACGGCCGAAACTGGTGCTACAAGTGATGCAAGAGTGAGGGTGAACATAATTGCTATAGTTATGATGATGTATCTCCCGGTGTCATTCACAAGAATACACACTCCTGAGGGATTGTCAATATGAACTGTTAAGAACTAATCTTGTTTGTCTGAGGTCTTCAAGGTCGCAAACTGACCAGAACATATGCATCTATATACCACAACTTACACACCGCGGCCATGTCACTTCTTGAGAAGGTTCGGTGCCTGCCTAGAGGGGCATTGGTCGGGTACGTGGCACCTCTGATTGCTCTTTGCTGCATAGTAATCTCAATCGGTCTATCACCAAACTTCGACTGGGTGACCAACGCGCTCAGCGATCTTGGCCATTATACCAGAACAGACATCGGACCAAATCCACTGGTTAGAGCAATTGTGTTCAATGCCGGTCTCATCACTACGGGTATTCTTCTGCTCCTGGTTTCTCTTGGCTTCATGAGGCAGATCAAAGACCTCCCCACAAGGATAGCTATGATACCGTTCTTGGTCGCCGCGGGCTTCCTCACAGCAATCGGAATCTTCTCAGAGAATTTCAATCCAATTCACTACAATGTGTCCGTAGGACTATTCACAACTTTTCCATTCAGCATGTGGTTTGTGGGGCTAGTATGGCTCAGGTTTCCGCGCCTAAGATGGTTCTGCCTAATCTCTCTACTGCTGCCGTTTCTGTCGATATACATTTGGTGGGGCACTTTCAACGGAACCGTTCCATGGACAGGCATGGCGATACCTGAGATTCTGACAGCCTTTACAGCCATCTTCTGGGTATGGTTGGTAATCACCCTAGAATTGAAGGGGTATCTCGAGCCTCTTCTGCCTAACGTTGCGTAGATCAGATTGAGACTTCAACTCCCTTTTCAAATCCGGCACATTGTGGAAATCGCTGAACGAAATGCATTGTCAGTTCTTTAAGGTGATTGCCTAAAATGGAAGACGAAGCGTTAACTACAGGAAGCCAATACAAGTGGCTAATCCTGCTACTAACATGGCTCGTCTACTTCTCCTTCGGTTTGATTCTGACCTCGATTCCTCCTCTAGTCACTCCAATATCCGCCGAACTTTCACTGAGTTATTCGGAGATGGGTGTTATCATTGGGAGTGTCATTCTGATGTACATCCCACTGTCTATTCCCATAGGTATCATCATTGATCATATAGGCCAGAAGAAGATGATTGCGGCTGGAGCCCTGCTCACCTCAATGTCTGCGGTTCTTCGGGCGTTTGCATTCAGTTTCGAAACGCTGTTCCTGACTGTGTTCCTTTTTGGATTCGGCGGACCCACAATCTCAGTTGGGCTGGCGAAGGTGATTGCATCGTTCTTTGAGGGACGAGAGCGCGGAATAGCCTCTGGCATATATATGACTGGCTCGATAGTTGGTTCTGGCGTTTCACTGGCTATTACGAATTCCGTTATCCTCCCCTTGGTCGGTACCTGGCGCAATGTCTTTGTCGCCTATGGGATTATCGGGTTCCTGACTATGGTAGTTTGGATCCTGCTGGTGACAGTACCAGAGAGGACGAACGAAGCCTCGGGAATAATCCAACCGCTGAGAGAAACGACACGAAAGCTTCTTGGCCACAGACAAGTCTGGATCGTTTGCATTGTTGGATCTTCATCATTCCTCGTCTTTTATGGGTTCACGAACTGGTTACCGACCTTACTAGAACTCAAAGGACTAAGTTCTGCAGATGCGGGGCTGCTATCCTCCTTACCGAGTTGGGTAGGTCTGTTGGGAAGTTCTGCCATTCCAGGGCTGGCTGTGGTAGGTTCTAGAAAGCCAGTGGTTGTCATTGTCCTCCTGCTTGAGGGAATAAGCATGGCTGTTGCCGGGCTGGCAAGTGGCCCTGTTCTCACTCTAGCCCTGATTGCATATGGCGTGACGAGCGGCGCTTCTATGCCTCTCTTACTTGTGGTTCTCATGGACTTGCAGGATGTGGGAGCAGATTACACAGGAGTTGCCAGCGGCATATTCTTCTCAATAGGCGCTTTCTGCGGCTTCCTTGGGCCAGCAGTTGTCGGCTACTTGACCGACTTGACTGGGTCGTTCTTTCCAGCAATATTCACACTGACACTTGCCGTCGAAGCAATGATTCCTCTTACATTGACTCTGAAGGAACTCTGAGTCTGTTCCAGGTTGTTGCAGTCTTCAAGAGCAAGGAGGTGGCCCTGCGTATGGCAGGGCCACATAGGCCTCTTATTCGATTAGCTGATCCAGTAGTTCGAGAAGCTCAACTATCTCGAGCTTTGAGCCGACGGCTGACAAATCCTCGCCTGTTTCCTCTTCCCTCTTTTTAAGCTCCTTAACTGCGTCGCTGAAGTTCGTTATACAGAACGGACAACTGGTCAGCAATACCTCAGCACCAGTTGAGGCGGCTTCTCTGACTCTCTCTAGAGCAGTCTCCATGGCCATTTCGGAGAATTGCGTCTTCACCCCACCACCTGCTCCGCAGCAGAAGCTGTCTCCCTTGATTCTGTACATCTCAGTAAGCTCAAGACCAGGAATGGCCGCCATCACTTCACGCGGCCGATGGTACCAAGCCTCTTTTGCCTTCTTGGCCTTTCTACTGTCAATGAGCCAGTTGTCAGACTTCTGAAGGATCTCTTTTTCGATTGCTAGACCGATATGCCGTATGGTGTGACAGGGGTCGTGCCATGTGACCTTTTTGTTGTAGGGTTTCTCTATCTTGAGCTTGCCAGCAGTAATGAGGTCAAAGATTATGTCAGGAGTGTGCTTTACTTCGAAAGGCAATGGTTCGCCGCTCTGCTTTGGATAGTCAACTTTGAATGTTCTGTAACATCCTGCGCATGAGAAGGCCAACATGTCGAAGTCTTTGAACATCTCCAAGTTCTCTCTCATAACTTTCTTGAAGGTGTCCTTCTGACCGGTTCGCAAGATTGGAGATCCGCAGCAGACCTCGTCTGACAGAACAGTGAAGTCAATCCCAATCTTTCTAAGGATGCTCGCAGTGTGCTTCGCTATGTGCTGCTGCCTATAGGCACCTGTGCATCCGACGTAGTATGCCACTTTCGCGTCTTCCTTGTTGAGCACTCCGTCAAACCAAGCCGTACGATCTTCCCTCGGTTCATTGTAAGGGTTCCTAAGCTCCTCCTTCTCTACTCTGTCACCAATGACTTTGTGCCTGTTGAGGGGTTCCACTCCGGCTTCCATGATGGCTGCCCTTAGTTCCTCAATCACGTCAACAGTATCGATTAGGTTGGGACACTGCTCTGCGCATAGGCCGCAAGTGGTGCAGGCCTCTATGACTTCGAGCATCTCTTGGCTCGGCTCAATCTCGTCATTCAGAAAGGCTCTGGCAATCCACATCCTTCCACTGTTGAAGTAGCCTTCCCAGCCATAGATGTTGCCTGAGGGGCACGACAATAGCATGCCTGTGAAGTCCTCTGACTCACCCTCTCTGTCCGGTTCATTGGAGTAAGCATATTGACAAGCACGGCAGTGGATGCAGCGTGCATTGATTTTGCGAAGGTCCTCTAGACTAGTCATTGCAATCACTCCAGCAAGTTGTGGTTTTCTTTTGAAACTTATGTTGTGTTGGTGTTTCCATTTCCTATTCCCCCTCCAATGGGTTTGGCAGGTCTGTAACCGTCCCCCACGGGATTGCCAATCGGCCCGGATGTAGTATAAGATTCGGGTCCAGGACTTTCCTGAACTTCACAAGCATCCTATAGTACTCCTTTGCCTTTGTGAAGGTTTCAGGGGCGTGCACAAATGGGTCTGGTCTGTAGTTGATCCAGCCCTGCTTCAGGAAGCTCTTCGTCGTTTCCAGATTGAACTCACGGATCTTGTCATAGATCCCCTTCTCGTCGCTGTCGAAACATAGAATTGGCATCACAATGGCCTGTCTAGCATGGTCGATTGACGCCACCCACATTGTTGGCGGGAAGCCGTAGTTCTCCATTGCAGCACAGTATTCTTCCATCATCTTGGGGCTCTCCAACCATGGGCAATACCAAGTAATGAAAAGGAACCCTGCCTGATAGAGCCCGTATGGGACAGCAATTAGGTTAGGCTTCTTCAATCTGGAAGCAATCTGCTTGGGGTGCAGACTCTGCTGAGGACACTTCGTTTTCTTCTTGACCTCATACTCCTTGTAGGTTTCATCGATTCGCTTTAGCACAAAGTCAAGCTCCTCCTGAGACCAAGCCCAGACCTCGCTGTTCATCCAGTACTCGTCAATGCCTATCTTCTCGTAGAACTTGTAGTCCAAGGGAACGTTAGTCTTGGGCCATCGCGTCATTACCAGAGGCCAGTTTCCACCTTGGACCATAACAGTGTTCTCGGCGATGCCCATCTCATGTGTCCCGATCTCCCAAGCAGGCTCGATTATGTGTTCCCAACTGTCGCCACCATAGGCCACAATAGTCTTGAAGTGAGGGTGAGGCACTATCTTGATGGCTGCCTTGGTGACTATCCCCATGGACCCCTGAGAACCGAGAAACAGACCGTCAGGGTTAGGACCCACGCCCCACCTGTAGAATGCTTTTGCGCCCTCAAGTGCCCATGATCCCGTTCGGAACATCTCGCCAGATGGCAGAACTATCTCAAGCCCAATTATCATATCAGCTTGTGGTCCGAACTTGCCTGTGACCAGAGAGAACCCGCGCTCAATTGCATCCCCCAGAATCGTGGCTCCCGGTGGTGCTCCATCAGGAATCGGTGGTGCCCAATCAGGCCATCTCTTCTTGAAGATTCGCCAAGCATCACCACACCGGACACCTGGTTCAACAACCATGACACGGTTCTGTGTGTCAACCTCCATGTTGTTCATCCGGGTAAGATCCATTAGAATTCCGCCCGGCTCAATAGCGGGAAGGGCGAATCCTCCGCTCAAACCTCCGGCCGCGGGAGTAACTGGACTCAGGTTCTCATTGGCTACGACCAAGATCTTGGAAACCTCATCAGCGTTCGAGGGCCTCACAACTACCTCGGGCAGAACCGCTTCAAGACCCATGATCCCTCTAGCCATGTAACTGTGAAGAAGTGGTACACTCGTTGTGACGTATTTCTCGCCACAAATAGCATTGAGCTTCGTCACCACTTCATCCGTGACTTTGTTGTAACTCACTCGATTGTCCTCCGATTCCAGTCACTAGTACTGGATTGTGACTTGTCGAAAGTGATACCTCGCTGGAAGTATCCCTCATAAATAGGCATCGAATCGCCAATGTTTCAAAATGCTAGATTTCTAGACCTACCCATGGTAATCTGAAGAAACCCGTTTTTCGTAGCCTCAGATGAACCTGTAGTGAAGGAAAGAGTTGCGCGAATATTCCTGGCTTCTACTCTTCTTCATCCCCCAATTCTTCCTCAGGTGGTAGAAGTTCCTCGAGTTGAGCCTTGGTGAGTTTCTTGAGTTCCTCCATTCCCATTAGGTCCTTCATTTCCTCAGGTAGCAGTTCAATGATCTCATCCTTGGTTAGGCGAGCACTTGGTCTGACCTCAGCGTCTTCGGCTTCAATCTCTGGTTCCGTCAAATCTTCATCTAACGGCTCAGCCTCATCAAACGATGGAGCTATCTCAGTGTCCTCATCAGCTATCTCTGATAGTACCTTGCTCTCTGCGCTTCTTGCTCGCATCGCAGTTGTTGCCCTTGATACCCCCCTTGCCATCTTTGAGGTGGCATACGGAATGACCAACAAGAACATAACCGGCAAGAGCACAAGAACACCAAGAGAGTAGCTCCTAAGGAAGTCCATTGTGAGAACTGTGGTTCCAGCCAGAACAACCAGGAACATGAAGAACTTCACTCGGATGGATGATCCCATCTTCTCAACTAGGTCTACGCATTCCTGTTCTACAACAATGGGCGGAGTCCCCAATACCGCCATCTCATTCAGCCTTGTGAGGCCGCTACGAATCTCCCTGTAGAGATTCACGACCACTATGACAATTGAGGAAACATAAGCTGCAAATATCGTGAGTATTATGGTCGGGACATGGAGCTCACCCAATGCAATTGCCTCGTCAATCACATAGTACTTCAACCACTCGATGTGCTGACCCCAGTCGAATATCTGTGCGATGACAATGGGCACGAATACCAGATGCCAGAGACCGAGCACCATCCTCCTTCTGTTGACCTGCTGAGTGTGCAGGATTGACGAAGATGCATCTCGATATAGCCAGACCCCATACAATACGAGGGAGATGCCCAAAAGCAGGACGCTCTCAAGCACTGCAAGAGCATAGTTGCCTCCTCCTGCTGATATGTATGAATGAAGGATGGTCAAACCTGCCAAACCTACGACAACACCGTAAACGTAGTCAAGTCGCCGAATACCTTGTAGCAGCTGTTCTTGCGACCCTCGTGTGAATGATAGACCTGATGAGATTCTGAAGTAGACTACCATTGCTATGAAGCTGAACACAAACATGATCAAGAAGGCCATACCAAACGACTCAACAGTTAGAGCAATCTCAGGAACAGCCACGGCTACGTCGACAAGTGCAAGAGTACCTCCTTCGAATGGAGCAATCATGACACCCTCAGCTTCAACGTAGACAGTCATTGGTCCATAGCCCTCACTTGCTACGACGTAGCTCACAATGTATTTCCCGTTCTGCTCTGTTTCTACAGCATCTTGAGTACGTCCCTGAAATGTTATGGTAAGGTTGAGGTCTGACACGGGATTGCCATACTGGTCTGTGACTTCAATCGTTATGTTGAGCAAGTCTCCCTGTTGAGGTTTCTCAGGCAAGTAATTCACTTGGAACTCAAGTTCTGCCAGGACTTCTACATTTCCTCTCAGTGTCGCTTCTTCGGCCAGGTAGTCATGGCTGACCGTCAGAGTATAGTTGTAGTTTCCAGCCCGCCAACCAGCAGTGGATACAACCCTTGTGTATGTCCCGTTATGTTCATCATATAGGACGAAGAATGAATCACGGATGAGGACAGAAACTGAACCGTTCTCCATAACATTGTAAAGCATGTCCTGTAAGTCTACTCTGAACAGTATCGAGTCTGTTCCCTGTACGTATGTTGTGTCTTCTAACGGTGACAGAACCGTGGCATTTGTTTCACTCTTGACCTGTACGACAGTTGTCACCCATTTCGTGGGAATGCGCGGACCAGAGACTGTCACATTCAGAGTATACGAGCCCGGCAGCAGCTGAGGGACAAGAGTCCAAGATTGTATGTATTTCGTAGCTGCTCCTGAAATGTTGTATTGGCCGCCCAGATCCATATAGTAGTCAAATTCATTCACCGGATGGAAGCCCAGGTCGGTAACTGTGATCTGAAATGTCGCATTCTCAAAGTTCAGTACTGTCGACGGGATGGCCACGTCAATGATTGTATCTCCTGTCAGTGATATACTCCTAGCCAGCTGCTGAGTATCCATGAATGCTTGAGAAACAATGATTTGCGCGAGATATTGGCCAATCGGTAAGTCAGTGGCATCAAACGTACCATTATAGATACCATCCGATACTTCAACTAGGTAATATATTCCGCCACCAACCCTGAGCTCGACAGTAGCCCCTGTGATATTGTTGAAGAGCTCGTCCTGTACAAGTACACTGAACTCAATGCTTTCATCCTGCGTGAACGTAGCACCTTCCGCTGGCGCCAGAATACTGGCAGCCACCACCCCTTGCACACCGATACTGAAGTTGTATGTAGTGTACAAAAGGTATGTTCCATTCAGTGTCATATTCAACCAGTAATTGCCCGCGATGAAGTCGGGAAGCACTGTCCACGAGAACTTGTGTGATGTAGATGAGCCGCTCCTGTTATAGACTCCTGCGAAGTCCAGAGTATAGTCAAAGTTAGGTAGAGGTACGCCATATTGGTCTGTGATTGTGAAGTTGAAAGTGACGTTGTACTTGTTCTGCACGGGGCTGGGAGTGATCGATAGATCCACTTCAGCATAGCCCTCTACAAACAGCATGACTGATGTTGATTCTGCAGTTAGGTAATCATGTGATATCCCGATAGTGACGTTGTATTGACCTAAGGGGAGCCCGGCTGTGGGAATATCCCTGCTGTAGACACCAGCGACACCTTCTGTCAACGTATATGTGCTTCCTCGAAGCGTAGCAGTCACTTGGGCTCCTGAGATGGTGTAACCTGCCAAGTCTTCGACAACTACAGTGAAGTTGATTTGATTGCCTTGCAGGTATGTTGACTGATCCAATGGCGAAGGCACGGTCGAAAAAGTGCTACCAATGACATCGACCCAGACTGCAAACTCGCTTCGGATGAGGAATGGCCCATCTATTGTGATATTGAGTGGATACATTCCTGGATAGACATCAGGGCGGAAATCCCAAGACACCTCATAGAAGTATGATGTTTCAGACTTCGTGAATGTTCCGGCGAAGACAAAGCTGTAGTTGTATTCATACAGCGGGTTCCCGTAGATGTCGACAACGGTGAAATCGAAAGTAGAGTTCTGATGGTTGAATACCAGATTAGGTACGAATACATCCACTACGGCCTGTCCGTTGACAACCAAGTAGTGATAGATGTCGTCTTGGAATAGATAATCGTGCTCGACAAGTATCAGGATGGTGTGATTGTAAGGCGTGTGCCAATCCGTGTCCAAGTCCGCCCAGTATGTGCCGTCACCGTTTGGCATGAATAGGACGTTCGTAGGACTGAGCAGAGTCACTGTTGCATCAATGACAGGAGTCCCGGACCAATCATTCACGGTGACAGTGAGTGTAGTCCACTCCCCTTGGTTGATCACCCATCCCATAGTGGACTCAACAAGGGTGTTGGGCAGTGAGTACACAAACAAATCATGAACATCAGCTCTGGGTTCTCCAAAGTCCGCCCCAACGTACACAATGAAGCTGTGTTGACCGATGCTGAGTGAAGCATTCAGTTGGACCCTGAATTCTGCTCCTTCTATGTGCGTGGCCGTATAGTTGACACCACCGAGCTCCACTTCTGCCCACGCTCCTACTGGTCTGACTCCATACGAATCATAGACAAAGACAGAAACTGTGAAGTTCTCCCCACCCACAACTGAGGATTCGTAGCCAATTGCTGGTGCCAGAGTTCCTGTAACTACCATATAGTACTGACCAAACTGAGTACCTTCGACATAGGGGTGCTGAATGATTACTTCAGCCGTGTAGTTACCAACTGGCATTGCGGCGACACTGTCTAGTAGGTACCTCCCAGGCTCTACTTCCACCAGGGCGAATTCTGTAACACCGAAATCCACCCACACATTTGCACTGTCAATCGGGTTTCCATAGACATCAGTGATGTTGAGCCAAGTCGTGAAGAACTGGTCCTGTAGTGTCTGAGACGGTGAGTTTCGGTAGACTGTCAGCGAGTTAGCCAACACCGAAACCGATTTTGAATGACTGGCTCCACCTGTTGCATATCCGTGGCCAGCTGTTGCAAAGACAGAGTAGCTACCGGGTGGAAGAGTGATGTTCGAAACTGAGGTGTAGTAGACTCCCCCAACATATGACACAGGATAATCCGTGCCATCAAGGGTGACGTTGACGTCCGCGTCTGTGACTTTCGCACCTAGACTGTCTGTCACAGTGATGTTGATGTCAAGGTTACCACCTTGCATAACTGAGGACTCGGTGAATAGTGTGATGCTGAGTGGCGATTCAACCCTTATGGCATTCTCAAACTCATGCGATACACCCTCATAGTATCCGTGGTCTACGGACAGTGATAGATTCACAAGTCCCATGGGCCAGTTAGGCGCGACCGTAGTTGTGTGCAATTCGGCAATGTCATCATATACCATTCCCATCGTCTGCTCAGATGTTCCGCCGCCGAAACGATATGAAGCAACGAGCGATACCGACGCATCGCTTACTGGGTCACCATACACATTCAGGACGGTGGCATTCGCCCAAAGGCTGCTGCCCTGTAGTGTCACGTTCGACTCCAGTTCGAAGGTCACATCCAGCTTGTACAAAAGGTCAATGTTTCTTATCGTAGCTAGTGTGTCTGGGGCTCGGAATATCGGAAAAGCAACGATATCCTCTCCGGGACCGACATCTACATTCCCTACAGGGACCATGTTGAACGCAATGCCCACTGTGGCACTATAGTCAACTGCTCCATCGAAACCGACCGCTGTGAGCTGGTCATCTGAGGTTGAAATGACAAACTCACTCTCGCCATCTCCCTCAAAGTCCAGCACAACACCGCTTCTTGGGACTGCCTCGCTCACGAAGACCGTCCAAGATTGAGAGATCGAGGAGGACAACTCATAAAGGGTCGCGTTTCCGCTGTCGTCAAGGCAGGCGATTTCATCTGTTCCGTCTGAATCCACGTCATAGGGGAGAGTGACTTTGATGTGGTAGCCTGTAAGAGTATAGCTTGGCCAGTCACCAATGTTTGCAGTTGAGCCATCAACAAGACAAAGGTAGTTGGTAGGTGTATCAATCAGCCAGCTTCGATACGTCACCAATAGTTGTTCGCTTGAGTGGCTTGAGTTCCGAAACGTCTGAATGCCTGACGGCTCATCGAAATCCGTTGACCCCGGGGACGTATAGTTGAGTGTCTTGATGCTGGTTTGATTATAAAGCTGGAAGAGCTCAATCTGACTATTGTCTTTCAGTATGGCGAGTTGCGGATTCGTACCATACATGTCAACTGCGACATAGTCAACAATCTCATACCATTCCTTCACAACAGAGTTGGACCAATTGCCAAAGTCGCCGTCTGTTCTTACGAGGAAGAAGCCTGTGCTGTTCGCGCCGACGTAGCTGAGTTCGTCTATACCATCACCATCGTCATCGACAATAACCGCATAGTGTGCCTTCTTCGCTGGATATAGGTCATAGGTTGCATTCTTCCATGATTGGAGCGTGTCACCGTTGAATGCCCAAATCCTAAGGTGCGTATAGTTTGTACCGATTAATATTGGATCCAATACAGCATCACCATCGAACATACCTGTGTAGACTTCGAACTCCTGTTCCGTAGTGACGTTCTCAAGAACGAATTCGCCTAGCTTTGTGAAATCAGGGCTGAAAGCCAATAGTGTCGCTGTTCGCGCGTTCCAATCAGTAACAACGTTGTAAATGCGTTTCTCACCAAGGGAGTCGTTGCCTAGCGCAAGTATATGGCGCTCAGCTTCGTCAAATGTGACATTATATTGCACACCGGACGCAAAGTGTCCTTCGACATTCAGAGTGTGTGGATTGGTGTAGTTCCCGTACGAGTAGGTGTTTAGATATGGGTCCATGATCTCAATATAGTAGTGATAGTCACCTGGCTGAAGATTAGTTTCAAGGAAGATATACTTCCCATTGGGCGCTTCTGTCATGTCATTCTCCTGATATCCTGGGACCGCAATGAGGTCTGCTGGGCGGATGTAGACCTTGGCTTCCCCGACGTACATCTCATCGGTCGCAGTGAGTTCCACTTTCAGGTACGGGTCATATATTGTCGGATGTATAGGATAGAGTGGATCAAGTATTACATCCGGAGGTTGAGTATCACTGATGAGGACACTAATCTGCCCATACAGCAGTACCGCGTCGTTTCGATTATCTCCGTTCATATCGTATGAGAGAATCTGCTCGAAGGATCCCGGGAGTCTTGGATCCTCATAGCCAGTTTCTCTGTTGCTGCCTCTGAACAGTGCAAACTGCCCTCTTGGGCCTTCTATTGAAACGTCACTATGAGAGTCAGCGTCAAAGAATCCCGTGGCAAAAGCTCGCGCAGACATAGCCATGCATTCCTCTTCCGAGAATCCAATGAGCCTACCATCAACTCCGTCAAAGAACCACATGGTGAACCACTGACTTGGAACAACAACAAGATCCTCTTGGGAGTCCATGTTGAACATTCCAGTCTTGATATACGACTCTCCAAAGTATCTGGGATCCTTATACTCAAACCTGGGAGCCAGAGTGGAATCGAAGCCAATCAGCACAGTTTCTCCTGTCTGATAGTAGTACATAGTCACTGCAACACTGTCAAAGTCACCTTCGGTTTCGAAACTTGTGATATCAGATCCGTGCTGCTGCTGCAAGGACTCAACCTTGTCGATGGTAGTTCCATTTCCATATGCAGTCTCAACAACTGTTTTCTCCATGCCTGACCCCGGCCTGTCACGGTACATGACGGCAATCTCATCGCCTGCAATCGATGAGAAGTTACCTACACAGGCTTTTACAATCTCTCCGTCCATGAATGGAGTCTCAGGGTATACGCCTATGATGGCATCAGTGCTAAGGTCCTTTGTGATTAGACGAATGGAATCATACGCTCCTACGTCTGTCACTGCATCACCATTGAAATCACCGATAATGATTCCTAGAGGGTCTCCGAGGAGCATCTCATACTCGGTGGCAGAGCTTGTATCGAAATCAACGACTACTAGATTCATGGACCCGCTGAGCACCATGACCAAGAACTCAGTGAAACCATCTGCATCTATGTCAGCGCCGATTAGAGTTTGATGGAAGACGCTTCCCATGCCAATGTCAACCGAAGCATCTACTAGATTGATTGGATCTCTGAACCGGAGTGTCCCATTGAAAACCCATGCAACTCCTCGCCCGTGAGTTGTATTGCCGGCTGCAACTGAATGAACATAGTATGGTAGATTAACCCTAATCAGGTTCGAAGAAGGCTCGAAATGCTCATCTATCACGTTGTTCCGCGAGGTTGATGTCTGCTGCCCGACATTCGTGCAGCAAATCGGGAGGACCAAAATGATGACCAATAGAAGCGGCAATCCTATCCTTAGTAGTTCTCTTTGACCCTTGTTGCAGGCACGTGCAGTGGGTCTGCGACCGTTAGGAGTTTCAACCACGAGCATCTTCATCACATCGAGTTCCCTCGCGACATCTCAGGACCGTCTTTGCCAAACACTGACCGAGATGTGGAGCCTCAGGTGTTTCTAGATGAGTGTGAGTTAATTTTAGATTTTGTAGCATATAATATGACGAAAAACCAAGAACTCATAATCCTTTTTCGAAAGGCCAGTGAACGTTGAGCTAACGCATGATTAATCTACGTAGAATAAACCACCATCTGTATGTCTTGTGATACTTGTGGTACAATCGAGCGATATGGTAGGAGAATCTATGCAGGTCGCAGGCTTTGCCTTGATTGCTGGAAGGACAAGAAGGATACTAAGAAGGCGGAAGAACCCAAGGAATCTTCAAAACAAGAATAGTGATACCATAGAACCCAGCTTGTTCTTTGCCAGCAGTATTGTGGCAGATTAGGTACCTTACAGCCTCCTAGGTAACAATGAGTCTGTCAGGGAGGAAAGAACGCACCAGACTGACATGTCGGGAAAACACCTCTTCTCCCTCTCTCAGAGGATACTTGTACGGCCTCTCTCTCTTGGTTGTCGAGATCGTGATTCTGCCGGCCCAGATTCGACCAGGTTCCTTCATCTCAACTTTCTCTATCTCTGAGTATGGTGTTGCCACATTCTTGGTGTCTGCCGCTAGTATGTTGTCAGGATGCATTGTCATGTAAGAGAGCCTCCTTTGCTCACCCTCTCTGCGCACCTTGATATCGATTCGGCGGGAGATGAATTCCATCAGACGCCCACCATCTGTTTCGCAACGTTTCTGTTCAGTTCTAGCAACGACTATTCTGTCAGAAGTGAGAAGCAAGCAGCCAAACCAACCAGTGTCAAAACTCACGTCAATAATCCATCTGGTCACCTCATTCATTGTGACTCACCTCCATCTGAATTTGATAGTTGGGTCTGTAGGTTTCAGGTCACAATAAGGAAAATATGATTTTGAGTTTTTAGCTTTTGACGAACTACAGTTGATTCAGGGCACCACTCTCTGCCGCCATCATGACCAAAAGAAACATCAATGATGAGATTCGCTGCAAAGTGAATCCGGACACTTTGAACAATATGAGATGCAGCGGCCTCCGTTAGTCAAAGATAAAAGGAACTGGTCGTTTGGCCGCTTCATGACACCACCTGCTAGTAACAAAGGGTGAATCACTTGACAGAGCCTGAAGTCGAAGACAAACGAATAGACATCGCCGAAGCTGCGAAGAAGGTTAACAATGGAGCCACTCTCGCTTGGGGGGGATTTGGATTCCAACGCGCCCCAATCGCTTTCTCACATGAATTGGTTCGTCAGGGAGTGAAGGACCTGACGATCACCACCTGCGGCTCAGAAGTCGATATCGAGATTATGGCTGGGTCGGGAGTGGCATCTCGTTTCGAGATAGCGTTTGCCGCGATTGAGGCCCTAGGTCTCTCCTATGTAATGCGCCGCAGAGTGGCCGACGGAGCTGTGCAAGTCGAGGATTATACAAACCTGGCAATGGCGATGCGTTTTCTTGGTGGGGCACTCAACGTGCCTTTCATGCCGCTCCGCAGCATGATGGGTACCGACATGGCCAGACTGTCCAGATATCGTGGTGACGACAAGCTGAAGGTGATAGACTGCCCATTCACGGGAGAGAAAATCTGTCTTGTTCCATCGCTGCAGCCTGACTTCAGCATAGTACACGTCCAGAGAGTGGACAAGAATGGCAACGCGCAGATTGATGGCATAGTCGGCGAAGACATCGAGCTCTCACGTTGCGGCAAGAAGCTCATCGTACTGGCGGAGGAACTCATTGACGAGGAAGAGGTTCGATTCAGGCCTGACCAGACAAAGATACCTGCCATGTACGTCGACCATGTGGTTGTGCTACCATACATCGCACACCCTATGATGTGCCACGACTATTACGATTACGATTTAGAGCATCTAATGATGTTTCACAAGATGACAAGCACTGAGGAGGGCTGGCGGGAATACCTGAACGACTACATCCTTGGAGTTGATGACCACCATGCCTACCTCAACTTGGTGGGCTGGGAACGATTGAACAGCCTACGAGCAACAAAACCATGGGGGTATTAGAAGTGATTGAGTACACAAAGATTGAATTCCTTGTTGCCTGCGCTTCTAGTCACGTTAGGGACGGAGAGAACGTTTTCGGCGGAACTGGAATGCCTCTACTTGCGGCGCTACTCGCCAAAGAAACGCATGCGCCCAGAGCGAATCTTATCTCAGAGGCCGGTTTCATCGATGCCAGGCCTAGGAACGTACCTCTGTCAGTGGCTGACTCTAGATACTACTTCGGATGCTCGGCCGCCATTGGTCTGATTGAAACTCTTGGCTTCATTTTACAGGGTGGCATGATCGATGTCGGCTTTCTCGGTGCCGCTCAAATAGACGAATATGGGAACTTGAACACGAGCTACATAGGTCCCTACGACAATCCCAAAGTGAAGCTTCCAGGGAGTGGAGGGGGGAATGACATAGCATCCTCTGCAAAGCGGCTAATTGTCATGATGACGCACGACAAACGCAAGTTCGTCAAGAAGCTGGATTATATGACGTCACCCGGCCACTTGGAAGGTCTAGGTTCTCGTGAGAAATGGTCAATGGTAGGTGGAGGCCCAGAGGTAGTGATCACGGACATTTGCCAAATGGACTTTGATATTGAAACTCGAAAGATCCGGCTGATGTCCATTCATCCCGGATATTCTGTGGACGATGTCCTTGACAACGTCATGTTTGACCTGATTGTACCCGACAAGATCCCTACTACCAGAGAGCCTTCTAAAGACCAGATAGAAATCATGCACAAACTCGATCCAAATGGCATATACCTTGGCAAAGGCGGCTGAGCTACGGAGAATGATCTGTTGTGAATGGATTCAGTCTGCTGGACTATGATGCCATCATATTCGACTTGGATTCAACACTTACAGATACGAACGCATACCCAATCAGAGCAAGTGAATGGCTTCTTGCCCAGTGCGTTCCAAATCCCACAGATTTGCTGAATCACTATATCATGGAATTGGTTCGAAACTACAGGGCTGAACTGAAACAGATCGTTCGCGGTGCACACTACAAGAGTCCCTTCGATGTTGTCAAGGACGCAACAAGGACCACTGCCGAAGCGCTGGAGTTACCAATCAGTGAGGACCTTCTGGAAAGAGGAACACAGTACTTCAAGCAGTTGCATCTTGAAATGTCAGATCTAATGCCTGGTGCCGAACAGCTTCTATCTTCACTGAAGGCCAATGGAACAAGAATGGCTGTTGTGACGAACTCCTTTGAAGGCCACGTTGACATCATTCTAGAGGATCTCGGAGTCGCTCGATATATCGATGTGACAGTAGATGGAAGTGATGTGGAGGCCTACAAGCCCATGAAGCAGCCCTTTGAGTATTCTCTTGAGAAGCTAGATGCTTCTCCAAAGGAATCACTCATGATTGGAGATGAGTTCTACTCTGACATAGTTGGAGCTTCATCGGTGGGACTGAGAACCGTATGGGTGAATTGGAGGGAGCGGAACCTTGGCGAGTTGATGGCCAAGTACGAGGGAGTAGCTCCCGACGTAGTTGTCGACTCGCTTGAGGAACTCGTCAACTTTCTTTGACAACCAAACGCACAACATCTATATTCTAGATAGAAGTGACTTCAGCACAGACCTGAAAGGAGTCACGATAGTCTTGACTAGGGATGAAGACGAAGGGCCGATGAGAGCCCGCGCAGATCTCCTTGATATCATTCGACGCGACCCCGACATCACTGCCGTGGTTGTCAGCATAGTTGAAAGTGAGTTGAAGGACATCAAGAACAAGGATGTTGTAGCGCAGATATCAAATACTCTAAGCGAGGCAGCTACTCATTCTGGCATCGGTGCTGACATTCAAGAGAGCGTTCTCCATTGGCTGACCGAGAGCACACCTGATGTCCGCCAGATGATAATGGTCAAGACAATCGAAGACTTGCTGGAGACTCCCGATTGTCGTGATGCGACACTCAAGGCGCTCGCTAAGCTCTCTTCCAAAGAGAATGTGGATATGGTCTTTCAGTGGGTTGACAGTAACATACTGACTCTCAATCAAGCGGTCTATGTATTGATCTATCCCGACTCGTCAGAGGCACTCAGATAACCTCGAACCTCTGAAAGGGGAAGAAGGCACTAGTTCTTTCTCCGAAAATCGAAAGCCTTTATATCGTGAGAACAGGTTTGACGTTGTTCAACCAAGAAAGAGGTGGGCTTTTGGGTTCAGCAAAGAAGATCCGTGTTCTGTTGGCAAAGCCTGGGCTTGATGGCCATGACCGTGGCGTGAAAGTTGTAGCTCGGGCACTTCGCGATGCAGGAATGGAGGTAATCTATACCGGACTTCGGCAGACTCCTGAGATGATAGTGAGAGCTGCAATCGACGAAGCAGTTTCGTGCATTGGACTGAGCATCCTTAGCGGCGCCCACATGGCTCTGTTTCCAAAGGTGATGGAGCTTCTAAAGAAGGAGGGTGCCACAGACATCCTGGTTGTTGGGGGCGGAATAATACCTGAGGATGACCTGCCCGAACTCAAAAAGGCTGGTATCGCGGAGATCTTTGGGCCTGGAACCTCTCTTGATGAGATTGTTGAGTACATCAAAGCAAATGTGAAGACATAACCTTGGCACTGTGAGGACGGGCTTGTTGTCAGAATCCGAGTTGATTGATGGTGTTCTGAAGGGCAACAGACGTGCTCTGGCACGGCTTATCACGTTGATAGAGGATGAAGACCTCCTTGCATCGAAGGTTCTAGCGAAGCTGTACAAGCACACTGGGAAAGCCCACATCATTGGAATCACTGGTCCGCCCGGTTCAGGCAAGAGTACGATTGTGACAAAGCTCATCCCTGAACTTAGGAAGAAGCAGAAGACTATCGGAATAGTATGTGTTGATCCATCTAGCCCATTCTCAGGAGGCGCTCTTCTGGGTGACAGGATACGCATGCAGGAGCATACTCTTGATGAAGCTGTGTACGTGCGAAGCATGGGTACACGTGGTCATCTGGGCGGTTTAGCCAGGAGCACCTCTGACGCCGTACGCGCGATTGATGCTTTCGGGAAGGACGTCATCATTGTGGAAACCGTTGGTGCCGGACAGGCCGAAGTTGAGATCATAGAAATCGCTCAGACAGTCATTGTCACCGATGTGCCTGGAAGTGGAGATGATATTCAGGCTATCAAAGCTGGGATCATGGAAATCGCAGACATCTTCGTCGTGAACAAAAGCGATCTACCAGGTGCCGACAACAAGGTGATGGAGATCAATGCTATGCTTGAGCTGGACTCTAGGCAGCGAGATTGGACTCCGCCTGTGATTCTTACAGATGCTCGGTCGGGTGATGGTATTCCGGAGCTGGTGGAGAAGATTGAACAGCATATCGAGTTTCTCAAGAAGAGCGGCCTGTTGAATCAGAAGGACCTCAAGCGAAGCCGTGACGAACTTGAGGACCTCATGAGGGACAAACTGACTCGGAAACTACTCGAGAAGCTACGTGATGAACCCGAGTACGATAACGCAATAGCGAAGATTGCCAAGAGGAATGAAGACCCGTACACAGTAGCCGAGAGGCTAATCGCAGAGTTCTTGGTCAAGTACAGAGAGTAGGTGTTCTACCATGGGTGAGAAGGAAACACTTCCCCATGCGCTTAAGCGGTGGAGGGATGTCATTGTTAAGAAAGTCATAGGTCGGTTCCCCGAGAGGAAGGAGGAGTTCGAAACCGTTTCAGGGATTCCTGTGAAGCGACTCTATACTCCCGCAGACATGGAGCCCATCGACTATATGAAGGACATTGGTTTCCCGGGAGAGTTTCCGTTTACTCGAGGAGTCCAACCGACAATGTACAGGGGCCGCTTCTGGACGATGCGGCAATACAGCGGCTTTGCTACGGCCAAGGAAACCAACGAACGATACCGCTTTCTCCTAGAGCAAGGCCAGACCGGTTTGTCTGTGGCTTTCGACTTGCCCACGCAAATCGGCTACGACTCTGACCACGAGTTGGCCAAGGGCGAAGTAGGGAAGGTCGGAGTTGCCATCGATTCGTTGGCCGACATGGAGATCCTCTTCGATGGGATCCCATTGGACAAGGTCAGCACGTCGATGACCATCAATTCCTCGGCCGCGGTGTTGTTGGCAATGTATATCGCGGTGGCTGAGAAGCAGGGTGTTTCAATGGATAAGTTGCGAGGCACTATCCAGAATGACATCTTGAAGGAATATGCAGCGAGGGGGACCTACATCTTTCCTCCAGGCCCTTCAATGCGTCTGATTACTGACACCTTCAAGTTCTGCTCCGAGAACATGCCGCTCTTCAATAGTATAAGCATCTCAGGCTATCACATTCGGGAGGCAGGGTCTACGGCTGTCCAGGAAGTTGCTTTCACCCTGGCAGATGGAATAGCCTATGTTGAAGCAGCAATCAAAGCAGGTCTCGACGTTGATTCCTTCGCCTCTCGACTCTCATTCTTCTTCGGGTCTGCGAGCGAGTTCTTCGAGGAGATTGCCAAATTCAGAGCGGCAAGAAGGCTCTGGGCCAAAATCATGAAAGAACGTTTTGGTGCAAGGGATGACAATTCCTCTCGGATGAGATTCCACACTCAAACCGCGGGTTATACACTCACAGCACAGCAACCAGACAACAACGTTGTTCGTGTGACCCTGCAAGCCCTTCAAGCCGTTCTAGGTGGGACCCAGTCCCTACATACAAACTCTCGAGATGAAGCTCTGTCACTTCCAACTGAGGAATCAGTTCAGATCGCACTGCGAACCCAGCAGATAATTGCGCATGAAACCGCCGTTGGTGACACAGTCGACCCGATGGCTGGTTCTTACTTCGTGGAAGTATTGACCGCGGAGATTGAGAATAGGGCTATGGAGTATATCAAGAAGATAGATGAGATGGGTGGAGCTCCGGCAGCGATTGAGCGAGGATACATCCAGAGCGAGATTCACAACAGCGCCTACGACTACCAACGGAGAGTCGACAGCGGCGAGAGGATCGTTGTAGGAGTCAACGAGTTCACTGTAGATGAAGAGCAGCGGTTCGACTACCTCAGAGTGAATCCTCAGGCTGAATCGGAACAGGTTGCGCGACTGAAGGACATCAGGAGCAAACGTGATACATTCAAGGTTGAAGCTTCTCTTGATGCACTGCGCGAAGGGGCGAAAGGGGACGCGAACCTAGTTCCCATCATTCTGGACGCCGTCAAGGTATATGCCACTCTGGGCGAGATTTGCGGTGTCCTTCGCGATGTTTTCGGTGAATACAAGGCAGCAGATATCTTGTAGGTGATTGAGAGATGATGGTTGAGAAGATTGAACATATCGGGATTGCAGTAGAGAGCATTGAGGAGCTGATCCCCTACTACCGAGATGGTCTCGGACTAGAATACGGAGGTGAGGAGGTTGTCGAGGGACAGAAGGTGCGAGTGGCATTCTTTGGAATTGGTGAGAGTAGCATCGAACTTCTAGAACCTACCTCCGATGATAGTCCTATTGCCAAGTTCTTGGCCAAACGTGGACCAGGTATTCATCATATAGCTATCAGGGTTGACGACATCGAACAGGCTCTCAAACAGCATGAGGCCAAAGGCGCGCAACTAATCGATAAGGAACCTAGACTTGGCGCACACAATATGAGAATCGCATTTGTGCATCCTAAGTCTACGGGCGGTGTGCTGGTTGAGCTATGTCAGACGTCTTTGTAGGACGAGGGATTACTTGCTCAGGATGTCTTCCACTTCATTGGAAAAACGGATGATGTCTTCTTTGCTTACCATTCTGTGCACGACTAGCCGCGTACGGGTTCCGAAGTGAGGATCTCCATAAATCAGTATGTTCCGCTTCTTCAGTTCTGCTGCGAGTTGCATAGAGTTGATCTTCGTGTTGTCCAGTCGTATGAAAAGAATGTTGGTTTCTGGTTCCTCAACAACCAAATCCGTGATCTTTGAGAGCTCGCCATATAGCAACAGAGTGTTCTCATGATCTTCTCTAAGTCTATCCACCATGCTTTCAAGAGCCACGATACCCGGAGCTGCTATCAGACCTGCTTGACGCATTCCTCCCCCCAGTTTCTTTCTGACCCTATGAGCCTTGTAGACGAACTCTTCAGTGCCAGCAACTATCGATCCCACTGGAGCTGAGAGACCCTTGCTCAAGCAGACCATTACGCTATCTGACTTTTCTACTAGCCTTTTGGCTGGAATGTCGAGTGCAACCGCAGCGTTGAACAATCGTGCTCCATCGCAATGCACTGCCAGACCATTCTCGTGAGCAACATCGGCAAGGGCATCGAACTGCTCAGGTCTAATGATTGCACCACCAGAGGCATTGTGTGTATTCTCTTGAATGACCAATGTGGTCTTTGCGTAGTGCGGATCGTCAATACTGATTGCATGCCTAAGAGTTTCAGGTGTGATATACCCTCTATCGCCTGGTACAGGCTTGGGGTAGAGCCCTCCAAGCGATGCCATTGCACCTGCTTCGTGAACGTAGGAGTGAGACCGTTCCTCGACGACAACTTCCTCGCCGGGCTTTGCTTGAGCAAGCAACGATACGACGTTGCCCTGTGTTCCCGAGGTAACGAGCAGTGCTGACTCTTTGCCCAGAATTCCGGCCGCCTTGTCTTGCAGTTCATGGACCACGGCGTCTTCGCCGATGACATCATCGCCGAAGCGGTCTTCCTTGTGTGCTTTCACTATTGCCTCAATCATCTGGTCAGTGGGTTTCGTTACCGTATCACTGCGGAGGTCGATGGTCTTCATGATGACTGTTGGTAAGAATACTCGGCGTTTTACCCTTCCGGTGGAAGGCTTAGCTATAGAGAGGCACTCTCCACAGGCACTGTACACATGGGGCCGGTATTCGAAGTCGAGTTCACGTAGGTCGAGATCTCATAAGCCTCCATATGTTCTGACGCGTATGGATTCAGCAGTCTCTTGAGGTTCTCCACATCTTCGTTCTCTGGATCTAGCCACATCGATTCGTCCTTACGTTGCAGTACCACAGGCATCCGATTATGAATCGGCTCCAACAACTCATTAGGGGAAGTCGTCAGAATCGCGCAGCTCATGAGAGTATTCCCTGAGGGTGACTTCCAGTGATTGTAGATTCCCGCAAAGGCAAAGGGTTGTCTGGACTCGAGTCTGATGTGCATCGGTTTCTTGACTTTTCCTATTTTTCGCCACTCGTAAAACCCGGTCGCTGGAATAAGGCATCTCTTCTTCATGAATGAGTGTTTGAATGCCTTGCTCTCTGCAACGGTTTCAGAGCGTGCATTGATCATCCTGTTCCCAATGTTCTTGTCCTTTGCCCAGAAAGGAATGAATCCCCAGTGCATCCCAACGAGTTGAACTTCTGGGTCTGCAAGAATGGCTGCAATCTGCTGGGTCGGGGCGATGTTGTATCGGGGGACTATCTCGAAGTCGAACTTCTTTACACCGAATCTCTCTTCTACAGCCTTCTTGTGTGAGAGGAAGTTGAATCTGCCGCACACCGCAAGTCTTGTGGCAACTACTCTGCGCAGGTAAAAGGTTTGAGTTTTGGTGGTGCTTTTCAATGAACTGAAGATAGTCATTTGTATGGCCATATTGGAGAGCAAGATGTCTGTAAGAGAAGGAGTCCATGTTGGCACGTGCGGCTGGTCTTATCCTGAGTGGAACGGCGTCTTTTACGGGACTCGCACTCCGATGCTTCAGCAATACCTTTGCTATTTCGACGTTGCAGAGATAAATGCAACATTCTATGGCCCGCTGAAGGACTCATTTGTCGAATATCTAGCGACTAGTCTTCCAGAGCGCAAGTTCTTCACTGCAAAGATTCCTCACAGAGTGACACACAACAATCGCTTGGACCTTTTCTCCGAGGCAGGAGAGCTGCTGACCGAGTTCTTAGTAAAGATGAAACCGATGCGCTCGAACTTGGAGGTCCTGTTGATTCAACTTCCCCCATGGGATATAGCTACTTTTGCAAGTCTAGAGTCGTTCCTTTCAGCACTCGACTTCTCGTATAGGTATGCCATTGAATTCAGGCACAGAAGCTGGCTCACTCAGAGAGTATGGACTCTTCTAGAAGCCTACGACATCGCATACGTCATCGTTGACGAGCCAGCTCTACCCATAGACTTGAGAGTGACAACGGATTTCGTCTATTTGCGTCTGCACGGTCATGGAATCAATCCCTGGTACAACTACTGTTTCACGACTAGAGAACTTGAAGCGTGGAGGGACCGTGTCAACATCCTGACGGAAGAGAATGATTCCGTCTTTCTCTTCTTCAACAATCACTTCTATGGCTATGGTCCGACAAACGCATTACAGCTGCTTGACCTCTTGGGAACCATTAACCCACGGCAAAAGGCTAAGCTCAAGCACATGATCCCCCGTGTATCGATGAGTCAGACTACGTTAGACGAGTTCTAGGTCTCTTCCTGCCTATCAGTTCTTTCCCCTCTGCACAGAATATAAGTGTCAAGAGCGAGAACCCCTCATATTCCGATAGCCCCTATAGAAGGTCAGACTCAGTGGTCAATTCAGATGAAATAGTCAAGCAATTGGACCCAAGAGAAGTTGACTTGCGGCTGGTGTGTTTTGGCAAGGTCGACTCAACCAACGATGTCGCGAAGAGATTCGTGGAAGAAGGTGTGTGCGAGGGCCTTGCAATAGTATCTGATTGTCAGACTGCAGGCCGAGGTCGATTCGACAGAAGTTGGGAATCGCCGAGGGGGGGACTCTATGCATCAATAGTAGTAAAACCTCTGCTCTCGCCTGCAACTCTTCCTCTCATGGGTTTCATGCTCGGTTGTTCGGCCGTGTCGGCAATCAAATCATCATCTTTCATTGATGCTCGTCTCAAATGGCCAAACGACATCATAGTCAATGAGAAGAAGGTCGGTGGTATCTTGAGCGAGGCAGTCACAGAAGGAAATCAGGTGGTTGCCATCATACTGGGCATTGGAATAAACGTCAATCTCCAGCTCGATGATTATCCTGAAGACCTCAGAAAGAGTGTCACCACTGTTTCACATGAAACCGGCGTAGAGATCCCGATAGAAGATCTTGCAGCATTACTACTGAAAGAAGTCTATGCTAGAATGAGGAAGGTGGAGACGCGGCAGACCTTCCAACCAGTACTCACGGAGTATAAGAGCGTCTGTAATACGCTAGGAAAGAGAGTGCGAGTAGAGCAGATTGATAGGACCTTTGAAGGAATCGCATTGGATGTAGATGAATTCGGCGCCCTGATTGTGAAGACAGAATCTGGTGAAGAAACTGTTTCAGCCGGAGATGTTCTACATCTCGACCTCAAGACATAAGATAGAAGGGAGTGTCACACTCCTTGGAGCCTTACTTTGACGCCAGCAGTTGTTAGGATTGATCCGTCCAAGTTGCAGGAAGCGAAGAGTAGACTACTCAAGAGCACGTACGTTACCGAGGTTGCAACAACCAACCAGTATGAGATGTTCAGACTGAGCTGCGAGGGAGGCACTATTATCGCTTACACTAGCGGAAAGATAGTGGCCAATGATCAGACCAGTGAGGCTCTGCTCCAGAGCACGATACAGGACATGGACTTTGGAGAATCTGCGCACGACCTCATCATAGGTTCGGACGAGGCTGGAAAGGGTGAATGGCTTGGCCCTCTTGTAGTTGCGGCAGTGGGTCTTACACCAAGACAATCGGCTGAGCTGCGTGCGCACGGAGTAATGGATAGTAAAGAACTCTCAATTGAGCGTATTACCTCATTGGCGGCCGAGATTGAGGACAACAGCCAATCGTTGTACTTGGTCGTCGTACCACCACCGACTTTCAATGAGAGGCTTGAAGAATTTCGCGAAGAAGGTAAGAACCTGAACGACCTCCTAGCATGGGCACATGCAAAGGCGGTAGCTGAGGTGTACAAGCAGTTGAAGCCAAGTGAAGATTCGCTTGTGCGAGTGGTGGTAGATGAGTTCTCAAGACATAAGACCCAGAGCCGCCTTGGTCGTGTCATCGATCTAGATACTATAGAGCTAGTTCAGAAACCGCGTGCCGAAGATATAGTATCTGTTGCGGCAGCGAGCATTGTTGCAAAGAACGCTCGAGAAGACTGGATTGAGTCGGCTTCCGAACGACTAGGGCTCGATCTGCGTTCGTTGAAACCTGAAGAGGCACGAGTCCGAGATGACATGCCCCTTTTCGCCAAGAGCAGCTACCTCTAGTCCTGAATTAGCGGTACCAAACAGCATTCTTATTAGATTGAGGCAGACGCAGCCCCCAAGGTGCCTTAGGTGAGCGAACGCCCACAGAGAACTCTTGGCCTGCTTGACAAGCTTCTTCCCCTCTGGATCTTGTTAGCCATGGTCTTCGGACTGCTATTGGGGTATCTCTTCCCTGGTGTGGCGGACGCTCTGGATTTCTGGCGGATTGACACTGTTTCGTTTCCTATTGCTATTGGACTTCTCTGGATGATGTATCCTGTCTTGGCCAAGGTCAAGTATGAAGAGCTTGGACGGCTTAAGAGTGAGAGGAAGCTCTTTGCAACATCCCTTGCTTTGAACTGGCTCATCGGTCCGCTACTGATGTTTGCCCTGGCTTGGGTATTCCTCCCTGACCTCCCCGACTACAGAGTGGGTCTCATTCTTGTCGGACTCGCAAGATGTATTGCGATGGTGCTTATCTGGAACATGTTGGCAGGCGGCTGCAGTGAAACCTGCGCCGTCTTGGTGGCAATCAATTCAATCATGCAGATATTGCTCTATAGCGTTGAAGCATGGTTCTACGTTCAAGTTCTTTCCGACTTCGTGGTACCCGGCTCGGGCTCCGCTGTACCCATCTCAATCATCGATATAGCACGCAGTGTTCTGATATTCTTGGGAATCCCACTCGTGGCTGGCATCATCACGAGATTCTCGCTCATCAAGCATAGAGGGAATGAGTGGTATGATGGAGAGTTTGCGCCTCGACTGGGGCCGACTGCACTCGTTGGGCTCTTGTTCACCATAGTCGTGATGTTCTCATACCAAGGCGAGAAAATCCTAAGTCTACCTCTCGATGTTCTCAGAATATCACTTCCACTGCTGTCATATTTCATGCTGATGTTCTTTGTTTCCTTTGCCCTGTCACATGTTCTCGGGTTCAAATACGACAAGAACACGACAATCTCATTCACCGCTGCAAGCAACAACTTCGAGCTGGCAATCGCGGTAGCAATCGGTGTCTTCGGAATTGATTCTGGTCAAGCATTGGCCGCGGTCGTTGGACCTCTGATTGAGGTCCCTGTTCTGATTGGTCTCGTCTATGTTGCCATCTGGCTTGGGAAGAAGATACTCGGGCGGCAGGTTGGGGACCCAATCGAATGCGAAACATCGCCTCTATGATATGGAACCGGGGAACCACAGTCGGAACAGAGCCCCTTTCTCGGGCTCCCCCTCGATTCTGTCCAGGACCTCTATCCTACCCCCGTATTTCGCAAGGATTCGTTTGGCCTGGTGTAGACCTAGGCCACCGTATCGCCGATCCTGGTCAAAGATTGCTCCTTTCATCGCGTCCCCAATGCCTGCCCCATCATCGGCGATTGAAACTTCGAATCCCGCTCCCTCCTCTTTCAAGGATACCCAGACGTTCTTTATTTCTGCAGGATTGTGTAGAATGGCATTTTCAAGTACGTTTGTGAACAGGTGCCCAACATACTCGTCGGCCTTCACAATCGCCTCGTCTACTTGGTAGTCAACTCTCACCTCGACGTTGTCATGCTTGAACTTGAGTGCCCCTACAGCCGCAACAAGCGCGTCTTTCAGAGAGGTGGGTTCCAAGGGTGCTGTAAGCAGACCTCTTGTTGCGTGCGCCTTGTCGATTAGAGCCTCAGCTGACTGAACCAAGTCCATGATTCTATCGATAACACCGAAGGCCTCCGGTCGAGTTTCATCAAACTGAAGGAGTTCAATGGACATCTGAATCGCTTGGAGCTTGTTTCTAGTGTCATGCCCCAGTAGGTCCAAGTAGAGCATCGATGTGTCTGCCGCAGTCTTGAGTTCCATCTCAGCCCTCTTTCTTTCTCTTTCCGCAACCACGCGTTCTGTAATATCAACAATCGTTGCTTGAATGGCAATGTCGTCTTCGAACAGTATCTTGTGCCCTACAGCCTCTACCCATAGCATCTTGCCGTCACTTCGTATGACTCTAAGTGCAACGGGTGCTTCCAAGGGCGGCTCTCCGCTCAGAATGTTAGCGAACATCTCGATGAGAGGTTTGAAGTCATCTGGATGCACAAGTCTCTCAATATCCTGCGCGCTCAGCGAAAGCAGATCTTCAAGTGAATGTCCCGTCATCTCAACCATCGCGTTGTTTGCAAAGGCGATCTCAATGGGAAGCCCCTTGACTATGAGGACTCCGAGAGGTGACTGTTCCACAAGCTGTCTGTACTTTGCCTCCGATTCTCGCAGGGCTTTCTCTGACATCATCTGCCCAGTAACATCTATATCCATGACTTGAAGCGCCGGTCTTCCCTCATACTCTATCTGCTGAACAAAAGACTCCACGTAACGTACGGACCCATCTTCTCTCAAATATCGGAATCTATGACGTGGAGAAATCTCGCCACCGATTGCTAGTGTTTCGTTTCTTCTCTGAAGTTCGCCGCGGTCATCAGGATGGATAATACCCCACACATCATCCTCCGTGAACTCTAGAAGTTCTTCGACTGAGTATCCAAGCGTTTCGGCAAACGCAGGATTCACATACATATATGTCCCGTCCTGTATTATCGCAAGACCCTGCAACAAGTTCTCCACAAGGCTACGGTATCGCTCTTCCGATTTCCGAAGCTCCCTTTCAGCACGCAGCCGTTCAGTCACGTCTTCTATCGCCATCTGGATTACGTATTGCCCTTCATATTCCACCCTTCTTCCTAGAACCGCCACAAAGCGGACTTCACCACTTGGCCTTACTACTCTGAACTCCTTGGGCGCGTTGCCCGCAGGATCTCCCTCCAGCAAATCCGCAAAGCGTGATGTCAGTTCCTCATAGTCGTCTGGATGAATGAGCTCTTGGATTTGGTCAGATGTGAGATTCATTATGTCGTCTGGGATCATATCCAAGATTGTGCCGAATGCCCGATTCGCAAAGGGAATGCTAAGGGGTGGCCCTCTGACTATTGCGACTCCTTGAGTGTACTGTTCTACAAGTTGTTTGTATTTAGTTTCTGAGCCCTTCAACGCGAGTTCGGCTGTCCGTGCTTCACTGACGTCCCTTATGATTGTCAGAACCTGCTCCACTTCCCCTTTCCGTACAATGGGTATCTTTGTCACTTCAGTGAATATCTCCCTCCCTGCAATTAGAGTTCTCTCTTCAGAAACAAGCGTTTCCTTGTTCTCAAAGACCATTTCGTATTCGTCAAGGACATTGTTCGGAAGGAATGGGAAGATTTCGGGCAAGCGTTTACCAAGAATATCAGGGTCGAAACCTAGCTCCTCTATCCAATTCTCGAGAACAGGATTGCTAAGGACGACTCTGAGATCAGAGTCCACTACATGAATTGGATCTCCTATCGCCAGCAATGTAGTTCTGTATTGTTCCTCTGACTCCCTGAGCGCTGTTTCAGCACGGTCAATCTGGGTGACATCGAATGCTACGCCGCCTAGCAGAGTTGGTTTTCCTTCTCTTCGAATTGGAAACTTTGAGGTTCTATAGGAGTGGATGACCCCGTCCTTGTCAGGTACTCTCTGGAGGATCTGTGTCGGACCTTCTTTCAACGTTCTCCTATCATCCTCAATCATTGCTGCCGCCAGTTCCTCGGGGAACAACTCTATTGTGTTCTTTCCTGACCATTCCTCTATGCCGAAACGGCCTCGCATGAAGCTGTTTGCATACAGCATATTGGAATCTTCGTCCTTGATGAACACTGGACCTGGAATGTTCTCAGCGAAAAGTGCAAACCTCTCCTCGCTCTCCCTTAGGTCTGCCAGCGCCTCAACCTGATCCGTTACATCTCGCACAATGCCTATGAACGACTTCGGGTTCCCCTTGGCATCTCGTACAACTGCAGCGCTCAACTCTGCCGGGAACCGTGACCCATCTCTCCTGAGCATCGTGTATCTCACGTTTCTGATTGAACCCTCCGCCAGAGTCCTCTTGAGATTCTCCATGGCCCTCTCGTGGTCTTCTTCCGCAATCAAATCGAATGCGCTTATTCCCATAAGCTCCTCTCTCGAGCTAGCACGATGAAGCCTCAAGACCTGGTCATTCACGAAAACCAGGTTTCCTTCTAGGTCAGTCAAAGTGATGGCGTCTGGTGATGTGTCAATAAGACCACGATAGAGCTCTTCACTCTCCCTGAGGGCTTCTTCAGCTTCTTTGCGAATCGTGACGTCTCGAATGAGCGATTGGTAGCCCTGGAATTCGCCTCCCTTGATTAGGACCGAATTAGTCGTGTGGAAGTGAATCGTCGAACCGTCTTTGCGAACCCCCCTGGCCTCAATTCCTCCTGGAACGGTTTCCATACGGTCACGACTCTCAGCGAAGGCATGTAGGATTGCAGGCATATCATCAGGATGTAGCAGCATGGTGAAACTCTTACCCTCCAGCTCTTCAACCGTGTAGCCGAAAATCTCGGCACCTTTTGCCGTAGACATCAGGATTGTACCGTCTTGGTCCGTTCGGAATACTCCATCCGCGAGGTTCTCGTACACAAGTCTATATCGGGCCTCGTCCTCTGACAATGTCTGCTGGGTCTGTTCACTGGTCAAGACGAATCCCCATCGCGTATTGCGTTCTGAGTCTGCAAAGGAACCTAGACGTACACTTGTCGTTACCTGGTTTCCACTTCGAGTTGCCCAGTCAATCACCAATCCCGATAGCGTTTTGTTACTTGACTCCGTCAATGAATCTTCGATTTGCCTTCTAGAAGCTGCGTGAACAAGTTCAGGAACTGATCGACCCTTGATTTCTTCCTTTGAGAACCCAATCATCGCCGCAAACGGCTCATTTACATACCTGACTGTGAAACTCTCATCCACCACTAGGAATCCTTCACTCATGAGATCACAAAGGACCCCACTAGAGATTGTTTCCGTCCAAGGTTCACTCTGCATTGTGCACACCCCAACTCGAAGTCATGTCGAACAGTACATCTTCGGTGATTCTTGACATAGAACTTGAATCGCGATGACCTTCTCATCGCTCATCTACGGTCCCAGTAGAAACGAAGGGCGATACAATGCTTTTTGATGTTCTTTGTTTGAACCTCTCACTCAACGACCAAGGATTCAGGCTTCTTGACCACTCTATTGAAAGTCTTCCTGTCGTAGAACTCAGCCTGCCTGTTGAGACAGGCAACAACAACGCACCTAGAACATACGAAGTTGATGACTTGCTTGAGTGAAGGTGTTTCACCTAGCTTCTGTTTCAACTCCTTCGGTTTTGCGCCGAAGAATACGGTCTTCTTACTGGCCACTGATTCGAAAACTAGTGTGTTCAATGTCGTCAGAAATGCCCTGGGGTCCTCGTTCTTCTTCCAGAGCTTTAGAATCAGAGTCATTGTGGCTGCCAGGTCGCACGACAATTCGTAGTGCTGTGGCTTCCATCTCTTCTCATAGCCATCCTCCACAATTCCAACCTCCCACATGGGGAACGCCTCAAGACCCTCCGGCTTTTCGTGATCCAGGATCTCTTCAACGAGCTTCCCTCCTTCTCGTTCCTTGCCATACCATATGGGCACGCCTCTGGGAACGTGAGACAAACGGCCGCAGAAAGTATACCACGCCTTCTCTGGTTTCCCTGCCAAGAGCTTTAATACGCGTTCTGTGTTGTCTTGAGGTCTCTCAAGAACATGTGCAGGCACCCAAGCTGAATGTGTTTCACATCGATGTTGCCCACAGAGTGCACATGGGTATGTAGTCTGAGTTGCTTTGGCCACTCCCAAGCTCTCGCATTCTGCACAGACGTTCAACAACATCCCATCCATTCTGAGCGGTACACCCACTTCAATGAACAGTCAGTACAGGCGCAATTAAGGATGCCGCTGATGGATACCAGGTCAGCTTGGCTCAATATGAACAAATACAACGCTCACTTCGGGGATTGCTTTCTTGATGATTTCTTCAACTCTTTCAGCGATATCGTGACTGTCCGCAAGAGGCAAGTCAGCGTCCACACGACAATCCAAAGAGATAGTCATACCAGAGCCATCTCTAGTAATGTTCACGTTGTGGCAATCACTTGCCGGGGTCTTTTCATCCACGAGAGTCTTGATCTCCTCGACAATATGTCCACTTTCGCTGGTGATATCTTGGGCTGGCGAGGCGTCTCTTTCGACATCCATATGCAACGTTACTCTCTTGAGGTTTGAGACTTTTTCCCGAAGAATTCGCTCAAGCCTTTCAGATACGGCATGTGCCGCTCCAGTCGTCATGTTTGGTTGCATCTCAAGATCTGCTGCGATGTATGTGTCCCCCTCCATGACTTGTATCCGCACCTTATGTGCCCCCAATACCATCGGCTCACCTCGAACGAGCTCCTGAAGAAGCCCGTAGACATCCTGAGTGACTTCATCCTCATCTGCGCGAGACACTGGCTCTACATGCACCATGCAGTCAACTCGTTTTCCAAGATTCGAAAGAACTCTCTCCACGCGATCTGCTATGTGGTGAGCTTCATCAACCGAGGTGCGTTCCTTCACGGAAATCACTACATCAATGAACAACTCGTGTCCTACCTGTCTGGCTCTTATCTTCCTACAGGCGACTACTCCATGGACGCTAGTACAGAGCTTCTCGATTTCATCATATATCCCCTCCGGGGCCGTGTCCAATAGTGCATCAAAAGCTCTTCTTGCCAACTTGTATGAAACAAAAAGGATCACGACTGCAACACCTATCGCGGAGAGAGGATCGGCAATTGGGAATTCAAAGAATACGAACGCAAGACCAACCAATACCACAATGGAGCTGAGGGCATCGGTGATGAAGTGCAGGCCATCCGCCTCTAGCGCTTGACTTCCATGTTTCTCAGCAGTGGAGAACAGGACGCGACTCCTTTCGTAGTTCACTACGATGCTTATCACCATTACCGCAATCCCGGCAAGTGTCGGTTCGGGCCATTCTTCAAGCTGTATCACTCTTACGGCTTCCCAGATAATCCACGCGGCCGTAATCCACAGAAGAATGGTTTCTACAAGGGCTGAGAAATTCTCTATCTTTCCATGCCCATAGTGATGCTCCTTGTCAGGTTCCACGGAGGCCTGACGAACAGCAACAAACGTAATGCCGGCTGCCAAGAAGTCTAGAGCGCTGTGAAGGGCTTCTGATATCACGCCAAGCGAACCACTCGTGATGCCCACAAATATCTTCAATACGGTCAATGCAGCTGCGACAACTAGAGAAACAAGTGCTACTCTGTTCACCTCTTCTCTGCGCACGCCTGTACTGGCCATACTTGTCCCGCAGGCGCGCCTCTCTTTAACCCCCTTTAAGGATTCTCATCGGACCTGAGCATAGAAAGCATACTTGGTTCTTCTGTCACATCGATCACATGACCATGCATGTTTCAGTGTGAGTGACTCCGCGAACCGCGTGGATTTCGTCAAGCAACCGCTTTACGCCGTTTATAGACTTTAGTCGGGCCAGGGCGATAATATCGTAAGGTCCCATCACCAATTGTGCCTTGGTAATCTCTTTGAAATTCTGTATCTGCTTGATTGCCTCCCACATCTCACCCGGGCCGGTGTCTACTAGAATGTGCAATTCGACCATCTTCTTCCTGCAACCTCGCGAAGATTACGTTCTACAACTAACACGCACCTTCAACATAAAGTTTCGTTATCAGATTAGAGTTCCAGTGTGAGATAGAATGGATATTTCGCAACTGATGAAGCCTACGAATTTACGAGATGGAACGTACGCCCATTTTCACCCCTTTATGATTGGGAGGAAATGTGCGCTTTTTGCTGAGTATCCGAATCCAAGAAAAAAAGAGGAGTGCAGAGGGTTACTCCCCTCTGCAATGATGCGCTCGACCTAGAGATCAAGTTCCATAGTCTTTGTAGATGTGATACCAATAGTAGGAGTGCATTGGACTAAATTCCAGACCGCTACCGTGCAACCAAGCTCGACGAACTGTGAATTGCTTAGGCTGGTACATGTAGATACTTGGCTGGTCATAGGCGACCTGAGCCTGAATCTTGTTGTAAAGCTCCTGTCTAACACTGTCATCGGTCGCTTGCTTTGCCTGAGTAATCCAGTCGTCAACTGTGTCATTGGAATAGCCGCTAGAAGACATGTATGTCCCTTGCGAATGCACAAACGGCCAAGCATAGTTGTCTGCATCAGCATAGTCAGGTGCCCATCCGATAAGCCATAGTGGTAGCTCGGCATTGGCGAGTTTCTGTATCATGTTGGCCCATTCTAGCGCATTGACCCTGACCTCTGGAACCGCCGTGATGCCGGTCAGGTTTGTGTCCTGATGTGCCATGACGGCAGTGAACCCATCTTTTAGCAACAGCGATCCTTGCTGCCGGATGACGTTGCCTGAGTTGTAGTAGAGGTCGATATAGCCCTCCAAAGCGTTGATATCAGTAACGAAATCCGGGTTCTGCATGCCAAGGTTCCACCAGGCGACAGCCTCATCTAAGTCGAAGTGTTCCAACCAATGTGATGAATTCTGAAACTTCATGCCTTGTGGTATGAAGCCCTTGGCTTGAAAGCCCCAGCCTCTCACAATCGCGTCGATTGCCGCATCGTAGTCAAAAGCATAGGCAAAGCATTTCCTAAGCTCTCTGTGGCGGAACGGACTTTCAACTTCAGATGTCACTCCCCCACGAGTGATGTTAAGCGGAGTGAATTTGAAGGTGAAGGCCATCAATGTGTAGCTGAAACCACCGGTGATTACATCAATGTTGGGATCTTTGGATCCGAGTGTGACGTTATCCCAAATCTCGTCAGCGTTGGTTGTCGGCCAATAGACAGAGTCAGCAAGGCCTGTCTTTAGGTTCAAGAGTCTGCCAGTTGTGTCCTCGTTGGTCTTGTACCAGACTTCTTTGAGTTGACCTGCATAGTCTGGTGGCTTTATTGCAGCCTCCGTCGCATCAGCTCTCCAATAGTCCTCAAAGAGCACCATCTTGATGTACTCGTTGGGCCTCCATTCCTCCAACATGTACGGACCGGTGCCACAGGTGTGAGTTTCCATCCACGTGCGAAACTCGCCATAGTCACATCCATAATGCTCCATCCAATCACCGCCCTCGGGAAGAGAGTCGTTGCTAGGGCTGGAAAGCACGTAGCTGGGACTCATCATAGAGGCCACCTGATATGTCATGGCTGGAATGAATGGGGCAAATGGGAGTTCCAGATTGAACTGTACCGCATAAGTGTCTAGAACAACTATGGCTCCGGAGTTCGCCACCCAGTCATCAAAAGCGTCCTTGAACTCCTGTGAAGACGTACCGTTGTCGTAGGCTGCGGTTTCCACCACTACGCCGCCCTTGAGAGGTTCGATAATCATCCACACTGGGCCAGCCGTACGAAATGCTTTGACAGCACGCTCAACATTCCACTTGACGCAGCTAGCATTGAAGGGTGTACCATCGTGAAATATGACATTCTGGCGGAGTGATATGTTGTATTGTGTACCGTCTGCGGATATCGTTGGAGCAGCCGCCGCCAATAACGGAACTGAGGGTTCAGTATCAGCTGATCCCCAAGCGTAGGTATACAGTGTTTCATAGATATTGAATTGCATATTGCCGCCAAAGTTCTCGTAATTGATGTGCGGATCCATGCTGTACGGATTGCCTATGGTTTCTGATATGAACTGGTCCTCAGGGACAACTCTAGGTTGTGACATGAAGACAAAGGCAACACCAGCGCCCGCAACCACAATCACGATGACTATGATGGCATACATCTGGTTTCTTTCCATTGTTTATTGACTCCTTGGTGCAAGAAGAAATAGGATGTCTTCTTGCCTCGGCAACACCGAAGTGCGCCTAGTAAGAACCAGTTTGACACTTGGATTGCTATTCTATCTCTATCCTCGAGAACCGTGATAGTCAATGGTGATATTCACATAATAGGCTACACTCTTTTGCTCGCTCCTCTTTCCAAGGGAATTACTTCCTACTTCTTGCAAGTGGAAGATAATTGGGGGTGCCACAGCACAAAACGCTTATATCAATTGACGCGACTATATTCTCAACGAATGAGAAAATTAATGGCCTGAGCGTTGTGTAAGATGTCTGGATCCCCTGGGAAGAGAGAAGTGCTAGCCTCCAAGAAGGCGTCCGATAATTCTGTTGATGCTGATTCTATACAGAAACTTGTCGCGGATTTTTGGAAGCAATGGGAGAATCTAGAACGGGACTATCCAAGGGTCTGAAGTCTACCAGGCGTAGAGCGACTTGAGGAGTGTTGTCAGGTCATGAGACTTTCTCGTTCATCTGGTCCTTCT
>SMTZ1_10001325_pt1 | contig 37971 bp, 39 predicted proteins | sample DeeMarSWOR136_30_FD_25667 | JGI IMG/M metagenome (IMG submission 25667)
TGTTAGTTTTTCGTCAAAATCCATAGATTTTGTGAATATTTTATCAAAATATCTTTATATAGGCTATTTGTTTCTTTTATTATTAATTTATTAGAGAGGAGGTTATTATGAGCTTTAATTTGTTTAATAAATCTCTGGTTATTGGGATATTGATTTTGTTTTTGGGTATTGGTATTGCTCCTTATTTAAATGTTGTTTCAAAGGAGTTTGATTTATCTGAATCTGTTGAGGTTCAAGAAGAGGCAACTGTTACTTGTTATGTTTTTGATAAAAATGGTAATAGTGAGTCTGAGATGGTTTTGTCATCTGATGATTTTAGCAGTTTTTATTCTAAATTTGAAGAGTTGAATCATATGATTACTTATCATTCTTTTAGTGATGAAACTGAGGTTTTGAAAGTTGAGTTTGTTGATTTTCTTGATAATATGGGTTTGATTTCTAAGGATTTGTCTAGGGATGATGTTATAAGTTGTTTGATTAACCCTGGTATTATGTGGCGTAGGCCGTTGTTTTCTTTGCTTTCTAATGGAGTATCTGGTGGTAGGGGTTCTGCTTTTTTTTGTAATTTTGCCACCTTGGGTGAGGGTTCTCAGTTTCCGGTTGTTATTCTTCCTAGGCTTATTCCTATTTTGCTTACTCCTATTCCTCGTGTGATTATGCGTTGGAATGCTTATGCTGGTGTTACGTCTTGTGGTGGTTTGTTGTCTGGTAAGGGTTTTATTGCTGAGGGTGCTCAGCAGGGTACTGCTTTGGGTTTTTGGGGTATTGGTTTCAGTGTTTTTCTTCCTCCTGTTATGAGTTTTGGTTTTATTGGTTATGCTTTGTTTGCTACTGCTACTGCTGAGGTGATTCATCCTTGGCCGCCTAACAGGCCTCCGGTTATTTCTGAGGAAAATCCTTTGGATGATGCTTTTGATGTTCCAGTTGATCTCTCTGAGTTGAGTTTTGGTATTAGTGATATGGATGGTGATCGTATGAATTATACGGTTACTACGGATCCTTATATTGGTGGTGGTAGTGGATATAATGTTGGTGATGGTACGTATACTATTCCTGTTAGTGGACTTAATAGTAATACTGAGTATTCTTGGCAGGTTGTTGTTTCTGATGGTGAAGATTTAACGGAGGTAACTTTTTCTTTTCATACTGCAATAGAGGCACCTTTTATTTCTGATCCTTTACCACTTGATGGTGATAACTGGGTTTCAGTTGATTTAACATTGTTAAGTTTTAATTTAAAAGATTTTCAGGGGGATAGTATGGATTATACTGTTGAAACTGTTCCTGATATTGGTAGCGGTAGTGGTAGTGGTGTTGGTGATGGGATTTATAGTGTTGATGTTAGTGGTCTTGATTATACCACGAGTTATACTTGGTTTGTTAATGTTACTGATGGTAAGTTTTGGACCAGGAGGATTTTTGATTTTAAAACTCAACCGATAATGTTGTTTGATCCTTTTAATGAGGGTTGGTTGTATCGAAAAAAGATAACAATCAATCATAGTATGGTTGCTGGAGACCTTTCTGATTTTCCGGTGCTTGTTAGTGTCGTTGATTCTGATCTTAGTGTTAAGGCTCAGGTTGATGGTGATGATATTTTGTTTATGGATGGCTCTGGGGTTGCGAATAGATTGTTTCATGAATTTGAAAAATATGATGATTCATCTGGTAAGCTTGTTTGTTGGGTGAATGTTACTTCTTTGAATGCTGATGAGGATACAGCTATATATTTATATTATGATAATTCTGGTTGTGATAGTCAACAATATGCTGATAAGGTTTGGGATTCTAATTATTGTGGTGTATGGCATCTTAATGATTTTTTAGATAGTACATCTAAAAATAATGATGGAATAAATTATGGTACAGATGATTGTTCAGGAAAAATAGAGGGTGCAAAGAATTTTATAAGTACCAATCATGATTATATTAAAGTGCAGGATTCTCCAAGTTTGGATATTACTCATGAAATAACTTTATCAGCATGGATTTTTTTTGATACTATTTCTAAAGATGAACCACCCTTTATAATATACAAAAGAGGAGATGGTAGTAATTCTGATGAAATATACAAATTGGGTGTTGACGATTATGGAGTTGGGAAAGCAGATTTCAGGATAAATAGTAATCCAGTTCAAGGTGGAAATTTGATACTTTCTAAGTGGCATCATATAGTAGGTACATTTGATGGAAGTATTAAAAAAATCTTTTTAGATGGAATTGAAGTAGCTGATGAAATTCATTCTGGTACTATTCAATCTAGCAATCGTGATCTATATATGGGCGTAGATCAAGATTCAGGCGGGAGGAATCAATTTTTAGATGGAATTATTGATGAAGTAAATATAATAAAGAAGTCAAGAAGTGCAGAATGGATTTCAACACAATATAATAATCAAAATGATCCTTTTAATTTTTTGAGTATTGGTCCTGAGGAATCAGCCCCTTAAATATATATGAGTTTAAACATAAGTTTTATCTTAACTTCTAAACTACAATTGATTATTTCAAATCATAATTAAAATTTAGATTTTTTTTATAATAACCTCTAGCTAGGGTATTCTTTAACTGTTATTACACAGTAAATGTAACCAAAAAATCCAATTAAAAGTCTGACCAATGCAAATATAGATGTCTGATTTTTTATGATATCTGTAACTGAATGTTTTTCCCATACCCTTCCATATTTAAGTCCAATTAATTTCCGTCCATATCCATACCAAAATGATTGTTTTAAAAATTCTAGCACTGAGCCTTTGGGCCTATAATACACCTTTGCTTTTTTATTATGATCTATCCTATATCCTGCATCAACTGCTCGAAGGTTTATCTCAAGGTCTTCTGCTGATGAAAACCAAGGATCAAATCCTCCTAACTTATCAAGTATTTCTTTTTTGTAAGTAGTATTTGTACCAGGATATGATACATTTACTCCTTTGTGAAAGAGTTTTACATTTTCTATGTTTTTAACTCGTTCTTCTCCTTTTAAGATAAGTTCTCCAACAACAATATCAGCATTTTTTAGTCCTTCTCTTACTTCTTTAATCCAATCTTTATCTGCAACATCATCTCCACCAATAAATGCAACAGCATCTCCTGAAGCTTTTTTTATACCATAATTCATGCTTTCCGATCTTTTGCCAGGGTAGACTAAAAGTTTTATATTTTTGTTTTTCTTAGAATAATCTTTTATTATCTCTTGGGTATGGTCTGTACTATCAGAATCAACCACTAATACTTCATATGGTTCTTCCTGATTCATTAAACTATCAAGAAGTTTACCAATATCTTTTTCTTCATTTTTAGTTGTTAAAACGATGCTTATTTTCATCATTGACCAGCATGCCTAGATACTTTTGGGTTTATTAAAATTTATAGAGTAATTGTTTTTTTAAGTTCAAGTGATTTTCTTGTAGATTCAACTAGTTCAACAGTTTTAGCACCTATCTCTCCGTTATTAGAAACAAATAAATTATTTTTTATAGCGTCAACAAAATGTCTTAGTTCATCGTCAAGTGTGTTATTTTTTTTGATACTTAATTTTCTTCCCTCATTTGAACCTTCAAAGACTATTACTTTTTGTGATACTGCTTGAATTTTGGCACAAGCTTTACTGCCTATTACATCTACCTCTCTAACTTTTTCAGGTAAGGTCCAACTAATTTCAGAATGAGTCATAATGTTATTTGGTAATTCACAAATTATAAAAGCTGTATCTTCAAGGTCTTTTTTTATGAAATCTTTTCCAAAACATGTTATTTTTTTTGGCCAAAGCCCTGTTAAATAGTTCATAATATCAAACAAGTGAGGCATCATATCAACAACAATATCAAGTTGTTTATCAGGATATATTTGAGGCATCCATTGAATTGTCCATTGAAATCTAAGATAGTATAAATCTCCAAAGAATTTATTTTCAACTAGTTTTTTAACTTCATTTATCGCATTGTTATACCTAAAAAGATGGCCTACTGCCAAAAGTCTGTTGGATTTTTTTGCTATATTAACTAACTCATATGCTTTCTTTGATTGTAGAGTCAATGGTTTTTCAACAAGTACATGTTTGTCTGCCAGAAGTGCTTCTTTACAAACCTTAAAATGTGTTTCATTACTTGTACAGATACTAACGGCTTCAACATCTGATGAGAGTACATCATTGTAATCAGTTGAAACATTTGAAATATTATATTTTTCCTTACATAACTTGAGATTTTCTTTACTAAGATCAGAAACCCCAAGAATTTCTACATCTTTCATCTTAGAATATTCATCAATATGTTTCTTACCCCAACGTCCAGCTCCAATCACTCCTATTTTCAGTTAATCACCTATTAAAAAATTCATGAATCTTTTCTGAAATATATTTTATTTGATTGTCTTTTAATTCTGGATACATAGGAAGGTCCATTGCCTGTTTTGATAGTTCCTCACTTTTTGGAAAACCACCTTCTTTGTAGCCAAATAATTTTTTATAGATTGGCTGGTATGGTATTGGTGTGGGATAATGAATTAAACAGATTATTCCATTGTCTTTTAAAAATTTTAATAGTTTATCTCTTTTTTTGGTTTTTATCTCAAATATGTGATATGAGGGCTTTTTATCTTCAGTATCTTTAGGTGGTAGAGTTATTTCGTCAACATCTGAAATTAATCTATAGTATTTTTTTGCAACATTTCTCCTTGATTCTATCCATTTTGGTAATTGTTTTAACTGTACTCTTCCAATTGCAGCATTTACTGTATTCAATCTTGCAGTGTATCCGATTAAGGTGTGTACATCTTTTGGGTATTGTCCATGGTTTCTTAGTAGTTTTATTTTTTCTGCTATTTTTTCATCATTTGTTGTCACCATTCCTCCATCACCGCATACAGTCATGTTTTTAGTAGAATAAAATGAAAAACAACCAATATCTGATAGATCGCCTGTCATTTTTCCCTTATAAAGTGCACCATGTGATTGTGCACAATCTTCAATTACAAATAGGTCTTTTTTATTTGCTAGTTTATTGATTTCATCCATATCCGCTGGATGCCCATATAGATGGACTGGCATGATTCCTTTTGTTCTTTTACCAATTTTATCTGCTATTTGATTTACGTCAATTAGATATTCATCATTAATATCACAGAAGATTGGTGTACCATTTGCATGAAGTATTGAATTTGCGGTTGCAATATATGAGCTTGCGACAGTGATAATTTCTCCTCCTATTGTTAGATTTGCTGCAAGTAATGCAAGATGAAGAGCATTTGTTCCAGAGTTAACTGAGACAGCATAATCTGTCCCAATATATTCTGCAAATTCCTCTTCAAATTTATTTACCGATTCTCCAAGGATAAATCTTTCATTTCTAAGTGCATTTATGGCTGCTTCTTCCATTTCCTTATTAAAAACTGGGTTTGCCGGAGGAATAAGAACCATTTTTATTTCACCTTTTTAAGGAGCTTTGCTGGATTTCCAACAACCACAGTGTTTGGCGGGACATCTTTTGTTACAACGGCCCCTGCCCCTACAAGAGCTCCTTTACCAACAGTATTGCCACATATTATTACCGCTCCTGCCCCAATTGATGCTCCTTTTTTTACGAGAGTTGATATTGGTTTCCATTCTGGGTCATATGCCTTTGGTGTTTTATCATTCATAAAGCAAACATGTTGGCCTATAAACACGTCATCTTCAATTATAACACCTGTTGGAATAAAAGCAAAAGGCTCAATTTTGCACCTATTCCCTATTACTACTCCTTTTTGTATGTCTACAAATGGTGCAATTTTACAATCCTTTCCAATTTTACAACCGTGAATGTTTACAAAATCCCTAATAATTGTGTTTTCACCTATATCTGCATCTTCAATTATATAATACTTAGCTAGAAGCTTCATGGCTTCGGCAATACTAAAAAAGTTTATCAATATTTTCATTGATTTTCAATAAAATTTCTAAACTCTCTTAGAGCCTCTAGATTTCCAATATGATAAAATCTTTCCTTTGCTTCAAAAGCAAGAAGCTCTTTTTTAAAAATTAGATTAGAAAAAAATGGACCTGTAGAAAAAAAAGTATTTTTTGGAATTAGATCTAATGTTTTTTTTCGAAGAACACTTGTCCCATAATCAATGTAAGTCATATCTGGTGTTCTTTTCTTTTCTCCATAAGAAACAACCATACTATTTTTTACAATTAAATTACTCTTATCATATTTGTCAAAGTTTTTGTAGACAACCATTAAACCAAGTTTTTTATATTGTGTAAAATAAGAATATACATTCTGAAAATTAACATTTAAATATGAATCTCCATACATTATGAAGAATATATCTTTAAGTAAAGATTCAGCCTTTTTAACTGCTCCAATTGGACCAAGTGGTTTGTCTCTATCATAACTATATTTTATATTCACACCAAACTTTTTTCCATTACCAAAATATTTTTCTATTTGTTCAAATAGATGTCCTACACACAAAACAATATCTTTAATTTGGTGTTTTTTTATATTTTCAATTTGATATTCTAAAAATGGTTTACCTTTGATTTGTATCATTGATTTTGGAATATCTTTTGCAAGATCACCAAGTCTTGTAGCAAGTCCGCCACACAAAATAACCATTTGCATAGGATAATTAAAACAACAAATTTTTCATTAAAAGTTTTTCTTAAAACTCAACATTTTTTTTCTTCTTTTTTAAACTCTACCCATGCATTTTCAAATTCTTCAAGAGTTGATACTGTCCTCTCATGATAAGGCATTTGTTTTAATATTTTATATGGAATTGTAATAATATGAGGATTAGCAGAGGCAATTTCCACCACATCAGATGGATCTCTAATGCTTCCAACAATAAGTTGGGTTTTAAAATCACTATTATCAATAATGGCCCGTGATTTTTTCACAACATCAATCGGGTCACTCCCACTATCCTTTATCCTATTAAAAAAAAGACTGGCATATGATGCATCTGCAGAAATTGCTAAAAAAGCTTGGTTAACACTCATCATAGCAGTAACATTTGTTTTTATACCTTCATTTTCAAGTATTTTAACTGCTTTTAAACCACTACCATCAGCAAGCATTGGAACTTTTATTACAACATTTTTTCCCCATTTACAATATTCTCTTGCAGTTTCTAACAGTTCGTCTAAGTTATTTGGGCCTTCGAGACTAACAGGGCATGGTTCAACCATTTTTAATATCTTTTTGGATTGTTCTTCAAAATTACATCCTTTTTCTTTAAGAAAGATTTTCTGATTGGTAGTAATTCCTTTTATTATACCCCATTCTAGAATTTCACTTATTTCATCAGTATTTGCTGTATCTAGAAATATTTCCATATCACATCCTCTCTTCTTTCTCGGTAATTAAAGACGCTTTATATAGATTTGCTGCAATAAAGTCAGGTTTTATTCCTTCATCCTCTAAGATTTTACATAAATCGCATTTCATTCTACCGATTAGTATTGTTTTACAACCTGCTTTAAGTCCTGCTTGGATATCATTTATTCCATCACCAATCATCCATGATTTTGATAAATCTATAAAATGATCTTTTACCGCCTGCATTATCATTCCTGGTTTTGGTTTTCTGCAAGCACAGATTTTCTTGTATTTCTCGATTTTTGCTTCTGGATGATGAAAACAGTAGTATTCAGCGTCAAGTTTTGCACCTTCTTTAGAAAGCTCATTTTTCATTTTTTCTTTGATTTTTTCAAAAACAATTTTGTCATAGTGGTTTTTTGCTATGCCTGGTTGATTAGAAATTAGTATTACTTTGAAACCTTGATCATGAAATCTATTAATTGCTTTACATACTTCTGGTAAAATTTTAAATTGTTCAATAGTAAAAGGTGAATCCACGATTCCCATTTCTTTATGGTAAACAACTTCGTTTATTACACCATCTCTATCTAAAAAAATTGCCTTGTTTTTCATTTTAATCTTTGTAATCCATTATTTTCTCTTTTAACCTAAAAGCAATCAAATGTTGAAGAACAACATGAAAAGCCTCAACATGAGGTGTCGCATTAAATGGAACAACAACACAAACATCACAAAAATCCTTCATTGCTCCCCCGTCAAAACCGGCAAATCCTATGGATTTACCTCCATTTTTTTTAACATAATCTATTGCTTTCAAGAGATTCTGTGACCATAGCCCTGCTTTATCTTCTCCTGATCCACCATGAACACTTATACAAACAAGAATATCTCCTTTACGATAAAGATTTTTTAATTGTTCAATAAAAAGATTATCAAATCCTTCATCATTAATAAGTGCTGTCATAAGTGGAATATTGTCATTTAGACAATAGGCTTTAAAACGTTTTTTATCTTTAACAGTTGTAACTTTGAATAAATCACACATGAAATGTGTTGCTGTTCCTGCTGATCCACCATTCCCACAAAAAAACACTTGAAAATCATTTATCCAAGCAAAAAATAATAGTTCTATTGCTTTGTCAATATCTTCTCTTGAAACATTATCACAGATTTCTTTTATCTCTTTGAAGTATTGCTCAATTTGTTTTTCGTTTTCCATAGTAATCTCCTTTAAATATTTTTCATGTTAAGAATTATTTTTGAACCTTCAAAATCAAAATTATATCGTATTCTTTTTAATCCTATTTTTGCCAATGCCTTGATAAAGACTGTTTTTTTAGTATTATTACCTTTGTGGTAGAACATGAAAAACCCACCACCACCAGCACCCATTATTTTTCCACCTAATGCACCTTTTTTCTTTGCAATATTATAACAATCATCTATAAACCTATTTGATATACCTTTTGATAATCTTTTCTTGATATTCCAATGCAAATCAAGTAATTCCCCTAGTTTGTCAATAATTCCTTGTTCAAATGCTTTTTTTGTTTCTAAACCGATTTTTTTAATTTCATGAAGTGTTTCAATTGTTGTACTTTCTTCTTGTTTACTCTTTTCATCCTGTTCTCTAAGTATATTAGATGCAGATCTAGAAATTCCTGTATAAAATAACAGTATATTGTTATGAAGTTCATCCTGTGCTTCTTCACTCATTTTTAATGGTTTAACAGTTACAGCTCCATCTTTTGCAAATTGAAGAGAGGTAATTCCGCCAAATGCAGCAATATATTGATCCTGTTTACCAATGGGTTCTTTTAAAATTTCAATTTCGATTTTACATGCTTCCTCTGCAAGTTGCTTTTGAGATACAAACTCTTTCTTGTATGTGTGAAGTGCATTGAGAACTGCAACAGTAAAACTTCCTGAAGTCCCTAGACCTGAACTACTTGGTATATCAGATAGAGACGTTAGTTCTATTCCTTTTTTTATATTGAGAAGTCTTAATCCTTCTCTGAAAATGTTATGCTTAATTTCATCAATACTTAAAACTTGTTCTGTCTTGGAATAATTTAGCTTTATATCGTTATCAAATCTAGTATGAGCAGTAACAAAAGTATATTTATCAATGGCAGCTGCAATAAGTGCCCCACCATATTTTGAATAATATGATGATAAATCAGTTCCTCCTCCACCAAGTGTTATTCTTACAGGTGAACGTGAAATTATCATAATTTTTCTCCTGTATTATTATTCCTTATCAAGAACTTCTCTTATAGCTTTTCTTACAGCCTCATCAGAAGTATTACTTTCCTTCCATCCCAATTTATTTATCTTACTTATATCAAGTTGAAAACGTGGTACATCACCGGCCCAACCTCTTTTACCACCAGTATAATTGAATTTAACATCTTTTAATCCCATTTCTTCCACAACCATTTCTGCAATTCTTGTTACAGTTGTATTGCTATCACATCCAAGATTAAACAGGTTTATCTGATCATTTGAATGATCTAAACCAAAGATTATACCATCAACTATATCACTAACATGCAAGTATGGCTTCTGTTGTTTACCATCACCAAGTATCTCAAGTTCTTTTGGATTTTTCCTTAGTTTTTCAACAAAATCTACAATTACACCATGTGTTCCTCGAGTACCTACAACATTTGCAAATCTATAAATCCAAGCTTGAAAATCAAAAGTTCCACAAAAAGCACTTATTAATCCTTCAGCAGCAAGCTTTCCTGCTCCGTATAAAGAAATTGGAAGAGTTGGTCCATAGGTTTCTGGGATAGCAATCTTTGGTGTTTCGGCATATACAACACTACTAGATGAAAAAACTATTTTATTAATTTCATTAAGTCTCATTGATTCTAAAATATTATATGTAGCAATTGGTCCTTGCTCTAAATCAAGTCTTGTTTGTTTTTCCCCAAGTCTTACAAAGGGATTAGCTGCTATATGAAAGATAACATCATGACCTTTTATTTCTTTTTTAACATTATCTAAATCAAGTAAATCTGCTTCAACGAATCTAAAATTATCATTATTTAGATGTTGCTTAAAAAATTCTCTTTTTCCAGAACTAAGGTTATCAAATGAAGTTACAAAATCTCCTCTGTTTAGGAGTTTGTCAGCCAGGTGACTTCCAATAAATCCTGCACCACCTGTTACAAAAGCTTTCATACTATTATCAACACCAGAGTCGGCTTATATTACCTTTATTTAAGTATTTTTTCCCATCTTGAACAAAAGATTATATAATAAACTCAAGATGTCTTTTATATAGAAAACACAGGTTGGGGAAATCGGATGTCTAAGATACATAGAGAAGGACTGATGTTTAAATGGAGTTCAAAACATCATGAAATTATAATTGGTTTCAAACGTGTAGGACATAATAAATGTAGTATTTGTGGTAAAAGAATTCCTGCAGGTAATACTATCTGTAATGAATGCTTTGAAAAAGAAAAAGAAATAAGTAAAAAATAGAAATATCCCATTCTTTTCTTTACTTTAAAATTTAAATTCTTTGGTATTTTAACTCTTTTTAATGTTAATAGCTTTTGGACCTTTATCAGTTTCCTCTACTTCATACTCTATATTATCTCCCTCTTTTAGGAAGACTCCTTGAGGTATAGATGTTTTGTGAATGAAGATGTCTTTTCCATCTTCACCTTCAACAAATCCATACCCTTTTCTTGGATTATACCATTTTATTTTTCCGTTCATTTACTTCCTCCTTAGACTTTGGAGTCTTTTTTGCAATTATCTGGATTAACCTTTGTTTTAAATATGTTTCTATAAAATGTTGGATAATATGTTTTATTCTATTAAATTTAAATAAGAGGAAACGATAAAGGGGGCAATGCTCAATCAGATTATCCACAATGAAATTTTTTGGATTTTTGTTTTAGCAATTTATGCCGGAGGGATATTTCTTCTAACAAAACAATTGTACGAACGGATGATAAAAAAAGGGATTAAAAGAGATGTTGCTGTATATTATAACAGAAAATTAATCCATATTTTTGCAGGTGGTGTTATTGTTATTGCAGTTCCCTTTGTTTTTTCTAATCCTTGGTATCCTTTATTTTCAGGTTTGATCTTAACAGGATTTACTTATCTTGCTCATAAGCGAGGTAATGTTCTTTATTGGTTTCAAACTAAGGACAACATTAATGATGTAACCTTTTGTTTTATGTGGGGTTTGACGATTTTTATCTTGTGGCAAATACTTGGTAATCCTTGGGTGGCAATTATTCCCCCTGCATTTATCGCATTTGGTGATGGAATCACAGGAATTGTTAGAAATTTTGCATTTGAAGAACGCAAGAAACATCCGATAGGTAATATTTACATGATGGGTGTTTGCATTCCTATTGGTTATTTTTTTGCAAATTCCGGAGAACCATCTATTCCACTTTGGGGCGTTACTGCCGCTGTTGTTGCATCATTATTTGAGAGATATGAATTTGGAAAAATTGATGATAATATCTTAGTTACAGTTATTGCAACAATTATTCTCTATATAGGTGGTATTTTTGGGCCACTAACATAGATACAATAATCTTTTTATTTTTTTTCAGATTTCCATACCCATTTCATATTTCCTGTAAAATTCCATAAAGTTGAAATTATGATACCAATGAGCATTGAAATGATATAATAAATATTGAATACCTCTGTAAAGATGTAAAGACTAACATAATTTATTAAAATCCCAATAAATCTGGTAGCATGATCCTTTACAATTGCCTCTCTTAATCTAACATGTTTTGATTCTTCTTTAAAAGTCCATGTTTTATTTAGAAAAAAATTTGCAAGTACAGAGGTTTCAATTGAAATTGCACCAGAAATCATGTAATGCAATCCCGCATTTGTCAAAAAATATAAAATTCCCAGATTTACTCCAATTCCCAGAAAGCCAACAAAACAGAATTTAATAAGTTTAATTAGTTTTCCAGTAGACCATAAAAGACTTATTAAATGTGATACATAGGAAAAAATTATTCTTAATCCTAATTTACTTTTTCCAGATGTTCTCTTTCCAAATTTATAACCGATTTCTTCAACTCTATTGTATTTTCCTAGTACTAATATTTCTAATAGAATTTTATATCCTTTTGGTTTTAACCTAACACCGTTAATTACATTTTTTCTGAATGCAAAAAAACCTGATTCCTTATCTTTTATCTCTTTAATTTCACTGAAAAACAAATTTGCAAGTCTTGATGCTCCATTTGATACTATTTTTCTTCCAATGCTGAATTCGCCAATACTTCCACCTTCAACATATCTGCTACCTATGGATATATCTGCTCCGTTCTTGATAGCATTGATTAAATCTGGTATCTTATCTGGTGGATGCTGCAGATCTGCATCCATTACAATTAATATGTCACCTTTAGCTGATTTAAAACCCTCTATACAGGCTGAAGCAAGTCCCTTTTCCTGCTTTCTTACAATCATTTTTACCGGCTTATTTTTACAATATTTTTTTACAACTTCGATAGTTCCATCTTGAGAATCATCATCCACAATTATTATCTCACCATCTATTTTATTGGCCTTTAAAATTTCAAATATTTTTTCAAATAGTCTTGGAATATTTTCTTTCTCATTAAAGGTTGGAACTATGATTGAGATTTTCATTAGATTCCTCAAGCTAAGTTTTTACTTCCATAAATGAATATTTTATCATTAAAACTCCTTAAAAATATGAATTTTTCCTCAATGATCTCCATAACTTGTACGTTTTCAAGATCAATTTTATCATAAACTGTAAACAGAATTATTGTATTATTTTCGGAAATATCTGATATTTGATTTGGATGAAGCCAATTTACTTTTTTCTGGAAATAATACTCTGTAACTTTTGGATTTGTAGAATAAATATATTCATAATTTGAGTAATTTTCCTTTACAAAATCAACTGATTCCTCCCAGTTTATTTCATATATAGGTCTAATGATAAGAAGAATTATTGATATTGCTAAGAAGATTATAAGGATTTTTTTGAATTTTTTCAAGATATCTTTTTTCTTATACGATAGGACTATGTATATGAAAAGAGGTACAAATATTGGAAGAAGATAATATTCATGATTTGGTAATAAAAGAAAGAAACCAGAAAATATTAGAAAATATAACACAAGAGTTTTTTCTTCTATAGATATTGGTTTACGTTTCCAGATAGATATTAATAAGAATAATAAAAATAAGATTGCTAATAAAATCATGCTTAACTGATAATATGGAACCCCGGAATGCATTGGTCCCAGTCCAAAGAAATTTGATGAAGATGAAGCACCAGATATAAAAAATGAGGGATTCGCACTCCAAACATATGCTATCCAAGGAAGAGGAACAAGAATGGTTTCGATTATAATCATCATGAAATATTTTATCTCAATTTTTTTGTGGAACATAAAGTAGAAAATTGGAATAATTATCAGTCCCATTGGGATTTTTGTAAAAACTGTTAAACCCAAGAAAAATCCTGATAGAAAGAACCATCTTTTATTTTTTTTAATTCCCAAGACAGCAAAATAAAAAGTAGCTGTCATAAGCATGATACCAAACATATCGATTTGGATTATTTTGCTAAAGATAACAGTCATTGGAAAAAAGGCATATATTGCTGATGAAACTAAACCAACTCTTTTATTTGCAAGAATGTATCCAATATGATATACAACATATGTGGTAACTAGTGTACAAAACACAATAAAAAGCCTGAATAATGTGATATTAATATTGATGATTTTTGAAAGAAATGAGAGAGAATAAACAAAAAAAGGTGGATTATCAAATACCCCATCTAAATATGAGCCTCCTTCTATAATATGTGTTATACGCATGGTATAATATGCTTCATTCCATGAGTGAATAAGACCAAATGGTAGCCATACCCAGATAGTATATAATATGATAGAAATTATAAATATCATGCCAAGTTGGTGGTTTTGTATAAAATTAAGAAGCTTATTCTTCAATTGATATCTCCCCACTCTTAAAAGACCCTTTTTCTATCAATTTTTTTATTTGACAATATTTAATATTCTGGCTTTCCACAAATAGTTTTTCTTTTTTAAAACCATTAAGACTATATCAAAACAATAGATTTGAGCCATTATTTACAGGTGATATAATGAATAATAGAATTAAAGATCCAAATCTAATAGCTTTTTGCGGTCTTTATTGTTATGATTGCCATGGATACAATGGTAAAGTACCTGACCTGGCTCGAGACCTTAGAAAGGAGTTGAGAGAAGTACATTATGACAAGTTTGCAGGATTTATATCCACATATTCTTTTGGTAAGGAGTTTAAAAATTATGATGAATGTTACAAAGTCCTTGGAGCAATGGTGAAGTTTCGCTGTAGAAGAGGCTGTCGAAGTGGAGGGGGCTCACCATTTTGTAAAATAAGGAAATGTGCACAGAAAAAAGAGCTTGAAGGGTGCTGGGAATGCTCTGAATTTGAAACCTGTAAAGAACTTAAGTTCCTCGAATCAGTTCATGGTGATGCACATATAAAGAATCTCAAATTAGTTAAGAAAAAAGGTAAAAAAGAGTTTATCAAAGGTAAAACACTTTGGTATAATCGTGTTAGGGAAAAAGGTAGATAAATAATGAATAATATGGAAAAGAAAAATCCAACGATTGGTTGCTGTGGAATTGATTGTGGTCTATGTCCACGTTATTATACTGAAGGAAAATCAAGATGCCCCGGTTGTTTCGGTCCCAAATTCCTTGAAATTATGGGACAGACATGTTCTTTTATCACATGTTGTGTTAAAAAGAAGAATCTTGAAACTTGTGGAGAATGCAAGGATTTTCCTTGTTCAAAATTTGATAGTGAATGGTTTGGAAAAGATGCATATGATTCGTTTGTAACCCATAAAAAAGCAATTCCAAACTTGAATTTAATTAAAAATAAAGGATTTGAAGAATTTATCAGACTACAAGAAAAACGTATGAAAATTCTAAATGAAATGTTAGATAAATTTAATGATAAAAGGTCCAAGAGTTACTTTTGTCTTGCTTCTGCTTTATTGCCTATTCATTTACTTAGTAAATCACTTGATAGTGCAAAAAAAATGGTTGAAAAATCAGGAATTGATAAAGATGATATAAAAAGAAAAGCAAAGATTCTAAGAGAAATTCTTCAAAGTACTGCTGATAAAGAAAGTATTAAATTAAAACTTCAGAAACCTCCCAACTGGAAATAATCATCTGATAAACGAATTTAAAAGTAAAATAAAAATGGGTTTTGTTAATTACATATTGTAAATATTTATTATAGAAGTTTAGATTACTTTTTAGTAAATATAAAAAATTAGATTAAATTAAAAAAGAGAGGAGAGATTTAGTTAGGAGTATATATGCCCCAGAGATGAGGCGCAGGGCCAAAAAAGCTCATAATCCGTCCAATAAAGTAATCCTCGTTATAGAAGAGAAATCCAATTATTGGTGCTTTTTCCCCATCCATATTTTTAATTCTTCCAATAGTAATAGATCGTCCAAAGAATGCAAAAATATTGCCAATTTGTTCTTCATCTAGATTATAGATATTACCATATAGTCTTTTACGGTTTCCACCCTTGTAAACACCTGCAAGATAACCCCAGGTCTCATTAGCCCATTCACCATTTTCTTTATATATACGACCAAATGCACCTACGAATGTTCCATCATAGCTTTCAGCAGCTGACACTTGAAAAGTTGGGATCCCTTTGGGTGACCATGTTGGTTTGATTGGTTTTGTAGCAAGATTTGGAAATGCTGCTATTGTCGGCATAGTTAAAAGTACCGAACATATTCCAATTACTATCCAGGTTTTTTTCATTCAATTTTCCACCTTTTTCTCTATGGTTATTGTATCTAATATCGGTTCTTAAATATTTTTATAGTTTTTTATCTATTATAGAGAATTTAATAAAATCCTGATATTAGGTAGCATCGATTAAAATTAAAAAAATAAAAGACCAGGTTTAACTGGCCTTTTTTAATTCTTCGATTGCTTCTTCAACACCTTTTTTTTCTTTTTCTAACCATTTTCTATATTCTTCTAGATGTTCGATTTTTTCTTCTTTTGTTGGGAACTGCCTCCAGCATTGCATACCATGATTTCTATACATTCTATGTGGTCCATAACACATTTTTATCACCAACTTTTTATTGGTTATCCAATATCGGAAATACGATACAAATATTTAAAATTATCGGATTTCCAATAAAATAAAGATTACTAAAATATTAATATCGAAAAACCAATACTCAATAACAATGTGTCACCCACATCAGCAACATAGATATTGCAGAATGAAAGGGTTCTTATCTTTTCTAATACTTTGGCTAGTAAATAAAAAAAAGATGACCGGTGCAGAAATTACACAGGAATTAGAACAAAGGAGAGGACATCGACCAAGTCCGGGAACAATATATCCTGTCCTGAAAGATTTAACTAGCAAAAAATTACTTGCAGTTGATAAAAACAAGAAATATTCATTAACAAAAAAAGGGAAGCAAGAACTTGATATGAGTCTCAATCAATTTTTTGATACATTTTGTGATGTAGATGAAATGAGAAAACATTGTCTTTGTCATAGACATTAATTTTTTTAAAAAAGATAAGTAGTTTTGTGTCCAGCAATTCTAACAAATTAGGTTAATAACAGTATTTTTAATAATAAAACCAATATAACCAAAGGAAATGCAAAGACAACTTTCATCGTTTGATATCTATGTTATAGTTACAGAGCTTCAAAATTTCATTGGAAATAACATAGATAAGATATATCAATTAACTCGTAACGAGTTATTGATTAGAATAAAGAGTATTAAGACAAGACAAAAAGAATCCATCTTCATCCGAAATGGTGAATTTCTTTGCATTACTAAAAAAGAACTTGAAATTCCACAAAAACCAAGCTTATTTGCAATGACTTTACGAAAATATCTCATAAATGGAAGAATTAAAGAAATATCACAATATGAATTTGATAGAATTATAAAAATCAAAATTAGCAAAAAAGAAGGAGATTATACACTTGTTATTGAATTTTTTTCAGATGGCAATATCATTCTTGTTAATCCTGATGGACAGATAATACTGCCTCTAATTAAACAAAGATGGGCACATAGATCAATAAAGGGAAAGGAGTATTATGAACCACCACCTTCTCAGATAAATCCATTTGAATTAACAAAAGAGAAATTTTTTGAATTAATAAAAAAAAGTGAAACAGATATAGTCAGAACTCTAGCTGTTAGTTTAAATCTTAGTGGATTCATTGCTGAGGAAATTTGTTCAAGAGCTAATGTTGATAAAGCAATAAAAATAGAAAAACTCGACAAGGAAACAATTTCAAAAACATTTGATGCATTGATAGAGTTCTTAGAAATTTTTAAAATAAAGAAATTTAACCCTGTTTTGGTAAAGAAAGATAACGATATTGTTGATGTGCTCCCATTTAGATTTGAGAGTTATAAGGACTTTTCCTTTGAAAAGGTAGATAGATTCACTGAAAGTCTAGAAAAGTTTATTGATATCAAAAAAGAAAAAAAGGTGGTAGAAACCAAGACAACAAAATTAATAGAAAAATTAAATAGACAACGTTTACAACAAAAAACTGCAATAGAAAAATTAACTACACAAATTGAAATAAAAAAATTTGAGGGAGATTTAATCTATCTTAATTATCAAGATTGTGAAAAATTGTTAAATAAAATAAGAGAAATTTTAGAATTAAAAGAAAAAAAAGATGAAATCAAACAATTAAATGAAAAAGAAATTGTCAAAGAGTTTGACCCATTAGAAAATCTTCTTTTGATAAATCTTAAAGATATAAAAGGAAAAACATTTGAAATCAAACTCAACTTTAGAAAAACTGTTTCAGAAAATGCTGAAAAAGCATATAATGATAGTAAAAAACTAAGGAACAAACTAAAAGGGGCAGAAAAATCTCTTAAAAAAACAAATGAACAAATAAATCTATCAAAAATGAAAGATCAAGAAGAAAAAGAACAAGTGGTAATAACACAAAAAAAGGAAAAAATGCTTTGGTTTGAAAGATTTAGATGGTTTATTTCCAGTGATGGAAATGTCATAATTGGCGGAAGAGATGCAAAAACAAATGAGCTTGTTGTAAAAAAATATCTAAAAGACGGTGATAGATATGCACATGCTGATATACAAGGTGCACCAAGCATCATTATAAAAAGTAAAGGCCTAAATGACGAAAAAAGAGAAATTTCAGAAAAGACATTAAATGAGGCTTGTATTTTTGCTGCTTCGCATTCAAAGGCATGGAAACAGTTTGCTGAAGCACAAGCATATTGGGTTTTACCTGAGCAAGTTAGTAAAACGCCACAAAGTGGTGAATTTGTTCCAAAGGGAGCATTTATTATTCGTGGAAAAAGGAATTATTGTAGCTGTAAATTGGAACTAGCTATAGGGAAAATAAAAATTGATAATGATTTTAAAATAATGTGTGGACCTATAGATGCTGTAAAAATATTAACAGATAGATATGTGATTATTCAACCAGGAGATATTAAAAAAATAGATATTGCCCATAAACTGGCAAAGAGATTTAGTGAATCTGTAGATAAGATAGATAGAGTTCTTCCACCTGGTGGTGCAATAATTGTTAAAACGGTTGGATTAGAACTAGGGTGAACTTCTATGAGGGTGATATTTAAGGATCTTAAACACGGTGAAATAAAACTTTTTCCAGAGAATCTTGATGATATTTGGCATCTTTATAACATCATTGATGAAGGAGATCTTGTGCGTGCTGTAACTTTTCGAACAGATGAACAAAAAGATGATAAGATTAGAGCAAAAAAGGCTGAAAAAAAACGAATGAAGCTTGGGATAAGAGTTAGTGAAGTAAAATTTCACGAGTTTTCAGATAGACTTAGAATACATGGAACTATTGAGGAAGGACCACAAGAACTTGGATCTTATCATACACTTAATATCGAAGCAGATAAAATGGATAAACTATCAATTGTCAAAGAACAATGGAAGGATTATCAACTACAGAGAATAGATGAGGCAGTTAAATTAAGAAATCAATCGATATTAACATTTGCTTCTATTGATGATGATAGTGCAACTATTGCAGTTCTAAGACAAAGTGGTATTCAGTGGATTGCAGATATTGAGTCCAAACGTTCAGGTAAGATGTATCCGAGTAAAGATTCAGTACATGAGTATTTTGGAGAAATATTATCTGTTGTAAGGACAAATATGCAGAAAAATCCGGTATTGGTCGTTGTAGGGCCTGGTTTTGCAAAAGATCACTTTATAAAATACGGAAAAGAAAAAGAGCCACAGCTTTTTGAAAAATGCATTGTTCATGGAACTAGCTATCCTGGTATGAATGGTATTCAAGAGGCAATTAAAACAGGTGTTATAGAACAAATAACAAAAGAAAATAGGGTTGTTTTTGAAACAGGTCTTGTTGAAAAATTGTTTGAAGAAATTAAAAAAGATGGTCTTGCGACATATGGAAAACAAGAAGTAATAAATGCTTTGATAAATGGAGCAGTAGAAAGATTATTAATAATTGATGTTTTAATTAGAAAAGAAATAGGAGAGGAGTTACTAAATCTTGCAAAACAGAACAAAAGTGAATTTACGATTATCAATACGATGCATGAAGCAGGTAAAAAAATGGAAGGAATAGGGGGTATTGGTGCCCTACTACGTTTTAAAATTTAATTTTTCCCAGGATAAGCCATTGGCGTCCATGTTTGTGTTCCCTGATTTTCACCGGTGGGCGGGAATTCATCGTCGAATTCATCAACAGTGGTCTTTTCTTCTAGATAGTAATCATAGTATTTGTAAGTGATATCTAAGATGAAGCTGTCCTTACCTAGTAACTCTCTAATTTTGCCCCATAAACCTGTTTTTAAACTAATATGAATTGTATACGTTTCTTGGTTGGGAATAAATCTCTCTTCAAGAATTTCATTTGCTTCCATTATATCTTCTGCTTCAATTGATTCTAATGAAATCATTGAACCATCGGATTTGATAGGAATAGTTCTGTTACCATCGCCTTTGATTGATTCTCGGCCAACCTCATTTTCCATACTATCGTATATAGATATTGTAATTGTATCTGCTCCAATAGCTCTAATTCTTCCAAATCTCCAAAGTAAACCAGCTTTGTTGTCATGATATTCAACAAAAATTTCAACTGATTTGAGATTTTGTTGAGATATTTCAACAGTGCCTTCATATGAACCTTTGCCTAATAGTTTTGCTTTAATAGAATAATCTTGATTATCAGGCATTGCAGACATCATAATCTCATCATATTGAATTTCATAAATCTTCATCTCCCCCTTATCCTTAGGAGTTGTATCCTCTTCTTCTAAATCAGCATATAGAAAGATACCCACTGCTGCAACAATTAAAATTATTACTCCGATTATTGCTATTATTTTATCACTTTTTTTTAAAGCCATGAGTTCACCCTATCTTATATTATTAATATTTTATTTTTCTATAATTATAAGTATCTTAACTTATATATTAAATTTTTCCCCCTTTTTATTTTAATTTATTTTATGTTTTGTACGTATGATATATTATATTCACTTATTAAATTTTTTATTTTTTATATTTATTCATAATAATCGGTAAATCTTTACCGCATTTCTTACACTGACTATTAATAAGTCCATCAAGATTTATAGTATAACCTTTTCTTTCAATACAAATATTTCCACATTTTGGACAATAAGTATTTTCATAATCTCCAGGGTAAATATTTCCAAGAAAGGGGAATAAAATACCAACTTTTTTTGCAATTTCATAGATTTTTAAAAGAGTTTCCATAGGAGTTCTTTCTACATTTATCATATCATGATCAGGATGAAAACGAGAGAAATGTACAGGTGTAGTATCATCAAGTTTTTCAACAATCCATTTACAAAATTCTCTAACTTCATCTAATGAGTCATTATATCCAGGTATTACAAGATAAGTAAGCTCGATATGAATATCTAGTTCTTTTGCAAGTTCACAAGTATTAAGGACAGGTTCCAAACGAGATTTACAGACTTTTCTATAAAAATCATCGTTAAAAGCTTTTACGTCGATGTTCATTGCATCCAAATAAGTGGAAAGCTCTCTGAGAGGATCCTCACTGATAAATCCATTTGTGACATAACAGGTATAAAAACCTGCTTTTTTTGCTAGCTTAGCAGAATCAAAAGAAAATTCATGCCAAATAGTAGGTTCATTATAGGTATAAGATACACCCTGACAATTATATTCCTTAGTAAGTTCAACAACCTCATCTGGTGTAATTTCTTTCATATGAGGAAAATTAGAATTAGCTGTTGAGATGCTATAATTCTGACAATGATTACATTTAAAATTACATCCAACAGTACCCATTGAAAATGCATATGTCCCTGGGTAAAAATGATATAAAGGTTTTTTTTCAATTGGATCTGATGCTAGAGATGAAGCAGAGCCATAGATTAATGTGTATAATTTACCGTTCTCATTTTTTCGAACGCCACATACTCCAACTTTACCTTCACTAATCTTACATTTATGGGAACAAAGACTGCATCTAACCTTTTTATCATCAATTTTTTTCCAAAAGCTTGCCTCTCTCTTCATTATAATAATTCAAATACAAAGATATGGTATTAAATCTTATTCCCCAAGAATTAATCCCTTCAAGCTACCTAAAATACCTCTGCGTGGGTATTGATCATTTATTTGTGGTTCCATTTTACTATATTCTTCAAGATTATTACTTGTTCTTAATACATATCTTGCATAGTAGAATGCTTCTTCGACAGATACTTTATTATCATTAAAGATTCTAAGTATTGTAGGTCTACCTATCTTTAATAATCCTGGTCGAAAACCATCTGCTTTTCCAGATATGATCCCATAAAACCAGAGCTGAGAAAATAATGGGCCTTTAGTTGTACTTGCATATCCGAGCCTGAATTTACTAGCACCAGTAATTACGATCCTGCCTGATCTAGGTAGACGTGATCTAAGCAAGAAAAATTCTGGTAAGTTAAGGATTGTTTTATCAGCAAAACCTCCACTGTAACAGGCATCAACAATTATACATGTCTTCTTAGATTTTAAACCAGATAAAATGTTACTTAATTCTTTGTCTGATAGAGTATCATCCCAAAGGAAAAAAGCGCTTCGTCTCAAAATTTTTCCACCAAATATACTCTTATCACTATCCCCACAACCATGGCTAGATATCCATATAAAAACCTCACTATCCCTATACTTGTTTGACTCATCTACAATATAACTTAAGCTTGATATAATTGTATCTTTTGTAGCACCACCATATGTAATATCATATTCGTGTTTTCTCTGATCTAGAGTCATAATTGGCTCACCATAACCATTATCTTCTCGGATCCATCCATCATCAAAAAGAATGATTATGTTAGACGTAGAGTATCCTAGATTTTTAATAAAATAAGCAGATATTTCTTCTGATAAATTAAGAGCACCATTACCAAGTTTACTTTCGTTATCTTCTGGAAAATTTGAGGCAGCTATAAAAATGGCCCATTTATGAGTATCGGTTTCTACAATGTCTGGATTATCAACTTTAATATTTATCTCTTTAATTTTCGAGTAATAAGTTCCATCCCAAGAGCGGACTTTAACTGTATAAAAACCATCTTCAATTTCAAAAGCCTTCCATTCATAGCTCCATATATTTTTTCCATCTGCAATATTCCATTTATTATCTATCTTTACTTCTACTTTAAGTATATCATCATCGTCATCAGGATCTGTTGCAGTTCCACTTACTGTAACTATTTTTGAAACAACCGCTCCATCATATGGATATGTTATTTCAACTATAGGTTTTCTATTATAATTGACCTTTTCTTCTTGAAAATAAATAAATATTAATGGTAGAATCACTGCAATAATAAGTAATAATGCTAATATTTTCTTCTTTTTCATAGATTGTCTTATTATTAAATTTATTATTTATTATATAAAACCTTTATTTTACAAATATTTCCCTAAATATATTGAATAAAATGGTAAATATTCAAAAAGTTTATCATAAGAGTCTTGTTTTGGCTAATTTGTAAATGAGGCGATGGTTTGAAAAAAATGACATATACTAAGAGTGGAGTTGACATCTTCAAGGAAGAAAAAGCGATAAAAGAGATACTTTCAAAAATAAAATTTCAAAGAAAAGGAATTGGAAGACCACTCGGAGGACATTATGCAGGTATGATAGAATTTGGAGAATATGCTCTTGTTCTATGTACTGATGGTGTTGGCAGTAAAGTAAAAATTGCATCTGAACTTAAAAAATGGGACACTGTAGGAATAGATTGTATCGCAATGAATGTTAACGATGCAATATGTGTAGGAGCAGAACCTTTAGCTTTTGTTGATTATTTAGCAATAGATGATCCAAATACGGAAATAACTCGAGAGATAGGTGAGGGACTTGCTAAAGGTGCAGAACTTGCCAACATTTCAATTATTGGTGGAGAAACAGCTTCATTGCCAGAAATTGTTAGTGGTTTTGATCTTGCAGGAACATGCCTTGCTTATGTTAAAAAAGATGAGATTGTCACAGGTGAAAAGATTGCCCCTGGAAACCTAATTATTGGTCTTGCAAGTAGTGGATTGCATTCAAATGGTTATACGCTTGTTAGAAATGTTATAAAAAATAATGATCTTTCCTATTTAGATAAATTCCCAGATGGCTCATATCCTGGTAAAACAATTGGTGAAGTCCTACTTAATCCCACTCAGATTTATGTTAAGGAAACTTTAGAGCTTTTAAAAAAGGTAAAAGTTCATGGAATTGCACATATTACTGGCGGGGGCCTTCTGAATCTTCCAAGGTTAAACAAAAATGTAAAATTTTTAATTAATAATCCATTTGAACCACAATCAATTTTCAAATTTATTCAAAATTATGGTAATATTGATAATAAGGAGATGTTTCAAACGTTTAATATGGGGATGGGATTAATAATAGTAGTTTCAAAAAAAAATGTTGAAGATTCATTAAATACATTAAATTTACATTCTAAAAATGAGGTAAAAATTGTTGGAAAAATTGAAAAGGGCAGCGGAGTTAAATTTGAAAAATTGGGCTTAGATTTTTTAAAATAAATTCATCTAAAAACTATAATAACTAATCATGAATCTATATTTTTCCTAACTTAAAATGAATAATATTTTTAGTAGCGGGGAGTGGATTTGAACCACTGATCTACGGGTTATGGGCCCGTCGGGATTTCCTGGCTACCCCACCCTTATAGGCGATATTCAATTTGCTACCCCACCCTTATAGGCGATATTCAATTTGAATCTACGCTCGCTATGATGGGTAACTCTAGTATTCCCCGCCATATATTCCAAATATTTTTTGTGAATAATATTACTCATACTTAAAGTTAGTACTCATTTTTTATTTACCGATAGTTAAGAAAAAATTATAAATGCTATTATAAATTAATGCATTTGGAGGAAATGATATAAAATGGAAATTGAAACTCGGTTGATTAAAAAAGTAGCAAAATTTCCTAGAGTTTGTACAAATTGTGATACTGCAATTCCAATCGATGATGTATATCATCAGGAAGAAGGAGTTGAAGAGCACCTCCATTCGCTAATCGCACGTCAATTTTGCTCTGGGTGTTATGCGAAATATGGGGAGAGAAAATTACTAGCTAGTAAAAAGTAAACAAAATAAAACATTAAAAGCAATTGAAATATCGATTTTTTAGGAAAGGTTTTTCATTAATATATACATTTATCTTCTCCTTAAAATTGCAGGGGTACCCGAGCGGTCAAAGGGGCAGGGCTTAGGTGCGTTTATAGGTTCAGATAAATTAAGCATTTTTGCTTCATGCCTTAACACTAAGAAACCCTGTGACGTAGGTCTTCGAGCGTTCGAATCGCTCCCCCTGCACTATACTCATATATTAAGGTATGATGATGAAGATCATAGCATTTGTAGGTATGCCATGTTCCGGTAAAACAGAAGCTGTACAAATTGCAAAAGATATGGGTTTCCCTGTTATTAGAATGGGAGATATGGTTTGGGATGAAGTAAAAAATCGTGGACTTCCATTAGATGAAAAAAATGTAGGAGCTATTGCCGATCAGATGCGCAAAGATCTTGGAATGGATATCTGGGCAATTAGAACACTTGAAAATATTTCTTTATTAGAAAAAACAAAACAAATTATTATCGATGGTATTCGTAATATCGAAGAGATTGATACTTTTAAAAAAAAGTTGGGTAAAGATTTTGTTATAATCGCTATTTCGGCTTCTGATGAAATAAGACGTAAGAGGTTTTTAAACCGTGGTCGAGAGGATGACAGTTCAGATATACAAGATCTTATTAATCGGGATAAAAGAGAATTAAGTTGGGGTTTAGGTACAGTTATAGCATCTGCTGATATTATTGTTCCAAACGAAGATGGTATAGACGAATTTAGAAAAGAGATAAGAAATGTATTAAAGAATATCTAAAAAATAAGATGCTAAGATTTTCTATTTTTTTGAATCCTGAATCTAATAATAAAAAGTGATATTACAACTCCTATGCAAATAATAGTAATAACACTAATTAGAACTATATTTTCCATAATAATAGTTACAATATTTTGATTGGTATCGTCTGGTAATTTGTTGGGAGTATCTATGTGCAATCTGACCGTATGTTCCCAATTAAAAAATTGGGATTGTTCCTCTTTAAAGACAGGCCATGTTTCCCAATGCTGATTCAAATTCTTTTGTTGTTTGGGTATATCCAAATAGATATAAAATAAAGTACTACTCTTAGGAGGAATTATTTGCCATTGTGGTTCAAGAGATATCCAAGATAAACTAGGAATTTTTGTTCTATTTTCCCTAATTAAATCTGAGGTTGGATGATCAATATACCAGGAAATATTGATACTTTCATCATTTGGATTTATTATCCTGACACTTTTTGATGTATTTCCCTGAATAAATTCATTTTCCATTGTTACAAATAGTTCTCTGGGTTGCAAATCAAAATTACTTTTACATGTTGGAAAACATATTAAAAGAAGTAAGAATAATGTTGCTGATAAGATAATTCTCTTTTTCATATACGGTCTCGTGGTTTATCTAAGCATTTTATTTGTCATCTAACTCTGATAAAAGTTTATCAACTTTTGCTTCAATATTACTTGGTTTTTCTTCTGTAATTTCCTTTTCTTCCTCTTCTTCCTCCTCTTTCAGTGTTGGCTCAAAGAATTGATCTTCGATTTGCCGGAGTTTTTCCATGTACACTTCTACATCCTGTTGAATATTTTGTAGTAGGGTCTTTGTTTGACTTATCATTTCTATTGTTTCTTTTTTCTCGCCCGCAAACATCTTTAATGGTTTCTCTATTAATGGTCTTTTTTCGATGATTCTCTCAGGTTTTTTGGCAATCTTATATTTAATAGGTCTACGTCTTAAATAGGCGGAGATAACAAATAGTGTAACGATAATTATTGCTAGGATTAATAGAATCCAGATGGCAAATGGTATTGTTAGTTGCTTTTCATAGGTAGATACTGATCCATCTGCCGTTCGATAAATGTGGTCCCATGAACCATCTCCATTTGTATCAAGGAGGTAGTCTTTATCACGTTTTTCTACTCCCGCTATAATATCGCTCGTGGACTCATATAGAACATCATAGAATCCATTTTGGGATACATCGACAAGATGGAATGGTTTTCCAGTAATATAGATCCTAGTAACATCCAAACCATATTTTGGATTAGATCCAAGGTTAGCCTCAGTTATATCTGATAATCCGTCATCATCATCATCCTCATCACCTATGTATTTTCCATCTGATGAATCGTCATCTGGAACACCATCATTGTCAATATCAAATGGATAATAATTGAAATTAGCTGGATCTGTTTTATAAGATAGTTCCATGTCATCGCTGTATCCATCATTATCATCATCTGTGTCGACTGAGTTAGGTGTCCGATCACTATCTGTATCTAATGGATAGTTATTTGGATCGTTTGGATTTGTACCATATAGTTGTTCATCATCATCTGACCACCCATCCCCATCTGCGTCTGTGAAGGTGATATCTATTGAGAACGTAATAGTAGAATAAGAACTTGTTTTATCATCTACACTTTTTGCTCTAACATAGAATGTATGTACTCCATCTGAAAGTGATTTAGGTGATGTCCAACTAGTATTATCACCGATTAAGACCTCAACATTGTTATCTATTTTAACATAATATCCTTTAATGCCTTTATTATAAAGTGATTCTCCCCAAGTAAAAGAAGGTGTATTATCAGATCTACTGGAGATATGTTTTACATTGGCTGGAGGTGTTACTATATCTGGAAGAATCATAGACAATATTGGGAATCTATCAGCCATTCCTCCAGATATTATATGTGGTGTGTCTCCAATTCCATCACCATTGGAGTCTTTTCCTTGATATCGATCCCAATAATTACCTTGAGCTCCATTATCAAATGAATTGTTACCATCATTATTTACAGTTATATCATTTTTCCAGAAGTTGTTGAGATAAACAAGATTTTTGTTTGAGTTTTGCCAGAGCCTCATGCTCTGTAGATTTGAATAGATATTACAACCATTTACCAAATTATTGTTGGAACTTAGTCTAAAGTCAATGGCAACTTCGTTGTTTAATAGATTACAATTTAATATCTGGTTATCTAATCCACTAATTGTTAGAATACCATTAGCAAAATCTTGAATATCACAATTTTCAACAACATTATTGGATCCCTGGATCTTAACTCCTTGATGACTAGTGTCTGATCCAGTAATAGTGCAATCAGATATTGAATTGTATGAGGATCTAATGCTAATTGCACCTGATGTATCGATTGTATTTATTATGCAATTTGAAATAGTGCAACCGGTACTTCCTGGCAATATAACAATGGCAAAATCTTTTGTATTGATTATTTGTAGATTACTAATATCTACATATCCACTGCTTAATGTAAAAGCATTATTTCCAGAGCAGTTGATAATCGTATTGCTTGGATCTTCTCCATTAATTTCGATTTTATTGCTTACTTTAATACTATGTTCATTATAGATTCCTGACCGAATAAGAATAATGTCTGTTATGTCGGCATTTGCAATGGCCTCTTTAATACTTGTATAATCTCCATTTCCACTAATGTCAACTATTATAGTTTCCTGAGTTATGGGAGGAATAGATTGAACAGTGTATGAAAGAACTGTAAATATGAACAGGAATAATGTTATGAATGTAATTAATTGGACTCCTAGTTTCCTGTTCATTACTCCCTCCCCTCCTTTCTATTTTTACCTTCGTAACGTCTTAGGAGTCCTTTTTCAGTAAGATAAATAAGAACAATATTTTTAACAACCTCAGACTCGGAGTTTCCAAGTATACCTACTTGGTGTTTAATTATTTCACGGACAAAAGGAGGAAAACCAACAGGGATCCTTTGGCTCTTACCCATGCTCTCCCCCCTTCCTCTTTTTGCCAGGTACCTGAGTTTTTAAAAGACCTTTTTCAGTAAAATAAATAAGAACAATATTTTTAACAACCTCAGACTCAGAATTTCCAAGTATTCCAACTTGCTGTTTTATGATATTTCTAATAGCAGGTGGAAAACCAACTGGAAATCTTTGACTCTTTCCCATCCTAGTTAACCCATCCGTGAATCATATATGATTCACCTATTTATAATATTTTTGATTTATATTTGAATCTTTTTAGGAACTATATTGATATTTTATATGATTCTTATATGTATCTAATATAAGCTATATATGACTCATATAAGTTTCTTTTTTGTATCTTTTATGATTTATATATGATTTGTATTTGATTCATATTAGTTTCTTTTTTGTATCTTTTTTGATTTATATATGAATCTTTTTTGACTTAAATTTGAATCTAATATGTATCTAATATGATTTATATATGATATATATTTGAATTAATTATGAATCATTTATACATTTAATATGAATCATATATGTATTATATATGAATCATATATGATTCATATAAGGAGGATTTTAATAAAATTAATTTATGTAATATCAAAAAATATCTTCAGGTATAAATTCATAATAACAAAAAATGAACTAACAACCAGATTTGCTGAAAATACTGTAAAAAAAGATTGTTATGAAAAAATTAAGATATCAGCAATAATCAAAAATAGATTCATATATAAAGATATTTGTTAAAAAACGTTTCATCCGTGGTAATGTTTAATAAAAAATAATTATTTTGTTTAATTCAGAATTTATTATTTCCAGAGTCGCTTTCTTTCTTTTGTTTAACATAATAAATAGCCGCATTACTTTTTTTCTTTTTAACATAAGACATTCCTGCTAATATTATAATAATAAAAATGATAAAACCTAGTAAGAAATGTATAGGTTGTAACCTTGACTCTTCACCCGATGGAGTCTCAATAAAAAGTTTAACAGCAAGCTCTATCTGGATATTTATAGCTCCACCAGGTTTACGAGGGGGATTAAAGACAACCAAAGCCTCCCATTTTTCGTTATAATGTGATGATTGTTCGTCTACAGGTACTTCAATAAATACTTCTATAAAATCTGATGAACTACCAGGTATATAAAGCTCTTCAGGTACAACTTTGATCCAAGATATGTCAGGTATTTGTGAGTATCCCTTTGTTATCATTTTATTATGAGGAGTTTCTATACCTACAGCCACTTTGATTCCATAAGATTCTGTATTTGTAATTTGGATTCTTGGTCGCTTAACATTTTCTGCATCACTATACCACTTATTTATTTCAATAGAAATTTTCCCGGGCCATATCTTAACACCACTAGCAACCATAGAAAAAACTGTAAATATAGTCAGAAATGTTAGAAACAAAACTATTATCTTCTTCACAAATCCCGCTCCACGTCTATATAAAAAGAGATATACTTAATTTTTTCTTTATTAAGTAGGATTATCCACAATGTGGAGAGAGATAAGATAAGAAATTTTGTACTAACTTTTTTTCATTCTTATGCTTGATAACCTCTAAAATATATTGTTGTTGTCTGCCAACTGAAATTTGAAGAAAGGTTAGTACCTATTGTAAGCCGAATGTCAAATGGATCATTGTCATTTTCGGGAAGATTTGTACTATAGTTACCATATAAACTATAGCTGGTGTTGACATACTGAGTTAATGTATTTAGACCTGATATTAAAATTGAATATTCATCAGTACCCGGGGCTGAGGCAGAAGTATTTAGTCTCATATCTCCCTCATCTGTAGTAGCATTTGATTTTATTTCTGTATTCATAGCTACGGAACCATTGTTCCACAGCAAAAACCATCCACCCGATGTTTCTTTGTAACTATTTGCCAGAATTCCAGAAAAATTATATGTTAAATTGCTTACATCTATATCGATATCTGCATTAGGATTAAACGTAATAATTAAACTATCCTCTGTTGCTGCTAAAACTAAAGGCGTCGTATATGCAAGCATAATAAATGTTACAAGTATTGCAAATCCGATTTTTTTATTTCTTTCAACTTTGAAAAATAGATTATTGAAAAATTCATCTTTGTTTTTTTTCTTGCATCCCATCACTACACACTCCAATCCTATCGGATATATAGCAACATTGATGTACTAAAAGGTTTAAATGCCTTTTTTGTAGATAAATATGCAAACGCATATGCAAGTATGGTATCATCTAATAGATTATTAAAAGAAGAAAATCATATTGCTTAAACCATATAATAAATGAAAAAATTTATTGTTTTCAACATTTTTCTATTGTAATAACGTATTTTTTCATAATTTTTTAAAAGATTGAAAAAATAGAATAAAGATTTAACTTATGAAAGTTATCTAATAATATTAAAAAATAGAAAATTTTGTAATTACTTATTTTCATTCTTATGCTTGATAACCTTTAAAGTATATTGTTGTTGTCTGCCAACTATGATTTGCAGAAATATTTGTACCTATTGTAAGTCGAATGTCAAATGCATCATTATCATCTGGGAGAAGATTTGTACTATAGTTTCCATATAAACTATAGCTGGTGTTGACATACTGAGTTAATGTATTTAGACCTGATATTAAAATTGAATATTCATCAGTACCTGGGGCTGAGGCAGAAGTATTTAGTCTCATATCTCCCTCATCTGTTGTAGCATTTGATTTTATTTCTGTATTCATAGCTACGGTACCGTTGTTCCACAGCAAAAACCATCCACCCGATGTTTCTTTGTAACTATTTGCCAGAATTCCAGAGAAATTATATGTTAAATTGTTTACATCTATATCGATATCTCCCTGAGGATCAAAGGTAATTATTAAGTAGTCTTCAGATGCTGCCAATACATAAGGTGTAAAAGCTGCTAAAATCAAAGTGGTAATTAACAATGCAATTATTTTTCTGATTTCCATTTTGCATCCCATCCTCAATTCACCCTCGTACTATATTAAAGTGCAAAACAATTGTATACAATAGAACTTTTTATAATTTTCGATATGAATCTGATTATATTTTTATGGTTAACAAATAAACAGAAAGAAGTTATCCATGGACAAAGTCTGATTTTATTATAATAAAATAAAGAAGGAGAATAAAAAAAATTATTAGAAATTTGATTAATGTTTTTTTCTATTTTTAATCCTATCTTGCTCTAATAACAGCTCATCAACTTTTGTTTCAACGGTTTTATTTTTCTTAAATACTTTTGATTTTTCTATCAATAATGTAAATCGGTATTTTCTCTGCATCGTGATTAATGCCAATATTGCTGCAATTATTGCCATAAGTATTAATAAAAATAATAAAATTGGTTGTTCTTTCTTTCTAGGTTTTTCTTTAGGTTTTTCTTCTATATCTTTAACAGTAATTTTTCTTGCTACTCCGTTTCTTAAATCGTCGTTATCTCGTACCATAAGGATAACGGTATAATTACCTGGTTTGGAATAAATATGTACTGGATTTTTAAGATAGGATATTGTACCATCGTCAAAGTCCCAGGTATAATTAACAATTATCCCATCCGGATCATAACTACCATTACTACTAAAACTAATGCTTTCATTTATGTATAAAATACCTGATACGTCGATTTTTGGTACGGGTAGTTGTTTCGGTTGTTCGAGTTCTATTATTTTTATTTTGTGGTAAGCTATTGCCGTTGCACCAGCATTGTCCATTACTTGGAGTCTAACTATATAATTACCAGGTTTAGAATAGTTATATACAATTTTAGTTTCTTCTATCCACTCTGTATCGATTACACCATCATTTTCAAAATCCCAATTGTATCCCACAATAAATCCATCTGGATCGTAACTATGATAAGAGTAGAATATCACGGTTTCATTTACGTATGCAATATGTGCTCCAGTAATATTTGCTACAGGAGGTTGATTTGGTGGTGGAACAAAGCCACCTCCTGGACCAGTTGATGGTGGGGGTCTAGGTTTTGTGGTAAAATGCCAGGTTTCAGATCCATTAGTAAAATTACCATCATCAGCTATTGCATACCAATAACAAGTTCTACTATATATTGGTTCATTCCAAACAACTGAAGCTGTTGACCAATCCCCAGGTACATTATAATCCACTCCAATTAATGCGTCATTTGATGCATTATAGAAATATACATCAACTGATAAACTATCTGGATCATAAATCTCTACAGTAAGTGTTACAGGTACATCGACATTTATTGATCCATTAGGTGGATCAGGATTCATTGGTGCATATGGTGGGTTATTAGAATAATTAGGATTAAATGAAATTATAATTTGATCATTGGCTAATATAGATGGGATAAATATTGGGATTAATATAATGAGTAAAATGATTGGTAGTAGAGATATCTGAATTTTATTTCTTCCTTTCATCTCGTTTCCTTCCGATCCTATCATATATTGCTAATTATTAGCGCGATAATTTGTGTCACTGATTATATTTAAAGATAATCTGTCATAATTTCAGGAAGGAAGAATCCCAATTTGACTAAATTACAAATTGAAAATTTGCCCCAGGTGAAATACAAAATATTTACAAAAAATATATATATAAATTAAAATATTATTAAATAATTAAATGGGGGAAGAAAATAAACAAAAAATCGGTTTAAAAATAATACTTATAGGTTTAGTCCTTTCATGTATAATTATGATATTAACTACGCCTCTGCACGAAGCTGCTCATTGGATAATGTCAGATATTGACCCTTATACAGAGCCTGTTGAATTTCATATATTTGACAGTAAATCCTCTAATCATAATGAAAACATTTTGTTCTCAGCTTTAGGATATGTTGTTATAAAAGAAAAGTATCCAGGTGCATTTGAGGATAGACCCTTATGGATAGATGCATTTCAAGAATTAGTATGCATTTTAATTCAAATATTAATAACTTATATAATTGTTACAAAAACACTTAAATTATTAATTGAAAAAAAACAATATTTACTTAAGATATAGAAATCAAATTCCAAATTTTATGCGATAACAGATCTGAATGTAACTGTTATTGATAAAGGATCGCTCTTTGTTGATAAGGTAGCCATATATATGTTTAAATCAAATGTCTGCCAGGTATCTATTGCTAAGTTGGTGACAAAAGTATCATATGTAAGATTTATATCGGTCCAAGTACCACCACCACTTTGGTTATACTGAAGACTATAGTTATCAAATCCTGGTGTCGAGTTTAGCTCCCAATGGGCACCTGTTGAAGAATTGGTAGCATTACTAGCCTTTATTTGTATATTTAGCGTGGTAGTCCCATTGTTTGAAAGATTAAAGTAAAAGTTAGATGTGGAATAATTATAATTTCCAACTGTTGTTGATCCTATATCCCATTGATCAGGAACAATATCTATGAATGTACTGTGTTCTGTCCGAAAGTGAAATATTTCACTAGTATTGGTCTTAAATCCATCCGTAACATTAACATACCACCAAAAAGTTGTAAAATACTGGCTAAAATTAGAATTATTTTGATGATATGTTCCATTATATACTGATGTATTTGTTCCAAAGGCAAGCCAAGGTCCAGATGAATTGCTGTACCAAGTTATAGTCATTGGGTATGCGTCTGTGTCGTTTACAGTTATATTTAACTGTGGATAAACAGGTATATCGATGCTTTCATTTGCTGGTCCTTCATTTGATATTGTCGGAGTTATAGTATATACACATATTGCATCTGCACTACTTGGTGCAGTCTCATTTGGAGAACCAGAAAGATTTCCGATGGTATAAAATTCATAGAAACCAGTACTGTTTGGGAAGTCAAAGTTCCAACTCCATCCATCCGCATAATTTGTATCTGGGTTAGTAACGTTGGACCATTTCCTCCAATCCGTGCTATTATCAACAGGTGCAGTGAAGTTTATATAGATATCATCCCAAGCTCGACCATCGCCAGTTAATTGATAATTATCATATTGCTGAAATGCTATGGCGAAACTGCTATTTGGAGGTGAAACAAAATCTGGATCAGCGCTAATGTTATATTGGAAATTAGTAAATGTTTCTATATTTAAACTTCCTTCTGAGACTATTTCATACCAAGTGTTACCATCGTTTGTAAACGCAACGACATCGTAGTTGCCCCAGCCTGTCCAACTATCTGGTGCATTGTGTGATTCATCTCCCCATTCTCTTTCCCAGAAATCAATGTTGATATCAGAAACCCCTGAAAAATCATAATTGGTATAGATTACATTAAGAGAATAATCACCAGCGTCTGTATCGGCATCATCCATTGAACATGAATAACTACCGCTTCTTGCAGTACCATAGTTCCATTGTATTCGTGCATTACTGCTGGCAGTTTGATAGGTGTTCCATAGACTTGTATTTTGAGTACCAGTTTCAAATCCTTCGAAAATCGACATCGGATGATATCCCCAGGTGCTGTTATCTTTACTCCATCGATAATATAAAGTTACATTATCAGCTGGTGTATAATTAGTTGCAGTTATGGTTATTGGAGGTGTATCTACCACATATGGTATAATTGTATCAACTGATGTATTGATTGGTTTTGTCGTAAAATGATACAAAAAAGTTACATTATCTATTGTATCATTGATTGATACCTTCCACCAATAAGTTGTGTCGTATGCATTTGCCTGGGTAAATGTCCAGTTCAATGTTGAGTTTGCCACAACACTATTATTTGTTTGTCTTAGCACCCATGACTCTGTTGTATTTTCGTACCAATTTACTGTAAGGGTATCGCCATTTGTATCATTTGCCCAGATTTCACAAGTTGGTTGTAGATTTAAATCTATAGATGCATTTATAGGACTAATAACTGTACAAGTTGGTCTAATGTTTGTTTTATTACTATCACTTGCATTATCATCTGACCATTGGAAAAGTGTTGAAATTTCTGTCCAGTTTGCAAAACTCCAAGCCTGATAGTAGTATGTGGTTCCTTGAGTAAGTCCAGAATCTTCATAAAGTCCAGCGGATCCGTTGTAGATTTCTGTTCCTTCTCCTAACGCCCAATTGCTTGATGTATTCCTTTCGATATATGTGGTATTTGCACCTGTTCCAATAACCCATGTAAGAAAGTTAATAGTGCTATTGTTTGATTGAACATTAAAACTTGTTGGAGGTTGAGGTTTTGTCAAAAATGATATATCACTCCCTGTATCTGAGCCATGGGTATTATTAACATGAGCTCGGTAATGATAAATCTGACCAGGTGTAAGACTATCTATTCCTACAGAGAATTCTTCTCCTTCTGATACCGTTTGATTTGTTGTATTGGTTCCATAACTTGTAGTTGTTCCATATTCAAATCTTCCAGTACAAGATTCTCCCCCCTCATCGTAAAGATATCCCCATAATGTTGCATTGGTTTCTTCGACGCCAGTAGATGCATTGCTGGTTACTTGTGGTGGTGCAGTTGCTGTTGTTGTAAAATGGAAGGTTGCACTGGTATTTGTATCAAGTCCATCATTAACTGTTACATACCACCAATAAGTTTTTCCAGTCGAACTAAAGTTTATATTAGTTTGATGGTACGTTCCATTTCCGACACTTGAATTAGTTCCAAATACTTGCCAAGATCCACTGCTATTACTGTACCAATTAATAGTCATGGATTCTCCATCTGCATCGTTTACGGTTATATTCATCTGTGGAGTAAGTGGTATCCCCGTACTTTGATTACTAGGACCTTCATTGGTAATTGTTGGCTGTCTGTTGTATTTACATAAAGCATCAGCATTATCTGGTTTTGATTCGTTTGGCCACCCTGATTTATTTCCCATACTGTAGAATTCATAATAACCTGTACCATTAGGGAAGTTAAATTCCCAACTCCAGGGGTATGCTGAATCTATTCCAAACACAGTCCAGTTATAATCTTCAATTCCAACTGTTACTGAAAAGTTTTCTGCCGAACCAGCATCCCAATACGTTGGGCCTGTTGGATCGTATTCCCAACAAAGGAATCTAATCTGGACTTTTCGTGCCCCAACAGGTATTGTATGATTTGTAATCCCATATTGAGTCCAAGAGTTGAGGTTGTTTCCACTCCCTTGGGATATAGGATTAGTCCCACCAGATTCATACCAACAACCACTCATATTCTCATCAGATGCATTAAAAAACCTGACATTCATGAATGATTCATCAAATGGAGCTGCATTATATTCATCAGAAACAAACCAACCGGTCACATTAATTTTCGCCAGCCCTGCATCAATATGTGTCGCATAACTATCTAAGCTTACATTCTGGTAAGCATAAGAATTTAAACCCCAATCGTCTTGTAGCCAGTATGCATAATAAGTACCATCAGGACCTTGGGAACCATAAGGGCAATCTGTACCAACTGTCATTGTACCTCCACCTCCATTTGTCCATCCAGTAGTATCTCCAGTTTCAAAGCCAGGATTGGTAAGAAGTTCAGATGACCAATTTATTTTTCCTGAACCCATCTCCCAAGTAACATTGTCTTGACTCCATCTATAATACAATGTAACATTATCAAAATCACTATTTCCTGTAGCAGTAATTGTAATTGGTTTTGTTGTTCGATTATAAGGATTAATTAGATCAACCATGGTAGTTGGATTATTATAACATCGTGCATCAGCACTTATTGGTGCATCTTCATCAATTTCATTTGATTTCTTTCCAATACTGTAGAATTCATAATAACCTGTTCGATTGGGAAAGTCAAAGTTCCAGCTCCATGGGCTTATTGTGTCAGGATTATTTACATTATTCCATACCGTCCAGTTTATACCCCCACCTATTGTAAAATTAATGTAGATATCATCCCAAAGTCTTCCATCATTAGGATATATCCAATTATCATATTGCTGGAATTTTATAGCAAAACTACTATTTACATCTGGATTGAAATTAGGATGACTACTAATATTATAGGTGTAAAATGACCATGCATTATCGTTATTTAATGAAGCAGCATCTATTATTTCATACCAAGTAGTTCCATCATTTGTAAAAGATACTACATCAGCATTATAATGATTGCTCCAACTAGCTGGGGCATCCGTTTCTTCATCAGATGAATCATTTTGCCAAAATTCGATGTTTATATCTCTT
>SMTZ1_10004715_pt1 | contig 37903 bp, 43 predicted proteins | sample DeeMarSWOR136_30_FD_25667 | JGI IMG/M metagenome (IMG submission 25667)
CGCCTATGAATCCACCTCCCGGCTGCCGATTCCACACGCGGTGCACTGAGGCTATGCCGGAGTGTAGCCAAACGGTGCCGGAGCTACGTGACGTCGGTGGCGGCCATAAGGTCGCCTGCAACAGAGTTTAAAAGCCACCAAATAATCCTGCTTGATTTCAGTTGCCAGTACTGGAAGGAGGGTAATGCCTATGGGCGATTTATTAAAGGGTAAGGTGGCAGTGGTAACTGGCTCGGGCCAGGGGATCGGCCGAGCTATTGCTATGGGCATGGCGGAAGAGGGGGCTAAGGTGGTGACCAATAACCGCCGCCGTGGTTCTACCGGTTATGTTCATTTGAGCGAAAAGGTCCTCAAGGTGATGAGCGCCGATCAAAAGGAGCGCCTGAACACGCAGCTTAAAGAAGCCAGTGGCGACGCGGAGACCACTGCCGAGGCCATAAAGAAGAAGGGTGGCGAGGCGGTGCGCTTTGGCAAGGTTGATATCTTGGCTAACGTGGCTGGCACCTTCGGCTTCAGCAACATCTGGGAGATGAGCGAGGAGCTCTGGGACAAGGTTACCCTGACCAAGCCCAAGGGCTACTTCAACTGTATTAGGCACGCTGTGCCTTTCATGATGAAGCAGAAGTGGGGGCGGATATTAAACTGCACCTCGCGGGCATTCATAGGCGATGTTCTCAAGCACGCTGAGTACTGTGCCGCCAACGCTGGAGTGGTGGGGTTGACCTTGGCGGTGGCTGAAGAGCTGGCCTCATATGGCATAACCTGCAACGCCTTCGCTCCCTTTGCCAAGACGCGCGCCGCTTTCGAACTAACGGCTTACGACGAAGCCGTGACCGAGTCGGAAAGCCCCTGGATGGACAGAAAGTTTGCCTTCTCGCTGGAGATGACCCCGAGCCCTGATGATGTGGTGTGGCTCCCTTTATAAACTACCTCGCCTCCGATGAAGCGGCTAAAATAAACGGCAAGGTCTTTAATGTGGGCGGGCCCATGATTAACCTTTATTCGAAACCAGAGATATCGAGGACTCTGGTCAAGCACGGAGGCCGATGGACACTGGACGAGCTGAGGCAGCAGATACCCTTTGCCATACTGCCACCGGAGTAGGGGGAGCTAGGGGAGGCGATAGACAAACGCAATTTGACGGAAGGAGAAGACAATGAAATCCAATCTCGATAAATACATCAGACGAAATATGAAAGTGCCCGAAGAAATACAACAGCGACATACCGAGGTTAAAAGCTCCGTCCTGGGTTTGAAAAGTGACCAGAGCTTCGGCGATAAAGATTTCTCTTTCAGCTGGTGGCCAATTGCTGAGCCCTTTGAGATGATTTCAGAAACCCACGCCCATGACTTCGACCAGTTCCTCATTTTCGTCGGCGGCGATATGAACAACATGACCGACCTGGGCGGAGAGGTTGAGCTGACGCTGGGCGAAGAAGAGGGCAAGCTGGAAAAGTTCGTATTTACCACGGCCACCACGGTCTATATCCCCGCGGGGATGCTGCATTGCCCCCTTAATTTCAAAAAGGTGAATGACCCCAATAAGCCCATCTTGTTCCACGACCTGTTCTTTTCCCGTGAATATAAGAGAAAGGGATAGAAGAAAGGAGAACTTAAAAATGGCCGATTCGAAATACGGGAAATACATTGTCTATAGACCCAAAGAGGACATAGTCAAGCCCGAATGGAGCCCTCAGGGTAAGATTCCCGGCCAAGTCGCCTACATAGACCAAGAGGTCGTCGACGGCGCTTTTTATATGGAGTGCGTCTGGCTGATGCCCAGGATTATGCCTAAACTCGCTCCCGGGGAAAAGCCACCCGGCCCGCAGGCACATACTCATGATTACGACGAAATCTTGGGCTTCTTCGGCTCCGACCCGGAGAATATGTTTGAACTGGGCGGCGAAGCGGAACTATGGCTGGGAGACGAAAAGCATATCATCAACAAAAGCTGCCTGGTCTTTATCCCCAAGGGGTTGCAGCACTGTCCGCTCTACTTCATGAAGATAGATAAGCCCATCTTCCACTTCAGCGTTGGCCCCGGCAAGATGTACTTCTAGCCCGTGTTTTCACACCGGTCGGGGTTCTATCAGCTCCCCCATGCTCAACCGGTGTTTTCTCCTTAGCTCCCTTATCTGGGGGATGAGGAGCAGCAGGGTGAGCAGGAAGGTGAGCCCATCCGAGATGGGGAAGGACCACCACACCCCGTTGAGTCCTAAGACGGGTGGCAGAGTGAATATCAGTGGAATCAGGAACAGGATAGGCCTGGCTATTGAAGTAACAAACGACTGGAACGCCTTTCCGATGGACTGGAAGATCAGCGAGCCCACCATCATAACGCTGATAATAGCCAGGGCTAAGAAGATACGCTTGGCGGCATAGACACTTAGAGTAATCAGCTCGGCATCGTCGGTGAAAATGCGGATAAGTGGTTCCGGGGCGAAATAAACGATGCTGAAGACGAACAGCCCGCAGGCAATAGCCACGCCCGTGGCAATGAGGATCGTCTTTATGGCCCTGTCGTAGCGTTTGGCCCCGTAGTTAAAGCCCAAAATCGGCTGCATGCCCCCGCCGATAACTATTCCCGGCATAATGGCGAACATCATGATGCGGTGAATGATGCCAAAGGCGGCGATAGCTAAGTCACCGCCGTAGAGGATGAGCATTCGGTTGACGAAGATGGCGGAAAAGCTGATGGCCACCATCCGGGAAAAAGAGGCAATCCCTATAGCTAGGATTTCCTTCAATATGTTCCACTGGATGGTCATGTTCCGAAGATAGATCTTGAGGAAGCTCTTCCCCGAGAAGTAATACCTCATAAAAAAGGCGACGGAGACCATTTGGGCCAGCACCGTAGCCAGCGCCGCCCCCTGTATCCCCATTTCCAGCGGTATGATGAATATGGCGTCGAGTATGATGTTGGTAACGGCGCCGATAATCATACCAAACATTGGTATACGGGCGTTGCCTTCGGACCTTATCAGGTTGTTCATGGCCATGGAGAAGGTCATGAAGAGCATGCCGATGATAATAATGGTCATGTAGTCCCGGGCGTAGGGGAGGATGGTCTCTGAGGAGCCCATGATCCGGAGCCAGAAATCGGGCACAGCCAGACAGGCTATCATTAACGCCACCGAGAGCACGATATTGGCCGTCAGGGCGTTGCCCAGCGTCCGCTCCGCCTTGGCTATGTCCCCGGCTCCGATTGACCTTGAAATCAGTGATGCCCCACCCATCCCCGTCATTTCTCCAATGCCTACCGACAGCATCTGTAGCGGGAAGACGATGGAAAGTCCGGCGATACCCAGGGGGCCTATGTAGTGGCCGATAAAGATGGTATCCACCACGTTATAGAGTGTCATGACGAAAAAGCCGAAAAAGGTGGGCAGGGACAGTTTAAGCAACAGCCGCCCGATTCGGCTGTCGTCAAGCACGCTTTGATTTCGTTGGTTTATCATAGCCATGATAAATCACTAGACTGGGAGGGCAGGGGGCTACTGCAATCTGGATAGTATCTCTCGCAGCCTTTCTAGCGAAGCCGATAGGTCGGCCAGTTCTTCGTCGGTGAGGCCAGACACAAAATCCTTGGTTGCCTTCCGTATGTTACCGCCGTGTTCCTCCAAGAAAGCGCCGCCCTTATCGGTGAGCACGATATTGGTCACCCTCCGGTCGATGCTATCGGTTTGTCTTTCCACCATTTCCAGCTCCACCAGCTTGTCTATGAGGTGGGTCATCTGGGCTCGGGCTACCTGCAATCTTTCTCCGATTTCGGTAATGTGTAGGGTGCCATCTTCCTTGAGCAGCCTCATAATCTCGAAGTGTAGCGGCGAGACATCTATATTCATGTTGTCCAGCGCCGTCTTGAGCAGTTTGCGTCGTACTCCCCGGAAAATAAGCGGAGGCACGGACAGCAGGCCATCGGCTGTTCGCCTTACAATGTCTTCTCGTGTCTCCCTGGTCTTTGCCACGTACTTCCTCCCGAAACAGTTTATTATATATATAGTATATAATATAAACTATTTTTTGGCAAATAAGACAAGCTTATAGGGGAGGGTATCTTGACCAAGAGGCTTGTGCCTGCTATGCTTGCTTTGGAAAGGGGGTTTAGTAAAATGGCTGAAAAGGAATATGCGCATCTGATAAAGCCATTAAAGGTCCAGAAGGGACCTCCCGGGCTCTACCCTGAGCCGCGTTTTTGGATGGAAGGCAAGGACATGGAGGGCTTCAACGCCACTTTTTCCTTCGGCTTCGTCAAGGAACCAAAGGTTTGTCACCCCGTGAAGGGGGCGCTGGTGCATCCTTATGACGAATGCCTGGTCTTTGCCGGCACCGATAACACCAATATGCTCTATCTGGGCGGTGAGGTATCGATTCAGCTAGGTGAAGAGGGCGAAGAGCATGTCTTTTACGAGCCTTCGGTAGTGCTTATCCCCAAGGGCATGCCCCACGGCCCGGTCAACTTCCAGCGAGTAGATAGACCCATTGCCCATTACACCATCGGGCTGGATCCAGTGTACAAGGCGTCCGAGGCTCCCCAGAAGGCAAAGACGACGGGCACGAAGCACGGGCACCTGATTAAACGGCTGATTACTTATATTGACTGGAAAGAATTCGACGCCCGAAAGCCGGGCCCGCCCGCTCCTGACGAGCCGATAAGCTATGCCTTTATCGCCGACCGTTCCGGCATCCTGCACCCGGCGGAGAATGGCGTTGGCCCCGGCAACGGTGACCAGATTGCCTGGCTTTTCGGTAAGGACCTGGAGGGATTCGAGGTCAACTTCACCTGGGGATTCTACTCCCAGTGCGGCAAGTGGCACCGCGGCGGTGAGGCTCACTACCACCCCGAAGCAGAAATACTGGTCTTTGTCGGGCTAGACCCCGACGACATAGATTATCTGGGCAGTGAACAGGAGCTGGGCATGGGCAAGGACTACGAAAGGCATATCTTCAACACGCCCACCCTTGTTATATGCCCCGGGGGTTTTCCCCACCTCCCCCTTATCACACGCTGGGTGGATAAGCCCTACGGCTTTATCGTGGTCTGCCTCAGCGGCGAACACGCTTCTCCCTGGGTAGAAGCGTAAGCACTTTTCACTAGAAAAATCATTAGTTAGGAGGAGTCATTAAAGATGGCCAAGAAAAAGCATGCGCACCTGATAAAACCATTAGTCGTCCAAAACCCACCCGCGGGCCTGTATGCCGAGCCGCGTTTCTGGATGGAAGGCAAAGACATGGAGGGGTTTAATGCCAGTTTTTCTTACGGATTCATTAAGAAAACGGGGAGCATTCACCCTCTTAAAGGAGCGCTGGTGCACCCTTATGACGAGTGCCTGGTCTTTGCTGGTATCGATAACACCGATATCACCTATCTGGGTGCTGAGATATCGGTAGAGCTGGGCGAGGAGCGCGAGGAGCATACCTTTAACGCACCCTCGGCAATCACCGTACCCAAGGGTATGCCGCACGGCCCGGTCACGATTAAGAAGCTGGATAAACCTATCGTCCACTACCATATCGGATTGGCCGCTGACTACAAGGCCGAAGCGCTTCCCGAAAAGGCTAAAACGCAGGGTTCGAAATACGGGCACTTGGTTAAACCGCTGGGCGCTGGTTTTGAACCAGTCAGGATGTCAAAGATAGCCAAGGATGAGAAGTTATTGGCGGAGTTCAAGAAGGAGCACCCGGATTTCCAGATGGATATGAGCCAGGTGGGCCTGCTGGGGCCGGGAAACGCCGACAACCTGGTCTGGCTATACGGTAACGACCTGGAGGGCTTCGATGTCAATTTCACTTGGGGCTTCTACACAGGCTCTGGCATCTGGCACCGCGGCGGCGAAGCGCACTACCATCCTGAGGAGGAGATACTGGTCTTTGTCGGCCTCGACCCCGATGACCTGGACTTCCTAGGCTGTGAGCAGGAGCTGGCTATGGGCGAGGAATACGAGCGGCATGTCTTCAACAAGCCTACCGTCGCCGTCTGTCCCTCGGGGTTTTATCATCTGCCCCTAATTACCCGGTGGACGGATAAGCCCTACGGCTTTATCGTTTGCTGCCTAAGCGGCGAGCACGATTCTCCCTGGGTGGACGAGGAAGAATAACCACTCGCGCAGGGACGTAACTGAGGGAGGCGTATAAATAAAATACCGCAGGTTTGGCCGGCTGGACTGGAAGGCATCGGTATTGGGCTTTGGCGTCCAGCGGCTGCCGCTGGATATAGACGAAGCCGTTGGCATGCTCCGCCACGCCATTGACCACGGCGTCAACTACCTCGATCTGGGTTGCCCCTACGACCTAGAGCGGCAGGAGCACCTTATCCGTGTCGTCACCAAGGCGCTTGAGGGTGGCTACCGCCAGAGGGTTAAGATTGCCGCCAGCCTGCCGTCTCTCCTTATTAATGCCTCCGCTGACCTCGACCACTACCTGGATAACCAGCTAAAATGGCTGAAGACTGAGAGCGTTGACTTTTTTTTCCTCGGGGGCTTGAACCGCCATAGCTGGCCCGTATTAAAGGGGCTTGATGTCCTGGCCTGGGCGGAAAAGGCTATGGCCGAGGGCCGAATCGGCAAGCTGGGCTTCTCTTTCCACGACCACTTTCAATTCCTCAGGGGTATACTTGATGATTACGATGGCTGGACTCTGGCCCAATTCCAGTATAGCTATATGGACGTCGATTACCAGCCGGGCGTCAGCGGCTTAAAACTGGCCGCCGAAAAGGGCTTGGCGGTGGTGGCCGCCGAGCCACTGCGAGGCGGCAGGCTGACCAAAGAACCGCCACCGTCGGTGGCTAAGCTATGGGCAACCGCTCCCCAAAAGCGCTCCCTAGCGGAGTGGGGACTACACTGGGTCTGGAATCATCCCGAAGTGGCTAGTGCTGTCAGCGATATGAGCACCATGGAGCAGGTGAAAGAAAACGTCGCTCTGGCCGACAAGGCTAAGCCTGACGGCCTCACCATGGCCGAAGAAGTGCTCATCGCCCGGGTCAGGGATGCCTACCGTAAACTGAAACCTATCCCCTGTACCACCTGCTACGGCTGCATGCCCTGCCCCCTGGGCGTCGATGTCCCTCGCCTCTTTGAGCTTTACAACGATGCCGCAATGTACGACGATATGGAAACGGCGCGTTCTATTTATCGTAGAGAAAAACACGACATCGATAGCTGCAATCAATGCGGGCTTTGTGTCTGCGGTCGGGAGATTCCTATCCTGGACTGGCTGGAAAAGCTATCCGAAGCTTTGGCTAGGAAATAGAGATAGGGGTCTTACCTAGCCCTTTGTCTTGTGCCGTGGCTCTTGGTGAATAGCCTCGACTGAACCAGATAAAGACGAAGGTACCGAGCAAGAGTATAATAGCCGCAGCGTAGAAGGCCGATTCAATACCCATGAAGTCAACGATGCCCCCCAGCACTACGGGTCCCAACCCGTGACCGAATTGCATGGCCATCATGAAAAGGGCCATGCTGGCCCCCATGCCGAAGACCCGACCTTCCTCAACGACGTAGGCGGTGGCGGCGGGCATGGCGAAGGCAACTCCGATAAACATAAGCGCGTTCATTATCAGCAGTGGCCAGAAGCTGCTGGTTATGGGCATCAGGGCGATAAAGATGAGGGTGCCGAGGCTACCCATGACCACCAGTCCCCGCCGGCTGTGTTTATCGGCCAGTGTGCCCGTATAAGACTGCAGCAGCGCCAGCGGTGTCCGCGAGGCGATGAGTACCCCGATAAGAAAGATGCTCAAGCCCAGCTTCTCACTGGCAAAGAGGGGCAGGAAGGTCATTATGCAGGCCATACTGAAGCCGATGGTCATGCGGGAGGCAAAGACCCCCTTCAGGATACGGCTCTTCCTTAAACCCTCGAAGACGGAGCCATTTCTGGCAGCGACAACCCTCTCCTTGACCTCAGGCAGGAAGATGAGGACGGCAATCAGGCCGGTCAGGCAGAGCGCTGCCATCACCAGGAAGGTGGTGTTGACGCTGAAGAGGTCGGTAAGCGCACCGCCGAGCAGGGGCCCCAGGCTCATACCACTGAAGAGGATAGCGGTAAAGTGCCCCATCCATTTGCCCTCCTCCCCCTTAGGCGTAATGTCGCCTAGGTAGGCCTGAGCAATGGGCAGGTGCATCGAGGCACCGAGACCTTGGAAGATGCGCACCAGAATCAGCTGGGTGGGGTTATGCGCCCAGATGAAGCTGAGCGAGGCCAGAGTCAAAATACTCATCCCGATGGCGAGGAACTTCTTGCGCCCGAAGCGGTCGGAGAGACGTCCCATAAAAGGTAGCGTTATCAAAAGCATCACGCTGAAACCAGCATTGATAAGGCCGATTTCGAGGGCGCTGGCCCCAAGCTGGTCGGCGTAGATGGGCAGCAACGGCACTACTATGCCGAACCCCAACATGGAGATTAGCATGGTAGCGACTAATACGAAAAAGGCTTTCTTGTCCATAGAAAATTACATTGTTTGCCCCCCAGCTCGCTGGGGGGCAATTATCCTACCCTGAACTAGTATTTTTTAGATTTAGCCGTAATGAAACACCAGGCTATTCTAACAGCAAAACAATAGGGTGTGCAAATGACTTGTCAGTTGGCCCTGGTGAGGCGATTTAGTGCAGGCGCTGCCGCAAATTGAGCAGTTTGCCTTCCAGGTATAGTTTCACTGCCTCATCGATGTTTTTGATGTCGGTGACGATGGTCTCAACGCCACGGCTGGTCAGGTTCTCGTAGGCCCCCCAGCCCATCCCGCCGGCGATAAGCACCTGGCAGTCGGCGATAGCCTCGGCCATGGCAGCGTGCCTCGATTGAGCTCCGGCCCCGAAGCCGTGCCTTTCTCCGTGTTCGTGTTCCTGGTGTTGACCGGCAAAGGAGTGATGTCCGGCCTTATCCCAAAGGAGTGATGTCCGGCCTTATCCCTCGTTTCCTTCTCCACGACCTCGCCGTCTTCCACAGTTACCACTACGTAGTAGGGCGCTCGTCCGAAGTGCTGGCTGATGGTGGTGTCATTATCGCTGATGACGGCAATCTTCATTATGCGTCCCTCCCGCTAACTAGTTTAACGCCCTTAGTTTAACATAACACAGGTGTCATGCACCACCTTAAAGTTGTTCTCGTGGCAGAAGGCGATGGCGGCTTCGCTCTCCGAACCGGGTTGAAGCCAGATATTGTCCAGCCCCAGCTTTTTACATTCCTTGAGTATAGACTCGGTTACATTTGGCGGCACGACAAAGTCGACCACTTCCAACTTGACGGGTATATCAGCTAGGGTAGGGTAGCACTTGACCCCCTCAATTTCCTCTAGATTAGGATTGACCGGGTATACCTCATAGCCGCGTTTGGTCAGGTTCTTAAATATGCGGTTGCCGTACTTCTCCGTGTTGTCGGTGGCGCCGACGACAGCAAACCTCTTTTTAGTCATAAATTCCTTTATCAGTTCTTCCATAGCGCTTTCTCCATTTCGAGACTCGCCTACCACTCCTTTGGATTGCTGGTTTATTTCTCCTCTTCTTTGAGCAGGTCGCCGAAGATATCGGTGTGGTAGATTTCATGGTCTCTGATGCGGAAGAGTAGTTTTTTCAGGCCGGGGTCTTCCACCTTCTTGGCGGCCTTGTCGTAGGCTTCGGTCACTTCCTTTTCTATTTTAATGCCAGCCCGGAGCATATCTGGGGTCTTCTTGGAGCGGTCGACCTCGGTGTGCTCGATTCGGGGAGTGCCGCCACCATCAACTACCTCTTCGGCCAGCCAGCCCAGGTGTTGCATTTCGTTGATGGCCTGGTCTTCCATTTCCTTCTTAACCTCTTTATTTGGTGTCAGATAGGAACTAAGCAGGTACTGGAGGATGACGGTGTATTCGTGCTCGATGCCCCAGTTAAGCACCTTGGTGGTCTCGTCCTGGCGGCTGTCCCTTATATCTTTGGTTCCTTCTTTCTTCGACTTGTCGACAAAGTGCTCAAAATCACCACGGTGCGACTCTTCGTCGGAAAGGATGCGCTTGAGCAGCCTTTTTATCTTGGGGTCGTCGATAGCCTTTATGTGCTCTTTATAGAGCTTTATAGCGTCGTCTTCCAGCAGCACGTTGTTGGCCATCCATTCCGACACCGCCTGGCCGCCCATGCGCATATTCCCCCGCTTGAGGCTGGGGGTGCCGCCCAGTTCAACAATGGTCTCGGCCAGCCAGTCCAGGTGGCGCATTTCCTCTCTGGCCAGGGCTTCGATTTCACAGGACATCTCGCCTTCGCCCATGCCGTAGGCATGGCTCAGATATTGAATAATGGCCCCATGCTCTCCCTCAAGGTCTTCATTTAGTAGGGCGATGATTTCCTTTTTGTCCATGGCTCCTCCTTTATTATTTCTCCCTGATGAGGGCTATAGTATAGTTTCTGGTTGCCTTCCTCATCCGAGTTTCATCCCTGCAGCTACACGCTTGCCAAACTCGGGGTCAGCCTTGGTAAGATTCTCAACCATGCGTTTTTGAATCGGCTTGTCCGCCTTACTCAGCGAGTCAACGATGTTATCTACCAGGTGATCCTGGTCCATATGGCTGAGCGAACGGTAGCGTTCGCCTGCCTGTTCGAAGTCGTTGGTCAGGCTGATCTTGCGGCGCCCCAAATTCCCTTCAACGTGGGTCTGGCTGGTGGGGTAGGCATGAGCCTCACCGGGCATGCCGCCGGCAAGGGTATTGGGCTCGTAGTTGACCGTTCCGCCTCCATATGGTGCATATTGCATGGCTCCGTCACGCTGATTGTTGTTGACCGTCACCCGTGGACCGGGAGTTGTAGATAGTTAGGTCCCAGCCGGTGTCGCTGGGTGTCCGCATAGGCGAAGACCCTGCCTTGCAGGAGCTTGTCTGCGGAAAGCTCGATACCGGGGACGATAGAAGCGGGGCAGAAAGCTGCCTGCTCTACTTCGGCAAAATAGTTTTCTGGGTTGCGATTCAGCACCATCTTGCCCACCGGCATCAGTGGGAACTTGTCTTCGGGCCAGGTCTTGGTCGCATCAAGCGGGTCGAAGTTCTGTTTCAACTCGTCGGCGATGTCCATAAGCTGAACATTGAGTTCGTACTCAACCGTCTTACCTGAGGCGATGGTATCATACAGGTCGCGGGTGGCGATGTCAGGGTCTTCCCCCGCCAGGCGGGTGGATTCGTGGCGGTCGATTGAGTGAACTCCTGCCGTTGGCTTCCAGTGGTACTTGACGTAGACCTCTTTGCCTTCTTTGTTCACCCATTTGTAGGTATTGACGCCAAAACCTTCCATGGTTCGAAAGCTCTTGACTGTGCCTCGGTCGGAGAAAAGCCAGGTTATCATGTGGGTGGATTCGGGAGTCAAAGAGATAAAGTCCCAAAAACGGCTGTTTGCGCTGGAAGCAGTGGGGATGTTGGTATCAGGAGCTGGCTTGAAGGAATGAACCATATCTGGGAACTTGATGGCGTCACGGATGAAAAAGACGGGCAGGTTATTACCAACCAAATCGTAGTTCCCCTCCTCGGTGTAGAACTTGACGGCAAAGCCCCTGGGGTCACGGACCGAATCAGCTGAGCCTCGCGCCCCAACCACTGTGGAGAAGCGGACAAAGACGGGCGTCTTCTTTTTCGGGTCCTGGAGGAAGTTGGCACAGCTATACTTCGACATACTCTTATTTACCTGAAAGTGGCCGTGAGCTCCAGCACCTTTAGCGTGAACCACACGCTCGGGGATTCTTTCGCGGTCAAAGTGTGCCAGCTTCTCAATGAGGTGCACGTCTTGCAGCAACACGGGACCACGCTCAGACACGGTCAGTGAATTCTGGTTATCGCTGACTGGAACCCCCTGGTTAGTTGTAAGGTGTTTGTCTTTCATGATATCCTCCTTTCTTATATCTTGAGCAACCCCATTGGCTGCTCCGAAGCTCTTATCAGTCGATGCCCTTCAATTGCTTCCACCTCTCCTCGCCCAGGCACTCGCGGGCGGAAGCGCACCACTCTATGCAGGAGGGCACCTTCTCTTTATAGACATACTTCTTGCACTTGGGGCACTTTATCCGCATCTCGTCGGAGAAGATTTCAACCTCGGCGCCGCAGTTGGGGCACTTATGTACCGATACCCGCAAGTTGCGCATATCCTGTCCCGGACATTTGCCGTACGTCATTGTTTAGTCCTCTATCTTCTCGAAATCGCTCTTTTCAGCTCCGCAGACGGGGCAAACCCAGTCTTCGGGCAGCTTTTCGAAGGGCGTGCCCGGTTCTATTCCGCCGTCGGGGTCGCCCATTTCGGGGTCGTAAACGTACTCGCAGACGGTGCACTGGTATTTAGCCATTTTAGCTGGTACCTCCTTCTTTTGCTCGGCAATATAGCTGGGGGCGGTATTGGGGGTGGTGCCCCGCTTGACCTGGTGATAGTAGGCGTAGGTCATCGGCTCGCCTTCTCCGATAACCTCCGCTCCCACCAGCTCCCCGATGAAAATGCTGTGCGTTCCCGAGTCTACCTCTTGTAGGACTCTGGCTTCCAGGTAAGCCAGGGTATGGTCGGTGACGACGGGTGCTTTGGTTGTGCCTATCTTGTGGTTGATGCCCTTGAGCTTGTCTATATCCCGCCCGGATTTAAAGCCGAAGTGCCCGATGAAGGCCAGGGGCGTGTCCTGGGCGAGTATGGAAGCGGTAAAGACCTGGCTTTGCCTGATATATTCATGGGTCAGGTTTTGTTTATTGATGCTGACGGCAATGGTGGGGGGCTGGGAAGTAATCTGAAAGACAGTGTTGGCCACCTGCCCGTTAAACTTCTTGCCCTTCTTGGAGCTTACGATATAAAGGCCGTAGCCTAGTTTGTATAGAGCCTTAAGGTCCATTTTTCACCTCGGCCTATTTAGCCTTCTTGACATAAACTGTATAACCATCGGCTGCTTCCTCAATACCCAGTAGCTCGTTACCGGTGGTGCGGCACCAGGCAGGCCTCCAGCACCTGCCCCGGCTTCAGCTCCTTTATCTTTTTGGCGGTCTGGTAAATGGGCATGGGGCAGTAGAGCCCAACGCAGTCCAGGGTGGCATCTGCCTTCATATTGCCTCCTTAGACGAACAGATTAACCTGGCTCTCTTTAGCCGCAGCCATATAGGCAGCTACCCCTCCGAAGCTGTCTACCTCGGGGATGAAGGCGTCCTTGGAGACTCCCATAACCCCCATGGTGTTGGTGCAGGCGATGAATTTAACCCCCGCTTCCTTGGCGGTAGCAATCAATACATCGACGGAGGGGAACTTGGCATCCTTCATTAGCTTGCCCATCATCCATTTGCCCAGACCACACATATGGAATCGGGACAAAGGCAATCTCTTAGAGCCGCCGCGGTTCATAAAGTTGAGCATCTTCCTCATAACCCCCCGGCTTTTGATGGGGCCCTCGTTTTTCTTGATGATATTCAGGCCCCAGAAGGTGAAGAACATGCTCACCTCCATACCCATAGCGGCGGCGCCGATGGCGATGTTGAAGGCGGCCATGGCTTTATCCATCTCCCCGCTGAATACGACCAGGGTAACCTTTTCCGACATTTCAGCCTCTTTATTTCCCTTCCAGCTTAGCTCCGCACTCGGGGCAGACCTCGGCTTCCCTGGGCACGGCTATATGGCAGTGGCTACAGTAGCGCAGGGTTACGCCGCAGGGCTGGCAATAGGGGAACTCCGCCAGGATTATCTCTTCATCGCAGTAGGGACAGCGGCACTTTCTGACCATTTCTTTCGACTCTTTACCCTCTTTCATTTCTTGCCTCCCTTTTTACTCCCCTCGCCCTGCTTCTTCAGGTAGTTGTCGATGGCTTTACCTAGGGCTTCAGCGCCCAGGTTGGAGCAGTGGTATTTGTTTTTGGGCAGCCCCTCCAGCTCTTTAGCCACCAGCGACGGGGTTATCTTCTTGGCCTCTTCAAGGGTTTTACCCTTGGCCATCTCGCTGACCATGCTGGAAACGGCGATGGCGGCGCCGCAGCCGAAAGTCTTGTACTTTACATCGCTGATGTGATTATCTTTGACCTTGATATAGAAGGTCATCATATCCCCGCAGACGGGGTTGCCTACCTCGCCGACGCCGTCGGCATTATCTATCTCGCCCACATTGCGGGGGCTCATAAAATGGTCCATCACTTTATCGCTGTAAACAGGCATTTTATTTTTTGCCTCCTTTCGCCTTTTCTTTCATGAATTTGGCGTATAGCGGTGACATCTGCCGCAGCCGGTCCACGATGGGCGGCATCGTCTCCAATACGTAGTCAACATCCTCTTCGGTATTATCCAGCCCAAAACTGAATAGGAGCGATCCCTGAGCTATCTCGTGGGGGATCCCCATGGCGATGAGGACATGGGAGGCCTTGAGCGCCCTTGAGGTACAGGCTGAGCCGCTGGAGACGGCTATGCCCTGACTGTTCAAGAGCATTAGCATGGCTTCCCCTTCGATGAACTCAACGCAGAAGCTGGCGTGACCGGGCAGGCGCTGGGTGGGGTGCCCGGTAACGGTGACGTGTTCGATTCGTTTGGGCAGCTCGGTGATTAGTTTGTCGCGAAGGGCGGAAAAGCGCTTGGCCCTGGCTGCCATCTCGGCCTTAGCCAGCTCGGCCGCCTTGCTCAACCCAGCGATGGCGGGCACATTCTCGGTCCCAGCCCTCCGCCCCTCCTCCTGTACGCCACCATCGAGGAAGGGGATGATGCGCACCCCCTTCTTGAGCCAGAGGGCACCGACGCCTTTAGGTCCGTAGAACTGGTTAGCGGCCAGGCTCAGGGCATCTACCCCCAGCTCCTTGACGTTAATCGGTATTGAGCCAGCGCTGGCTACGGCGTCGGTATGGAAAATAGCCCCTGTTTTCTTCACTACGTTGGCTATCTCCTTAATAGGCTGTATCGTGCCCACCTCGTTGTTGGCGTGCATGATAGAGACAAGTACGGTGTCCTTCCTCATCTTTTTGGCGACATCTTTGGGGTCCACTACCCCGTATTTGTCCACTGGCACCTCGGTGAGCTCAAATCCCCACTTCTCCAGCGTGCGGGCTGAATGTAATACCGAGAAGTGCTCGATAGCGGAAACGACGATATGCTTGCCCTTGGCCTGCTGGGCCATAGCCAGCCCCTTGATAGCAAAGTTATTCGACTCCGTGCCGCTAGCGGTGAAGATAATCTCCTCAGCCCCGCCCCCAATGAGGTCGGCAACCTTGCCCCGGGCATTCCCTACCGCTTCTCTAGCTTTATCCCCCCAGTCATGCAGAGACTGGGCGTTGCCGTAGGCATCTTTAAAGTAGGGCAGCATCGCCTCCAGCACCTTGGGTAATACTGGCGTGGTGGCTACGTAGTCCAGGTAAACCTGCCTCATTTCCTACCTCCGGGATCTCGGCGGCATTATTTAACCACCGTCCAGGGAGGGGTGTTCTTTCTGGACAAACCAGGCGGCGGGGTCTTTAAGGTATTCGTAGTAGTCAAGCAGAACCAAATAATGCTCCTTCTCTTCCCCAGCCAAGGCGTAATAAAACTCTCTCTCGGCGTCTTCGGTGGCGTCTGCCCCCTGGCGCGTATAGTAATCAAAGGTCTTGTTTTCCATGCCCATCGCCGTCTCTATAGCATCAAGCTCGGTTTTCGGTGCCTTGGCCTTGGCGCCCATCTGCTCGGTGGCGCGGACGAATATCGTTCTCAGCGTCCTGCCGCCGTCGGGCTGGAAATCAGCCGTCGGCCAGCCCCTTTTGGTCTTTATGGAATTGTATATCTGCTCGAACCTCTGCCGATGAGCGTCCTCTTCTGAAGCCAGCTTTCCCAGTAGCTTTTTCCCCAGCTCATCACGGCTTTCCCGACTTGCTTTCAGGTAGTAATCCTTGCCGTCGATTTCCATCTGTATGGCAACCTGAAGCCCTTTTAAAGTCCTATCCTGTTCCGCCGTCATCTTTCACGCTCCTCTTATTCCGGGGAACTATCCAGCCGTTGTTTCCTTAATTTGGGAAAGCTGGCTCAGATGCCCCCGTTCTTCGCCTATTATATTAGCCACAATCTGGCGGTCAGCGTGCTTCACCAGGCCCTGCATCTCGGTGTAGAAGAGTATGGAATCCTTTTCCGCCTGGATGCCGATGTCCAGGGCTTGCCTTTCAGAGGCCACTTCGGCGGCTCTCTGCCGAGCGTGGGCGATATCGGTGAATACCGAGCTGTCGACCAGAGACTTCAGATAAAGCTGGTAGTCTTCAGCGTAATCCTCAGGCGGCTGGTAGCTGCCCACCTTCTCCAGCATTCCCTGGAAGGTTTTCTGGTGCTTTATTTCCTCAGCGGTCAGGTGCTCGTAGATAGCCCGGGTGCTATTGTCTTGGCTCTTTTCGGCCAGGGCCTGGTAAAAGGCGGCCCCGTTTTTCTCTATGCCCACCGCCACTTCCAGCAGTTCTCTGCCAGAGAAAATAATGGACATTTTTACCCCTTAGTCTCTATTGATAACATAATATACACTAAACGGTGACAAAAACATAAAATCGGGTAGAGAAAAGTTACAAAGTTATCACAATTTAGCTAGTGGCCTAGAGTTCTATCAGGAGCTGGTCATCCTTGACCTGCACCCGGTAGGTTTTGAGGTTTTTGGCTGACTTGAAGACTCTACCCACTCTGGACAGGACACCGCTGCCTCTTAACCAACGTACCACCTTGCCATCCGTCAGGTCGAACTGCGAGCCATGCTTAGGGCAGGTGACCACTGTTCCCTCCAATGTGCCTTGGGCTAATTTTCCTTTCATGTGGGGACAGCGGCTATTCGCGACGTAGTAGTTGTTGCCGACCCTGGCGAGAAGAAATTCCCCCTGCTTGGTCGAAACGGGTTTCATAGCTCCGTCTTCAAGCTCACCGACCTGGCCCACTTTTAGACTGCTCATCCGACTCACCTCCACGACCTTATCCGGCTAGTTACCTGTAGTATAGCCAATATGGGCACAAAATTCCACTGCTGTCGCTTTTAGCCTCTGTGGCTAGACAAAACAAGGATTTATTTAGGTAAATGTGAGGCGGATTTGAAATTTGTGCCTGCGGCGATTTACAATGGTAATGGTATCAATAATGCGCTGAGGTAGTCATGAAAGCGGTTATAATGCCCGGTTTTTCAGAGTTGATAATCGTAGTTAATCCTACCGGGGAAGTGACTCGGGAGGGAATGCTCTCTATTATTATGCCCTGGTTTTATGCGCCCTGGCCGGGCAGCCAGGAGAAAGGGATTATAGAGATGATAGTGGCTGGTGATACCTTAAGGGCGCTGCTTACGGAACTGTCGAAACGATACAGACAGGCAAATGTAGATTTCGAGCCGATCAACTCCGGAACCAATGACCTTGATTTCGACTATGATGTTTTGGTTAACGGCAAGAATTATGTGGCTTTGGATAATGGCCTTGATGCCAAGCTGAAAGCTGATGATACCGTTAAAGTTAAGGTACTTTGGCGCTGGGATGGTTAATATGCTGGACCAGAGCGAACTTACCAGATATAATCGGCAACTGATAATCCCGGATTTTGGGGAAGAGGGGCAGGAGAAGCTAAAAGACTCTCATGTCATAATCGTCGGCGTGGGTGGGCTGGGTTGTGTTTCGGCAAGCTATCTGGCTGCGGCTGGCGTCGGCCATATTACCATCGTTGATTTCGATATCGTGGAACTGCCTGATTTGAATCGGCAGATTCTCTACGGGGAAGAGGATATAGGCAAGAAGAAGGTAATCGTAGCTAAAAGAAAACTGTCCCGATTGAATTCCAAGCTGGAAATTACTCCCGTCTTCGCCAAGATAACAGAAGAGAACGTCCTTAGCCTTATCGATGGGGCTCAGCTAGTAGTCGATGGGCTGGATAATTCCGCCACACGGCTGGTGGTAAACTCGGCTTGTGTTAAGCAGAAGACAGCCTACATTTATGGCGGTGTCTCGCGCCTGAGAGGCATGGTTACCACCATTATACCGGGGAAAACGCCCTGTCTGGCTTGCCTTTCCCCCGAAGGTGTCGGCGGGCTTGGTGTTCTCGGGGTGACTCCAGCCGTGATAGCCAGCTTGCAAGCCTTGGAGGCTATCAAACTGCTTATCGGCCGGAGCCCGGCGCTCGCCGGGAAATTGCTCTTGTTCAATGGTGATGATATGAAATTCCAGCTTCTTGAGATAAGAAGAAACGAAAGCTGCCCGGTTTGCTCCTCGACATTGCCACAATAAAAAAAGGACTACACCGAAGTGTAGCCCTCTAAGACCGTTGGTAAATACGAGTTATTTTTGTCCCTTTTCCCTCTTTTTCTTCAGCGCCCAGAAAACCTTCTCCGGCTCCGTCGGAAGGTCCTTTATCCAGACCCCTGTAGCATCATGAATGGCACTGACTATTGACGGTGGAGCGCTGCAGCAACTACCTTCGCTGGCTTCTTTAGCACCAAAGGGGCCATAGGGGTCATTGGTTATTACGTGTATTACATCGGTCATGGGCGCTTCGTAGGCACGTGGTCGCTTGTAATCGACTAGGTTGGGGTTGAGGGTCTGCCCCTGATCCATCTTAAATTCCTCGTACATGGCGGCTGATATCCCCTGGTGATACGAACCACCCTGGACTTGAGTCTCCACCGCCTGGATATTTAGTGGGAAACCACAATCGTGGGCGATCACATTTTTATCGGTACATTTTACCACGCCTGTCTCCACATCCACCTCCACCTCGCTTGCCTGGGCGGTGAAGCTATAGTTGGTGCCGATATCGCCCGCACCTTTACTGAAATCAGCCAGGCCATACATTGATATTCCCTGTGTGGAATAACCGCGGCCAATGATGACCTTGCCCGGTGTCTCGTAGCAGGCAATCCTCACCAGCCTCTCCCAGGCCATGTTCTTATTGGGGTTTGACTTAACAAAGACCTTCTTATCTTTAATCTCAACATCGTCCGGTTTTACGCCAAACTGCTCCGCGGCGACCTCAAGGAGCTGATTTTTGGCATCATCGGCGGCCTTCTTTGCCGCCTCGCCGGCGTGCACGGTGACCCGGCTCCCGTAGCTGCCGGGGTCGACAGGGGTAAACGCCGAATCCACCCTCTTCAGGTCTATGTCATCCAGTTTGATGCCCAGCACTTCGGCAACAATGGCGCTCATTATGGTATCTGAACCCTGCCCGACATCGGTGGCGCCGGTCAGATAGTTGACACTCCCGTCCTCGCATACCCTTACGATGGCGGCGCAGGCGTTGTGGGCACTCAGCTTCGTCCCGCTGTTATAGGTTGCCGCGGCAAAACCCATGCCGTAGGCCTTGTCACCTTCGACCTTTTTCTTCCTCGTTTTCCAGTTTACCGCCTCGGCGACTTTCTCGATGCATTCCTGTACGCCACAGGTGGCCAAATGCACGGCATTGACCGTCTCATAAATCTCGCCTGGCTTGGGGTTGGGAATGGAATTCTTTAGCCTGATTTCCACCTGGTCTAAGCCAAGTTCTTCGGCTATCATGTCCAGCTGGACGTCGGCGGCAAACCGGCTGTGGTATAGCCCGTGGCCTCTCATCGCTGCCGAGCTGGGGTTATTGGTAAAGTAGTTATAGGCGTCATATTTGAAATTAGGTAGCTCGTAGGGCAGTGTATGACAGGTACCGACAAGAAACATGGTAAGCGGGCTCATCCGGGTGTAGGCACCCCCATCGGCTACCGCCTTGAGGTATGTGGCCTTTAATATGCCATCCTTAGTGACCCCTGTCTTAACGGTAATCCACATGGGGTGGCGCCGCAGGTCGGTGGTGAGCGTATCAAACTGAGTGGTTACAATCTTCACCGGCCGGCCCGCTTTCTTGGCCAGCATGACCGCCGAGAAATCAGCCGGTGTCATGTCATTCTTGGTGCCGCCAAAATCAGAGCCAATAATGGGGGTTATTATCCGTACGTTGCTCAGCGGCAGGTTAAAGCACCTGGCTAGAATACGGTAGGGAAAATATGGGCTTCCCTTGGCCCCGATATAGACGAGACGGTTGGGGTCAGGCCAGTAGGCAATCACTGCCGGCGGCTCTAGATATCCCTTGGCCATTCGAGGAGTCTGGAAGGTATCCTCTCGAACAAGGTAAGATTCGGCGAAGGCTTTGTCGACATCGCCGAAGTTCCAATGGTATTCAACGCAAATGTTCCCTGGGCGGTCATCATGAACCAGCGGTGCCCCTTCCTGCATCGCCTCGGTGGGAGAAAAAACGCCGGGAAGCGGTTCATACTCTACTTCAATAAGGTCACAGGCCTCCTGAGCTATATCCTCATCAACGGCAGCTACCCCCGCTACCCCTTCGTATAGATAGCGCACCTTTTCCACGGCCAGGGGCTCTTCGTCACGGGTCGGCCCGCTCCAACCCCACTTGAAACCGCCAAAGTCCTTACCGGTGGTCACCGCTTTTACACCGGGCAGCTTCTCCGCCTTGCTGGTGTCGATATTCAATATCCGGGCATGGGCATAAGGACTCCTCTTTATCTGGCCCCATAGCATGTTGGCCTCTTCAAAATCGGCGGCATACTTTGCCTGGCCGGTAACCTTGGCCTTGGCGTCTACCCGTGGTATCGCTTTTCCTAAAATCGAATAGTTCCCGAAAGTCTCTTCCATTCTAGTGACCTCCTCGCATCTCTCTAGCCGCTATTTCTATAGCCTCGATATATTTAACGTAACCTTCGTCGGCACACAGATTGCCCTGTATCGCCTCTTTTACTTGCTCCCGCGTTGGGCTTGGATTCTCGGCCAGCAATGCCTTCGCCGACATCACCATCCCCGGAGTGCAGTATCCGCACTCTATAGCACCATGGTCGACCATTGCCTGCTGGATAGGGTGCAGCTTGTCACCATCAGCTACCCCTTCAATGGTGGTAACCTCATGGCCATTAGCCTGAAGCGCCAGTACTGAACAGGACCTGACCGCCTTACCATCAATATTAACGGTGCAGGCGCCACAGGCACTAACTAGACAACCCTTTTTGGTGCCGGTCAGCTTCAATTCTTCCCTCAACAAGTCCACGAGCAAGGTCTCCGGTTTCACCTCTAGCTCATAAGGCTTGCCGTTAACGGAGAACTTTAATTCCTTCATTTCACCTTTCACTCTATACCTCCTATCACGCTGCTCTGGCTCTTTCTAGAGCTATCTGGGCCACTCGCTTAACAAAGACCTTTACCATTTCCCGCCGATATTCTGCTGAACCATGGACATCAGCTAGGGGATCGGCTTCGGTTGAGGCTACCTCTCCGGCTTCGGTAAGTATGGCGTTGTTAATCGTCTTTCCGATTAGTACCTTTTCTGCCTTTTTAGCCCTTAATGGAACGGAAGAGCAGTTAGCTAGGGCTATTCGGGCGTTCTCACAAACGCCATTCCCCGCCTTCAGCGTAATTGATACTGCTGCCCCGACAATCCCCATATCCCCCTTCATCACCATTAGTTTTTCATAAGCGGTGCCAGTATGCGGTGCTGGCGTCGGAATCTGAATCTCAGAAAGCATTTCACCGGGGCCAAGAGCCACCTCAAGATAGTCTTTGGAGAATTCTTCCATGTCGATGACTCTTTCTCCGGTGGAACTGGCCAGCTTTAGCTTAGCGTTCAGGGCGATAAAGACTGGGGCGGGGTCACCGGCGGGGTCACCGTGGCAGATGTTGCCGCCTATTGTGCCCCAGTTTCGGGTCTGAATTGTGGCCAGATTTCCCTCCATCTCGCTGAGCACCCCGAAATGTTTTTGGATAACCAGAGATTGCTCTATAGTTCGATGTGTGGTCAGCGCCCCGATTTTTAGACCCTGCTTCTCATCGTATTTTATATAGTCCAGATCGGTTATGCCCTTGATGTCAATGACGTATTCTGGGGTGAGCAGGCGTTGCCTCATGACAACTAGCATCGACTGCCCACCGGCAATTATTTTAGCCCCTTCTTTATATTTGGCAAGCAAGGAAAGGGCTTCTTTAACTGTTTTGGGAGCGAAATATTCAAAAGCAGCTAACATATGACCTCCTTAACCCAAAAGTGACTATATGATATAAAACCTTACAGGTTACCGTCAAGATTGCTCGCAGCCTCCCCCTCTTTGCTCTGGCTCTCATCATTTTAACTTGGGGATGAGGTCGGCGCCGCCCGTTATTAAGCTGGCTTTTTCTTTATAGTTAGCAGGAGTGGCACCAGATAGTCGAATTCGTGTAATCTTCGGTAGAAGGTTACCATCGGTATCTATGCCTTCCTAGCTAAACCGTGAGCGTGGCTTAGATTATTATCTCTTCCTCTTTCAGCTTGGCGATGTCATCCCAGCTGTAGTCGAGCTCAAGTAGTATCTCCTCGGTGTGCTGCCCGAGCTCGGGGGCTTCTCGCTTGACCCCTGCTGGAGTCTGGCTGAACGACCAGGGGAAGCCGAGCATCTTTATCTTGCCCCAGACCGGGTGCTCAACGGGGATAATATAGCTATTGGTCAATGCCTGCGGGTCTTCGAAGACCTCACTGGATGACTGGATAGGGGTGTAGATTACGTTCTCTTTCTTGAATATCTTCATCCACTCGTCCCGGTTCTTGGTGGCGAACTTCTTGTCCAGTATGGCCACCAGCTCCTTGCCGTGGTCGTGCCTGGCTTCAATACTGTTGAATCTGGGGTCATTCTCCAGCTCCTCTATGCCCATTGCCTTGCATACGTTGGGCCAGTATTTGTCGGGCTGAAGGTGGGCGATGACAATCCACTTGCCGTCCTTGCACTGATAGTGGTTATAGATGGGGTTGCCGGCCTCGGACCTGATGAAGCGGGGGAATTCCTTGCCCAGTACGCCGGGGGCGGCAAAGTTGACCCCGTGCAGGGCAATCAGGCTGCCCATCAGTGAGGTATCCACCAGCTGTCCCTTGCCCATCTTTTCACGGGCGTAGAGGGCGGCGGTCACCGCCCAGGCACAGATAAGTCCGCCCTGCTCATCGCCCATTCCCGGTATCAGGGTGGCGGGCGGGCCGTTTCTCTCGCCGCACATCATCATCGTGCCCGAACGGGCGATTCCGGTATAGTCAAAGGAGAGCGCGTTGGCATCGGGCCCCTCACGACCCCACCCCGAGGCGTGAGCGTAGATAAGCTTGGGGTTTATCTTCGAAAGCGCCTCATAGTCAATGCCCATCCGCTTGGGCGCATCTATACTCAGGTTGGTCACAAAGACGTCGGCCCGTTTAATCAGCTCAAAAAATATCTTCTTGCCCTTTTCCGTGTTCAGGTCTAGGGCGATGCTCCGCTTGTTGCGGTTGTTACTCTCGAAATAATAGTTGCGGCCTTTCAGGCCAGTGTCAGCGCCGATAATCCTCATCATCCCTCGGGCAGGGTCTCCGTTCTTAGGCTCCACCTTGATTACTTCGGCCCCCAAGTCTCCCAGTCTCATTCCGGCAACTGGTCCCTGTTGAAACATGCTTATTTCTACTACCTTAACACCATCTAGTGGTCCTGCCATCGCCTTGCCCTCCTTAATTCGTCGTTCGGTTACAGGTTTGTATAGACTAGATTATAGCTGTAGATAGGCATTGGTGGCAAATAGAACTACATATAGCTCATAATGCCGCAGTCATTTTTAGATACGAAGATACACCAAGATGTTAGGTCCCCACCTTGGCTTTGTCAAGTCAATATATGAAGTAGCTAGCAAGAAGGCTGGATATGCCATGAGCGCACATATCCAGCCTTGCTCGTAAACTCTTGATACCTAGCTGTGTTAAGCTTTTCCGATTCGGAACATCTTGGTGCCACACGAGGGACATACTCCCTGGGTGGCTGGCCTGCCATTCTTCATAGTTATGCGCTTGGCATCCTTCATCTCTCTCTTGGCTCGGCATTTAACACAATAGGCTTGCATTGGGTTTTCCTCCTTTTTTTATGAAGATAACCTATTCGCCGCATAATGTCAATAGCTATTTACGCAGAATTAAGGCTATTTTTCATTAGTTAGTTGGAACTATCGTACTCTTAAGTCCGCTAAAGGCTTAGCTCGTCACCTTTTGGGTTAACCAAGCTTCCTTATTATAGGGAGAATTCCTTCCAGATCCCCCCTAACGGTAACATCGGCGCTCTGTTCGACCGAACGGGCTTTAGGATTGAAGGCTATCCCCAAGCCGGCCTTTTCGAGCATACAGTTATCGGCGATATTGTCGCCTACGGCTACTGTTCTCTCCAGCGGCATTTTAGTCTCCCGGGAAAGGCTGAACATGGCATTCAACTTGCATATAGCGTGCTTGAGGCAGCCTTCCTTATCGTCTGGCCAGTTAAGCGGCATCTCCACCTCCCCGGTAGCCTTCCCTTCCTCTAACACCAGCTTATTGGCTATGGTGTAGTCAAAGCCAAGGCGCGTTTTGAGCCTCTCGGTGGCTATGGTGTAGCTGTCGCTGATGATAGCTAGAATGTGCCTGTCCCTTTTCAGTGTCTCTACCGTTTTCTTAGCGCCTGGCGAGAGTGGAATCTGGTCGAAGGTGTCAACAATTTTGGCAGCACTGAGCCCTTTCAGCAGGTCAGCGATATCCTTCGTCTTTTCGTACTCGGGGACGCGTCGGGCCCTTATCTCCTTGAGCTTGTCCTCGAAACCGAATCTGCGGGCAAGTTGGAAGATAAACCTCTCGACAATAAGGGTGCCGTCCATATCAAAGACGACCAGTCTTGGCTCTATGGCATTTGGCATAGCTAATCTTTGAGCACTGAGTAAGATTCCAGGTGCTCGGCCATAAAATTGGTGAAGCTTTTGATACTGGCGTGGCGGGGGGGAAGGGTGATACGGGGCTTGGGAGGCACTTCGCCTCTCTTGAGAGCACGCTGTGTGGACAGCTCTCTGAGGACGAGTTTTTGCGTCTCTTTTTCGCAAAGCGGAGAGTGATAGACGGTACTTAAGCCCTGGAGCAGCATATCCCGCAGGTGGGCTATGCCTCTCTCTTCGTGAAAGTGGGGATTTCGGCTCTCTATCTGGAAGATTTCTACGCCGTCCTTGGCTATTTTATGGCTGGCCATGGGCAGCACTCCACCGTAGTCTTCGCAAAGAGAGACCAGTTCCTGCGGCTCGACGGCATAACCCGAAGCGAAGGGGGTTATTTTAGCCAGCTTGGTGCTCATGGCGTGCTCGCCGGCGTTGCCCGTCTTTATGATATCGGTCTCAAAGCCGGTGTTGCCTGAAAGTAATGAGTTCATGCACTTGTTGGTGGTCTCCGAGACCCGCCCCCATTTTCGGAAGTAGATTTCGCCCGACACCTTAGGCTTGTAGCGCCATAGAATCCTGACCATGGCATAGGGCGACTGGGCGATACTAAAGCCGGCTGCGTAACACCTAGCGTATTCCCATACCGAGCCGGGGAAGTAGTTATCAGCATCAATAAAACCGATGTAGTCCTTACCCGCCAATATGGCGGTCAGCAGACCAACCACCATCCCCTCGGACTTGCCGTTTCTTACCGCCTTGCCCTCTTTATCGAGCAGCTCGGTATATTTAGCCTGAGCCAGGGCTTTAGCCAGCAGCGAGTCTTTCTGGTGGATAATCAGTGCCTGGCGCTGGGTAAAGTGGCAGTACTGCTCCAGGGTATCATGTTCCATGCCGAAGCGGTCGGTCGGCTCCCGCTCGCTGTTAGAGACCACTATTATCAGGCATTCGTGGGGAACACCGCTGATAACACCCTCGAAGAGCTTGAGTTTCTCGTCCTTGACCGGGATAACGATAGCCATCTTCTCCTCAACCGCCTTAATTGCCTCCTCCTCTATCTTATCGACGGCTATTGATTCTTTAAGCGTCCCGTCGGCTCTCCGCCCCGAGTCGAGCTCGAGCACCTTCTGCACGTCATTTATCTTTATTGAGCCGAAACGCTCGGTATATCTCTGCCTTTCTATACGCATATACCCGTCCTTGATGCCTTTAGGCAAGCTGATACTAGCACAATCATAGCTTGTTGTAAACCTGAATTAGGGGATAGGGCAAAGGGTGCATCCTTACGCTTGCGCTAGCGTTCGACTGGAAATTATATAACCAAAAGTGTAAAATAATTCTTGTGCGGTAGGTCACCTGCACAGCAAACATTGGAGGGTTATAAATGGATAAGTTAGAGGTGCTGAGAAGGTCCGACGTCTTTCACTACCTCGATGATGAAGACCTTGAGACAGTGGCGGAAATGTGTACCGAGGAAGTCTTTGAAGCGGGGAAGACCATTTTCCGGCAGGACCGCGAGAGTGAGAAGCTATACGTAATTGAAGACGGCTTGGTGTCCGTTCTGCTGGAACTGGGCCCCACCGACAAACGACAAATCCAGGCTGCCTCCAACTATGAATGCTTCGGCTGGTCGGCCTCCATACCCCCCTACCGCTCCGTTTGCACGGTGAAGGCGATGGAGAAGACCAAGGTGCTTGCCTTTAAGGGAAAAGACCTGCGTAATCTGGTTTATACCAACCCCAAGCTTTGCGCCGAAATTGCCGGTGGCGTGGCCTATGTTATCTCGCAAAGGCTGCGAGACTCATTTTCCCAACTCATGGGTGTCAGTTATCAGGATTAACCCTCAAGTATTATAACCGTTACGGCGGAACCTCTTTCTCTAGTATAATCTTAAAGGAGGGGTTCTATAAATGGACGAGGCACAAATTATGGAAAGAGAAAAAACCATCACTTCTATGATGGAGGAAAAGAGGCTCTTTAAGCCTCCTGAACAGTTAAGTCAGGATGCTTATATAAAAAGCCTTGACGAGTATAAGAAAATCTATCAAGAGTCCATCAGCGACCCCGAGGCTTTCTGGGGGGAGCTGGCCGAGCAACTCGACTGGTATAAGAAGTGGGACAAGGTACTGGTTGCCGATTTTGATAACGCCAAGCACGAGTGGTTTGTCGGCGGCAAGCTCAATGTCAGCTATAACTGCCTGGACAGACACCTCAAAACATGGAGAAAGAACAAGGCCGCTCTAATCTGGGAAGGGGACATCGGCGATAGCAAGACACTTACCTATCAGCAGCTCTATTATGAAGTCTGTAAGTTCGCCAACGTGCTCAAGAAGCACGGTATCAAGAAAGGCGACCGGGTTTCCATCTATCTGCCCATGATTTTAGAGCTGCCCATTACTATGCTGGCCTGCGCCCGAATTGGGGCTATCCATAGCGTTGTCTTCGGCGGTTTCAGCGCCGAGGCGCTGCGGGATAGAGTCATGGACTGCGGCGCTAAACTACTCATCTGTGCCGATGGTTACTACCGTAGCGGCCGCGTTATCCGCAGTAAGGACAACGCCGATATGGCCGCTAAGGCATGCCCTGACCTCGAGGCTCTGATTGTCGTCAGCCGGGCCAACATCGGGGTAAATATGGAAGCTGGCCGCGACTACTGGTGGCATGAAGAGATTACAGCGGAGGATATCAAGCCCTATTGCGAGCCCGAGCCGATGGATGCCGAAGACCCCCTCTATATCCTCTACACCAGCGGTAGTACCGGCAAACCAAAAGGGGTACTGCATACTCAGGCTGGCTATCTCCTCTATTGCTACCAGACCCTCAAGTGGATATTCGATATCAAGGAAGAAGATACCTTCTGGTGTACCGCCGATATCGGCTGGGTTACGGGACACAGCTATATCGTCTACGGGCCGCTGGCCCTGGGTACCTCAAGCCTGGTCTTTGAGGGCGTGCCCACCTACCCCCACCCCGACCGCTTCTGGGCTATCGTGGAGAAATATCAGGTCGATGTCTTCTACACCGCTCCCACCGCCCTTAGGGCGATAATGAGAGAGGGTGACGATTGGCCCGCTCGGCATGACCTCAGTTCACTACGTATTCTGGGCTCGGTGGGCGAGCCGATTAACCCCGAGGCATGGATGTGGTATTACAACGTAATCGGCAAGGGCAACTGTCCCATCGTGGATACCTGGTGGCAGACGGAAACGGGGGGCATTCTGATTACCCCCCTGCCTGGAGCCACCCCGCTTAAACCGGGTTCAGCCACCTTCCCCTTCCCCGGCATCGAGCCGGCCGTGCTTAGGCAGGACGGCTCCGAAGCCGACGTCAACGAGGGTGGCAACCTGGTAATCAAAAAGCCCTGGCCGGGCTTGATGCGGACGGTCTACGGCGAACCGGAGAGGTTCAAGAACACCTATTTCGTCCAGTACCCCGGGGTCTATACTACCGGAGACGGAGCTAGGGTGGATGACGACGGCTACTTCTGGCTGATGGGGCGCATCGACGATGTTATCAACGTCTCTGGCCACCGCCTCGGCACCGCCGAGGTGGAAAGCGCCCTGGCATCCCACAAACAGGTGGCCGAGGCGGCCGTGGTCGGCATGCCCCACGAGATTAAGGGGCAGGGGATATACGCCTTCGTGACCCTGAAGGCCCATGTACGCCCCAGCGATGACCTCAAGAGAGAGCTGATAACCGACGTCCGTCGGGAGATTGGGCCCATCGCCACACCCGATAAACTCCAGTTTGCCGACGGGCTGCCTAAGACCAGAAGCGGCAAGATTATGCGCCGCATACTGACCAAGATTGCCGCCGGCGACGTCGAGAATCTGGGCGATACCAGCACTTTGGCCGACCCGTCGGTGGTCGATATCCTGGTCAAGGGCAAACAGTAGAGGGTTCCTCGCATTCCTTTGAGAGATTGACAAGGATGGCCCTACTAGTGTAACTTAAGGCAAACGGTTGCCTATTGCCTGTTTTTCACCGACCAGCCGTGCCAATCCAACCCAGCTTCAGGAGCTATAATTATGCGGGAGGTTAAGATTATACCCTGCCTGGATATCAAAGAGGGCAGGGTGGTTAAGGGCATAAGGTTCGTCGACCTGAGGGATGCCCGTGACCCTGTAGAAGCCGCCCGGGCTTACAGTCGAGAGGGGGCCGACGAGCTTGTCTTCCTCGATATCTTCGCCACCGTGGAGAACCGTAAGACAAGGCTGGAGTGGGTGAAAAAGGTCTGCGACGTGGTCAGCGTTCCCTTCGCTGTTGGTGGCGGCATCAGCACCACTCAGGATATGGAAGCCCTGCTCGACTTGGGCGTGGACAAGGTCTCGATAAACACCTCAGCGGTCAAAAATCCCGAGCTCATTAGGGAAGCCGCCACAAAGTTCGGCAGCGAAAGGCTGGTGGTGGCCATTGATGGCAGGAAGAATACCCCGGACAGCGGCTTGCCTAGGCTAGAAGTAGTGGTCAAAAGCGGCAGCGAGCCCACTGGAATAGAAATTGTCGACTGGGCCAAGCGGGTGGAGGAGTTGGGGGCGGGGGAAATCCTGCTCACCAGTAAGGATGCCGACGGCACCAAAGAGGGCTATGACCTGGAGATGACCAAGGCCGTGGCCGAGGCGGTCAGCATCCCCGTTACCGCCTCTGGCGGCGCTGGCAAGCTGAAACACCTCTATGACGCCGTGGTCAAGGCTAAGGCGTCAGCAGTTCTGGCCGCTTCTATCTTTCATTTTGGTGAAATATCCATCCCCGAAGCCAAGAAGTACCTCAGGGAAAAGGGGATACCGGTAAGAATATGAAAAAGGAGTCTTAGAATGAACCTACAAAGACCAAACGCCAATGAAGCGACACGGACGGCCAACCGCTCCCGTAGCGTGGTTCCCATGAGCGGTCTCTGCACCCGCTGTATTGACGGATGCACCGGTAACTGCGAGGTTTTCAAGGCAACCTTCCGCGGTCGGGAGCTGATATATCCCGGACCCTTCGGCGAGGTCACTGCCGGAGGTGACAAGGACTATCCCATTGATTACTCTCACCTTAATATACAGGGCTATGCCCTGGGAGCCGAAGGGCTACCGCCCGGTGTTAAAGGCAACCCCGATACGGCTATCTTCCCGGCGGTAAACACCGAGACGGAATATGGTTGGGACATCAAGGTTAATATTAAGGCTCCAGTCTTTACCGGTGCCCTGGGCTCCACCGAAATCGCCCGCAAGAACTGGGACCACTTTGCCGTCGGCGCCGCTATCGGCGGCATTACCCTGGTCTGCGGCGAGAACGTCTGTGGCATCGACCCAGGCCTTGAGCTTGATGCCGAGGGTAAGGTTATCGCCGCCCCCGATATGGATAGGCGAATTGAGATATACAAACGCTATCATCAGGGCTACGGCGAGATTTTAGTCCAGATGAACGTGGAGGATACACGGCTGGGCGTTGATGCCTATGTCAGGAAAAAGCACGGACTGGAGACCATCGAGCTGAAGTGGGGGCAGGGGGCGAAGTGTATCGGTGGCGAGATTAAGGTCAACAGCCTAGAGCGAGCTATAGAGCTCCAGAAACGGGGCTATCTTGTTACCCCCGACCCCTCCAACCCCGTTGCCCAGGCGGCTTTTACCGACGGCTCTCTAAAAGAGTTTGAGCGCCACAGCCGTCTCGGTTTCATCGACGAAGAAGGTTTTTATAGCGAGGTCAAGCGTCTTAGAGACATGGGCTTCAAGCGCATCACCCTCAAGACCGGAGCCTACGGGTTGCGCGAGCTGGCCATGGCTATAAAGTGGGGGTCGAAGGCCAAGATTGACCTGCTCACCATTGACGGCGCCCCCGGCGGCACCGGTATGAGCCCCTGGCGCATGATGGAGGAGTGGGGTATGCCCACCTTATACCTGCATGCCGCTGCCTACGAATTCTGTAAGAAGCTGGCGGAGAAGGGCGAGCGCCCCCCCGATATCGCCTTCGCCGGTGGCTTCAGCAGCGAGGACGGCATATTCAAGGCGCTGGCCCTGGGTTCTCCCTTCGTCAAGGCAATCTGCATGGGGCGAGCGCTGATGATACCGGGAATGGTGGGTAAGAATATAGAGCAATGGCTTAAGGACGCCAGGCTGCCCAAGACCGTCAGTCAGTTCGGCTCGACGCCGGAGGAGATTTTCATCAACTACGAAGACGTTAAGAACATCGTCGGCGCCGAGGAAATGAAGAACATACCCCTGGGCGCGGTGGGCATATATAGCTATGTCGATAAGCTTAGGGTAGGCTTGCAGCAGCTGATGGCGGGGGCCAGGTGCTTTAGCACGCCAGCCATCACCCGCAACGAGCTCGTCGCTCTCAGCGAGGAGTGCGCCAAGGTCACCGGCATACCCTATCTGATGGACGCGGGTAGAGAAGAAGCGCTGAAGATTCTGAACGGCTAAAGGCTTTACGTCGTGACTATTTGTATAGTATGCTAGCAGCATATTGCTGTGAGCTCTCAGATTCTGATTTGGCTGCAATACCTTGTCTGTCTGGCCATCATTCTCTTCGCGGGCACCAAGCTGGCCAGATACGGCGATGCTCTGGATTGGCCTGATCCTACTGGCGGCAATCACCTCGGTGCCAGAACTGGTTACCAGCATAAGCTCGGTGGCCCTGGTCGGACTTCCCGATTTAGCTATGGGCACTCTCCTGGGGAGTTGCTTATTTAACCTGACCCTCATCGCCCTGCTGGATATCATCTATCGCAAGGGCCCTATATTAAGCCACGTTCGCCTGAGACATATGGCTTCAGCTGCGGCGGGCATCGTCCTCATCGCTATTGCTGGCGGCGCTATCCTGGGAGGGGAAACGTTTTCAGGGATAAAACTGGCCTGGATAGGTGTCCCCAGCATTATTATCGTCATTCTCTACCTGGCAGCAATAAGACAGCTATTCCGCTTTGAGATGCGCCACCCTGTCCCACCCGAAAACTCACTGCCACGATACGGGCATTTCACTATGAAGAAGGTCTATTTCCGCTTCACCCTGGCGGCGCTGGCTGTTATCGGCGCCGGCATATGGGTCTCCTTCGTTGGCGACGACATAGCGGCGGCTACAGGGTGGGAAACCAGCTTTGTCGGCAGCCTCTTTCTGGCTATCAGCACCTCGATACCCGAACTGGTGGTTACTATTGCCGCGCTCCGTCTGGGGGCGACCGATATGGCCGTGGCTGACATATTGGGCAGCAATATGTTCAATATCGCCATTATCTTTGCCGCCGACCTTTTCTACACCGATGGCTCTATTCTCTCCTCGGTATCAAATTCGCACCTTATCATAGCGGCGATGACGATTATAGCCGGCCTCCTGGTGATAATCGGGCTCCGCTTCCGTCGGCGGCGCAAGCTCTTTCGCGTTAGCAGCTGGTACAGCCCCGCTTTAATCGGGCTTTACATTCTCGGCGCCTATTTCTTGTTCCGCGCGGGCATAGGTATGTGGCTATGCTGGCGGAAGATAATGCTCCGCCCCATCCTGTCTATACTCATACTGTTGCTGATTATCTATTTCGCCTCGGTTCTGGTTGTCATGGCCTACGAGGGGATAGACTTTGCCAGCGCCAACATAGAAATCCTACCCGTTTTTTTCGGTGAGCTGGGCATAATAGCAAGTCCGCACGCCGCTGTCCAGATAAGCATTATAGTGGGAATGATCGCCAGTGTTACCGTCGTCGTTATTATTACCGCTAAAATCACCAGTGTCTTCGTCGAATTCGTGAGGAGAGGAGGAGTCATGGCTAAAAAAGTCAACCTTTCCGGACATACCATAATCTGCGGCTGGAACTTCCAGGGGGAACGTGTAATCAAAGAGCTCTTTTCAGCCGACGTCAGGCAGCAGCGGGGGGTGGTCGTCCTCGACGACAGCGAAAAGCGCCCTTTCAAGGACGAGCGCGTCGAGTTTATCAAGGGCGATCCTTCCCAGGATGCAGACCTAAAAAGGGCGGGGGTAATGAAAGCCGACAGTGTTATCGTGCTTACCGACCTTACCCAAGGAGCTAACGAGGCTGATGCCAAGGCTCTGATGGTGGTGTTGGCGGTGGAATCACTGAACCCGAAGGTTCACACCTGCGCCCAGATAGTGAATTCGGCTAACCGAATGCACCTGGAGCACGCCCACGCCGACGAGATTATCTGCCTCGACCAGGTGGGCGGCAGCCTGGCGGTAGCCTCGGCGCTAAATCACGGCGTTTCCCGCATCGTATCAGAGCTGCTCAACTTTAACCTGGGTAGCGAATTCTACCGCTATGACCGTCGTATATCCGATGGGCTGGTAGGCAAGGATTTTACCGAGGCGGCGCAAATGCTGGCTAAGGAACACATAATACTGCTGGCTGTGGAGACCGAATACTCCGAAGAGTTGCGCAAACAGCTGAGTAAAGACGTGGTCTATGGACTGCCCGAAGAGGACAGGATAATGGTGGTCAACCCGCAGTCCGACTATGCTATTCGCCAAGGCGATGCCCTCTTCGTCATCGCCGAATCGGAACCGCACAAGCTCTAAACATCAGCTGCTTTGACGAACCGTTTACCGTTCGGCTATAATAACCCATCTAGTTTTCTTGTTTACGCGAAGCTTTAATAGATGCTTGCACTAAGTCAAATTTTCGCTATCGCCATCTTCATCTTGATGTTCCTGGCCATTATTATCGGCAAGGTACATCGTTTCATTCCCGCCCTTATCGGTGCTGGCCTTACCCTGGTGGTTGTCTTCCTTATTACTATGCAGAGCCCCGATTCGGTAGTTCATGTTATGAACCTGGAGCAGCTGGGGCAATTCCACTTCTGGGTGCCTGGCCAGGAGCATATCGAATCCTACGGGATCAACTGGCAGACCATTATCTTCATCGGCGGCATGATGGTTATGGTGGAGGGGTTGGGGGAGGTAGGCTTCTTCCGCTGGATATGCCTGCTGCTGGCCAAGCTGGTAAACTACAAGGTCATCCCCATTCTCATTGTCTTTATGCTGCTCTCTGGCTTTCTGGCTATGTTCATCGACAGTATCACCGTGCTTCTCTTTTTGGCTATGGTCACTATCGAGCTGGCGCGATTGCTCAAATTCGACCCGGTGCCGGTGATAATCGCCGAAATCTTTGCCGCCAATACCGGCGGTGCCGCTACCATGTCCGGCGACCCTCCCAATATCATTATCGGCACCGCCTTGGGCTATAACTTCACCGACTTTGCCGCCAATACCGGCATTGTAGCCTGGATAGGGATGGCTCTCACCCTGGCCTTCTTCTACTTTGTCTTCCGCAAGACGCTCACCAGCTCTCAGGGCAAACCCGATACTCCCGAAAATAAATATCCCCAGCCCAGCGAGGCTATCATCAACCCCCGCCTCTTCCGCATAAACGCCGCTATCTTCGTGGGGATAATAGTTTTGATAGTGACCCACGCTGAAACCGGCATATCCATGGCCTTAATAGGTGTTATTGCCGCCGCAGTTACGCTGCTGGTGGCGAGCAGGAAAGCCCTGCATGTCATTAGCCGAGTAGACTGGCGCACGCTGCTCTTCTTTATCGGGTTGTTTATCTGCGTCGGTGGCCTGGAAGAGACGGGCGTGCTCGAGATGCTAGCCAACTATATTGGTACTGTCTCCGGGGGGAGTTTAATGCTGGTGATACCCCTTATCTTGTGGATATCCGCCTTTGCCTCGGCTATAGTGGATAATATTCCCTTTGCGGCTACCATGGTGCCCGTAATCGTCAACCTCTCCAAGACGGCTGGCCTAAAGCTGCCTACGCTAGCCTGGACGCTGGCTCTAGGCACCGACATCGGCGGCAACGCCACCCCTATCGGTGCTTCGGCTAATGTCGTCGGTACCGCCATTGCCGAAAAAGAAGGGCATCCCATTAGCTGGGGCCGATTTTGCAAATACGCCGTTCCGGCCATGATTATGGTGGTCGGCCTATGCTGGTTGTATTTAGTGATAAGATACGCCTAGAGGAGGTGGAAAATGTGGAAAAGGATTCTGGTCCCGCTGGATGGGTCCGACCTGGCTGAACTGGCTCTTCCCTATGCCGAAGAGCTGGCCACTGCCTTCAAATCCGAGCTTATCCTGCTCTATGCCGGCGAGGCATCCGAGGAAGAATACCTGCACATGCATGAGCTCTACCTGGAGAAAATGGCTGTTCAGACGAAGAAGGTTATTAGAAGGGTCAGCCCGGTGGTCGTATCGGGCAAACCTGCTGAGGCGATTGTCAAATACACCGAGAAAAACGATATCAGGCTCATTGTTATGGCTTCTCACGGAAGCTCGGGTATAGTACCCTGGGCGAAAGGGGGCGTTGCCAGCAAGGTGATTGAGGGCGTCGGCGTACCGCTGTTGCTTATCAAAGAGACCAAACGGCGTAAGACCGAGGAAAAGCACCTGATAAGCCGCATTTTGCTGCCTCTGGACGGTTCTGAGGCCGGCGAAGCCGCTATCACCCGTGTCAAGGAACTTAAGTACAGGTTGGAGGCGGAGGTTATTCTGCTGGAGGTGGTGCCACTAGGCAGGCATATTCGCACCATCGGTGGCATTGACCATATACTTTACCCCGAGTCGGAAATAGAAGCCTTCAAGGCGAAATCCAAGGAATACCTGGATAAGGTCTACAAACGGCTGCAAAGAGGCAAGGGCGAACTAAAGGTTGAAATCAGGACGGGCGAGGTGGCCAAGGAAATACTTAGCTACGCCAAGAAAAAAGGGGCCAACCTGATTGCCATCGCCAGCCACGGCCACTCGGGCATGACGAAGTGGGTCTTCGGCAGCACTGCCCAGAAGATTATAGAGGACAGCCCGATACCGGTGCTGGTGGTGAAATCACCGCCGGGTGTGGCCTGAAAAATTTGCATCCAGCTTGAGTTATAGGTTATCATATAGAATCGTCCTCGCCCCTGTAGCTCAGTTGGATAGAGCACCAGCCCCCGGAGCTGGGTGCGAGCGTTCGAGTCGCTCCAGGGGCGCTTTGTGTATCTAGGAGACTATAAATTGACCGCCAAAAGTCAACTTATTGAAATCAGGTGGCATGGTCGTGGTGGCCAGGGGGCGGTTACCTCCGCCGAACTGGTGGCACAGGCGGCCATAAGCGAAGGCAAGTTCGCCCAGGCATTTCCCAGCTTCGGTCCGGAGCGCAGGGGAGCGCCGGTGCTGGCTTTCGTCAGGGTGGACAATAAAGAGCCAATCAGGATAAGAGCTGAGATAACTGACCCTGATGTAGTGGTCGTGCTCGACCCCGGGCTGCTTACCATCGTTAATGTGGCCGCGGGACTGAAGAAAGACGGCATAGTCATAATCAACACCAAGAAGCCCTTTGCCGATATCGAGAAAAGCCTCAAGGTCAAGTGTAAGTTGGCTAAGCTTGATGCCACCGGCATCGCTCGGGAAACGCTGGGCGTGCCCATTACCAATACCACTATGGTCGGCGCGCTGCTCAAGGCCACCGACGTCGTCAAACTAGAATCGGTGGTCGAGCCGCTAAACAACCGCTTCGGCCGCCTGGCGGAAAGAAATATCAATGCCATGAAGAGGGCTTACCAGGAAACCGAGCTGAAGGAGTAGGACATTGGCCAAGTCAGAGGGTGAATTGACCTGGAGGGACCTGGAGATAGGTGCCATTGTCACCGAGCCGGGAAACGCGGCCCAATATAAGACGGGCGACTGGCGTTCGCAGCGGCCCACCTACGATTTCAACAAGTGTATTAAGTGCGCCCTGTGCCAGGTTTTCTGTCCTGAGGGGTGCATCCATAAGAATGATGACGGCTATTTTGAAGCCAATATGTTCTACTGCAAGGGGTGCGGTATCTGTGCCCGTGAGTGTCCGACTCTGGTAATAACTATGGTGGAGGAGGAGGAATAATGGTCAAGAAAGTGGGCATGGAGGTATCGGTAGCCATCGGCGAGGCGGTTAAGCTGGCTAATGCTGACGTCGTCGCCGCCTACCCTATTACCCCCCAGACCCACATTGTTGAGCACCTGGCCGAGCTGGTAGCCGACGGCGAGTTGGATGCCGCCTATATTCCTGTTGAATCGGAGCACTCGGCGATGAGCGCCTGCCTCGGCTCAGCGGCGGCAGGTGCCAGGACCTTTACCGCCACGGCGGGGCAGGGGCTGGAGCTTATGCACGAGGTACTCTATGTCGCCTCGTCCATGCGCCTGCCCGTGGTGATGACGGTGGCTAACCGCGCCCTGTCGTCCCCTTTAAGCGTCTGGGGCGACCACTCCGACGTTATGGCCGTGCGCGATACCGGCTGGATACAGATATTTACCGAGAACGGGCAGGAAGTGGTGGATAACGTCTTCTGCGCCTTCCGTATCGGCGAGGACAAGAAGGTCTTGCTGCCGGTAATGATTCACCTCGACGGCTTCCATCTCTCCCACGTCATCGAGCCGATAGTCTTCCCCGAACAGAACGCTGTCGATGAGTTCCTGCCGCCCAATAAATATCCTTTGGCTTTGCACCCCGATAAACCGGTGACCATGGGAGACTTTGCCCCACCCATCATATACCCCGAGGCCAAGTGGGCACAGGAAGTCAACCTTAGGGCATCGAAAGAGGTAGTCCTGAAGACCTGGGAAGAGTTTGGCAAGGCCTTTGGGCGCCATTACTCGCCAGTGGAAAGCTATAAGGCCGAAGATGCCGAAGTATTGTTATTAACTATGGGCAGCTTCAGCGAGACGGCGATGACGGTCATCGATAAACTTAGAGCCGATGGCAAAAAGATAGGACTGGTCAGAATACGCCTCTGGCGCCCATTTCCTTTCGAGGAGTTCCGTCAGGCGGTCAAGGACGCCCAAACCCTCATCGTCGTCGATAGGGCGCTCTCCTTCGGCGGCCCTGGTGGGCCGGTCTGCTCCGAGGTGAGGTCGGCTCTCTACGGCGAGGCTAAGAAACCGAAGGTCGTCAGCTTTGTGGCTGGACTGGGGGGCAGGGATATTACCCCAGCCGGCTTCGAGACGATAATCAATAGAGGTATTGAAATCGCGCAGAAGGGTAGCCCAAACGAGTTTGAGATATTCGGGGTGAGGGACTGATGCAGAATTATAATGTCTATGTTCCCCGACTGGTAACTAAAAAAGAATATTTTGTCCCCGGGCATCGGGCCTGTATCGGCTGCGGCGAAGCCCTGGCGGTAAGGCTCGCCTGCAAGGCGCTGGGGCAGAATGCCATTATTGCCAGTGCTACCGGCTGTATGGAGATAGTCTCCTCGCCTTTACCCACCACCTCCTGGGAGGTACCCTGGATACACACCCTCTTTGAGAACTCCGCCGCGGTGGCTTCGGGCATTGAGTCGGGCTTGAAGATGCTGATGAAGAAGGGCAGAATAGCCC
>SMTZ1_10001770_pt2 | contig 37836 bp, 37 predicted proteins | sample DeeMarSWOR136_30_FD_25667 | JGI IMG/M metagenome (IMG submission 25667)
GCTGGGGGGCGGCCCCAGCGCCGCACATGTTTTGCCATGTCATTTATTGCGTCCTTATTAGTTACTAAAAATTACAGGACGATAAGCTCTTGCGCTTTGACAGCAGCCAGTTGGCCCAACCGCCGACAGGTTTGACTGGTTGTTCCCTCTCTCCTGATTTCAGAACAGTGGAGGGGCGCTTGGGAAACCCACCACGTCCAGTACGACTTCACCCACTCCTTGCCCTGTTCTTTGGCCTCCTTGCGAGGCGCATCCAGCATTCCAGTTCGAACGCCGATGGCCATGATTCCAGCGGTCAGGAATCCACACAGGTTTCGGTGATACATCCCACCGCCAAACCCGCTGGCAACCCAGACCATATCTTCTGGTTTTTTCATATACCTCAAAGCCACCATGAAGAGAGACTCAGCGCAGCTCAATCCCTTACCAAAAAAGTTATTCAAATCCTTGGCCATCGAAGATCCTTGGATCCACTCTAACTCTTTTTGGGTCAATTCTTCCCTCAGCTCCGGAGCAGTTCGAGGAGTTTGGTCGACCAAGGGACCCAACCCGAACAATCGACTTCCCACCAGCAAGCTCGAAGCCGAGGCCACAAAACCCCGTCTTGACAATCTTAAATTCTCAGATAGGCTCATGATTCCCCCAAAATTTTTATTATTCATTGCCTATATTAGCGCAATAGTTCGGGTGATCTCCTCTCTTGGGCGGCCTGAATGCCGCCCTCGAGCCCCCGTAGCGGAGGGGGGCCCCGTCGGCTTATCCGACGGGGGGAACCGCCGGGACTGGTTCCCCGGGGTTCGGGGGCTGAGGGAGGCTTCAGGCCGCCCAGAGATTGTAACCTCATTCACTGCGTTCACATTAGATTCCTCCAGGAATAATCTCAAATATATGGTCATTTCCCTTCACCACACCTGATGGCGATGCTTGGCTCTGATCATTTTGACTACTTTGTCTCATCTTTCCTTGGTTTGACCGGGGGCTTGAGGCCGGGAGGCAGCGGACTTTTGTATTCTTTCCCTTTCTTTTCTTCGGTCCATTCCTCCCTCATCTGCCTGATAATCCCAGGGTTATCGACAAAGTCAAGGCCCGCGGCTGCCATGACTTTAGCGGCGGTGAGCATGGCTTTGTGTCCGATGGACATCGTGCCGCAGGCGACGGCCGACCAATGATGGGCAGGAGTCCCCTCAGGCTTGAAGGCGATGCCCAGGGATGTGGTCGGGGTCAGCCAGCTGACTTCGGCCACATCTGATGATCCGCTCCCCCAACTCCTCTGCGGAAGCTTGAAGGGTTCGATATCTGTCTTTAGGCCTTTCTCCTCTATCCCCAATTCTTTCTGAATGTTCTTGGCAAAGGCCTGTTCCTCTTCTGTGAATTCTGGGACTCCGACGAGGAGCAAATTCCCGTAGACCACCTCGTTTCCTGTCCGATTGGGCAGCATCTCATGCACCCCGCTGATGAAATGAATTTTGGAGGTGGTTTCGGTCATCAAGGACGCCCCTTCGATGATTTTCAGCACCCTTTGATAATCTCTTTCCACGCTCTCCCGGTCGATATCCCGGACATAATACCAGGCTCGAGCATAGTCAGGAACCACATTGGGTGCTCCCCCACCATCGAGGATCACATAATGGATCCTGGCTGTGGGCTTAAGATGTTCTCGGAGATAATTCAACCCCACATTCGCCAGTTCTACGGCATCCAGGGCGCTGCGGCCATGCCAGGGATCCGCCGCCGAGTGGGCTGTCTGCCCGAACCACTCCACTTGGAACTGATTCATGGCATTGCTCGATTCTAATGAAACATCGTTCACCGTGCTCGGATGCCACTGGATACAGCAAGAGAGTCTATCAAAAACACCATCGCGGGCCATGAACACTTTGCCGACGACCGTTTCCTCCGCCGGACAACCGAACAGTTTGACAGTTCCTTTGAGGTTCTTTTTTTCCATGACCTGTTTCATGGCCACGGCTGCGGCTGTACTGGCTGTCCCGAAAACGTTGTGGCCGCATCCGTGCCCGGGTCTTCCCTCCTCCACGGGCTTCTTGTAAGGAACCGGCTCCTGAGACAATCCGGGAAGGGCATCATATTCTGCCAGGATACCGATGATAGGCTCACCCGTTCCGTAAGCGGCCACAAAAGCTGTCGGCATCCCCGCCACTCCCCTCGTCACCTGAAACTCGTTTTTTTCAAGGTAGGCAGCCAGAAGTTCAGCCGACTCATACTCTTCCATGGCTATTTCGGCCAGCCTCCCTATCTCATCATTGATCTTCGAGAGCTCCTTCCCGTTGGCCTCAAGCCAAGCAAATGCCTCCTTTTTCAAAGAGGTGATTTTGGCCGGTTTGACATGGAGAAGAAGCGGGTCCTCCTTTTGTTCACCGGACAGCAGAAGGAATGAAACGAGAAAACATAGGCAGAACATAAAGATAAGTGGTTTTTTCATTCTTTGCTCCTTGCTTGTATCGACCATATTGAAAAACGTTTTCAGGACATTCAACCAATTATTAAAAATCTAATCTCTGGCTGAAGTCAAGGAAAAACCTGATCAGGGTAGCATCTTTTTTCCCGTGGCTATTATATTTTCCTTACTAATTATGGATGGGTGGCACGGGGTGTTCCCCGCAACGCCCGCAGCGGAAGGGGTTCCCCATGGGGGGATGGGTGGCCCTTGGAGGGGGAATTCTTCCCCCTTCCAACGGTCGCCTCTGGCTCCCTGCCTCCCCTTCTCGGGCTTCGCCCTGCGACCAAAGGGGAATACCCCCTTGGATCCCCCGATCTGTCTTTTTGGGAAAGACAGATCAGCGAGGACGGACGGGGAACACCCCGTGACAGGACCCATCCTAAAAAAGAACATATCTGCCACGAGAAAAAAGATGCCTCCCCTGGCCAGGATTAATCCTTACTAAAAATATCTATCCATCATCCGGTAGTGGATAGCCTCTGAAACATGGATCGCTCGGATTTTTTCTTCACCCTCTAAATCGGCAATCGTCCGGGCCACTTTCAAAGCGCGCGTGTAGGCCCGGGCACTAAATCCCAGACGATTGACGGCCATCTCCAGGAGCTTCCGCCCCTCCTCATCCACAGAACAGTACTGCTTGACCTCCCTGTTCCCCATCTGGGCATTACAGTTAATCCTCCTCTTCTTAAACCTCTGCCACTGCCTTTTTCTAGCCCTGATCACGCGCTCTCTTATTCGCGCCGAGTTTTCACCCTCATCCTTCCTGACGATGTCTTGAAAGTCCACTTTGGGTACCTCCGCTTGAATATCGATCCGATCCAGGAGAGGCCCTGAGATTTTAGAATAGTACCGGATTCTTTGACTCTCCGGACAAGGAATATCCGAAGATAAAAATCCCTGATAGGCGTCTTCGCACGGATTCATAGCTGCCACGAGCATGAAAGAACACGGAAAACTGACCGAAAGGGCGGCTCTGGAGATGATCACCTGGCCGTCCTCCAAAGGCTGCCGGAGATCCTCCAGAACCCGGCGCTTGAATTCAGGGAATTCATCCAGGAACAGCACCCCCCGATGAGCCAGGCTGATTTCCCCGGGTCTGGGGATGCTGCCCCCTCCGATTAAACCAGCATCAGAGGCGGTATGATGAGGAGACCGAAAGGGCCTGTCTCCAACGACTCCTTTATCCGTCAACAAGCCTGCAGCGCTGTAGATGCGCGTGACCTCGATGACCTCATCGAAAGTCATGGGAGGAAGGATTGTCGGCAGCCGCCGAGCCAACATCGTCTTCCCCGCCCCCGGCGGTCCGATGAGAAGGACGTTGTGCGCACCCGCCGCGGCCACTTCCATCGCCCGCTTGACATGCTGTTGGCCTTTGATCTCCTGAAAGTCTACATCATAGTGAGGACGAGGCAGGAGATCTTGCAGAGAATATTTTGTGGGTTTTATTTCTTCGGAATCATTGAGCAGCTGGACGACTTGAGCCAGGCTGTCCAATCCATAAATCTGGAGGTCCTTGACCAAGGCCGCCTCCTTCTCATTGTCTTTGGGAACGACGATCCCCCGGAATCCTTTCTTTTTAGCCAGAACCGCGGCCGCCAGGATTCCTTTCCCTGGCTTGAGGCTGCCGTCGAGAGCTAGCTCTCCCAGGAATAAATAATCTTTCAGCCTTTCTTGAGGAAAAAGCCCCAGATGAGCGAGAAACCCGAGGGAGATCGGCAGATCGAATGAAGAGCCCTCTTTTCTCCTGTCTGCTGGAGCTAGATTGATCGTGACTTTTCTAGAAGGAAATGCAAACCCGCAGTTCCTTAAAGCGGCCCTCACTCTTACCTTGCTTTCTCGAACCGCTGCATCTGGTAATCCCACAGTGACAAAGCCCGGAATTCCAAAAGAAATGTCGACCTGCACCTCTACCACATAAGCGTCAATGCCGACGAGGGAAGCGCTGGCAATTTTGGAGAGCATCTTCGTCTCAAATAAAGACGAATCCGCTTCAGTAATTTTATCAACCGCGATTAGACGAGATTTTATGAGGCAGCGAAAAAATTAGCCTTCGTTTTCCTTCTCGAACTCTCGAGCCAGTCTCTCGAGCTCCTGCTCGATATCATCCTGGGATTCGAATTTCATCTTGATGAATCGAACAGGTGAAGACCTGGGTTTAGGCTCAGGAATGAATTTCGCCTCTTCCAACACCGCTATCTTTTCCTTCTCGGGCACCTCTTCTGCTTCTTCCTTGATGATTTCCTTGACTGGTTCCTCAAGCTCAACCCTGACTTCTTCCACGGCTTCTCTCTCGATTTTCTCCCTGGCTTCTTCTCTGACCTCTTCAGCCTCTTCGATCTCTTCCTCTTCCGTCTCCAATTCTATTCTTCTCTCGCCGAAGACATTCTTTTTGACCGAGGGAACGGTGAGCCGGGCAATCTCTTTTAAGGTTTCGATGACGCCCACACCGTTGATAGCGGAAGATTCGATGTAAGGCAGTCCTCTTGGGTTGAGAAGGTTGTTGAAGGTCTCCACCGGGATCAAGTTCTCCAGGTCTCTTTTGTTGTACTGAAAAACCAACGGGATGGAATTGAGGTCGAAGCCGTGATCCACCATGTTTTTTCTCAAACCATCAAAACTCTCCAGGTTAGCGTCCAGGAGAGAAACCTGGGAATCGGCCACGAAAACAATTCCATCGACCCCCTTGAGTACGCTCTTCCGGGAAGCCTCATAAAACACCTGACCAGGAACAGTCATCAGCTGGAAATGGATCTTAAAATCTCCGATTTGGCCCGCCTTGATCGGAAGCAGATCAAAAAAAAGTGTCCTCTCTGTGTCTGTCTCTAGGCAGATCAGGTCCCCCCTGGAGTCCGAGTCTAAACGGACGTATATATACCGAAGGTTGGTTGTCTTTCCGCCCAGCCCAGGACCGTAGTAAACAATCTTGATCGCAATGTTCTTCGTTGCATAGTTAACAAAGGCCATCTTTTTTCTTCTTCACCCGCTTCCTGTTGTCATTCTTAGCATAATCACTCTGTGGAGTCAACCTAACTCGAAGTCAGGATCCTCATGAAAACAAGCCAAGAAACAAAATCATGCCAGAGATCTCAAAAGACAACGAAGCCTGACCCCAAAAATTAAGTCGTCAAATGATCAAACAGTTTCCTGTATTTCTCCAGAATGATCGACCAGGAATAGTGCTCACTCACGTATTTTAATCCGTTCTTACCCATGATTTTTCGCAACTCAGAATCTCTGAGGAAAAGGTTGAGGCCCTCTGCAAACTCTTCATAACTTGAGTAGTACAAACCGCTTTGTCCCCTCCAACAGTGATCTTTGAGGGGTTCGGTCTTTGCTTGGACCAGGATGGGTGTTTCGACCGCCAGAGATTCCAAGGCGGCCAGGCAAAGACTCTCGAAACGGGAAGGATGGATGGTGACTAAGGCTGCGGCCATCGCGGTATTTTTCTCTTCGAGAGGAACAAATCCTAGGTATTTTATTCTCGGATGAGCCGGCAGTTCCATCAGAAGCTTTCCGATGAGGACGAGGGTGATTACCGGATTCATTTTGCTAAGGGCAAGGAAATAATCGATGAGCTCCTGGCATCCCTTACCGGGCTCGATTCGACCGGCATAGAGGATGTAAGGCGGCCAGACATCGTGTTTCGCAAAGAAGGAGGTTACCTCTGTCACTCGGGGAATATCCACACCCACTCCGACGATATCCCAGTACTTGCTCCCGATCGGAAACACTCTGGAGATCAACCTCTTCTCTGCCTCTGTGTTGAAGATGAGAGCATCCGGGGAAGAGAAAACGGACTTCATGATATCCAGGTAGAGGGGAGGCTCATCGTGGGCGGTGGGGACGAGAATCTTCTTTCTGTTGATCTTTTTGAGTCCCCAGTAGGTATTGTAATACAGGTAGGTGAAGAAGATGAAGACCTGATGGCCAGCGGATTCTTCCTCCAGAGCCTCGATCAGGACCGGTGAGCGAGGCCCTTGTTGTTTCAACCATTCTATCTCATCTTCACGGTTGTGGTCTGTGCTAAAAATCCAATCTGAAAATTTATTGAAGGCATCGATGTCTCGTTCTTCCTCGACGGGATAGCGCTTAATAACGACTCCGTTGAGAAGAGTCTCCCCAGGAGCATACTCATTCTTCCAGGTGATGTAATCTTTAGCTGTGGTTGTGTAGACTGTGCAGTCATGACCGGCCTTGGCCAGATGTTCAGCGAGTTGGCGGCAGTGGAGTTCTGAACCACCCATGACCTCCGCTCCGTATCTCTGGATGACAAAGGCAATGTTCACAGTCCGCCTACCTCGTCAATTCTTTGATTTTCTGGAGAAGGAATGGCTCCCGTTCGAAACGTTTAAACCTGCTCAACCTCTCTCTTTGGCTGACGATGATTTTCTCTCTCAATGTGCGATCCGAGGTTATTTTCCTCACCAGCTCGCCGACTTCGGCTACATTTTTCTCCTTGAACAGCACTCCCGCTTCCTCGAGCGTGGAGGACACAGCCGTGCAGTCATAGGCGATGACCGGCAGGTCAAAAATCATGGCCTCGATGAAAGGCAACCCAAAACCCTCGTGTTCACTCATCGACAGAAAAACATCTGAGGCCTGGTAGAGGGCGAACATGTCCCCATCGGGTATATGGCCGGTAAAAACGATTTCCTCGGGTTGGAGGTAGAATTCATCGGCGAGTCGGATGAGGCTTTCATAGTATTTGGGGATTGTGGATAACTTGCCGACTACGATCAACCTGACCAGAGGGGAGATGTGTTTCTTGAAATAAAAGGTCACCCTGATCAGGTCCTCAATTTTTTTATTCGGAGCGATCCGGCCGACAAACAAGATGTTGGTCCGACCGTCCTTATAAAACTCAGACAGGAATGGGTTCGGGATTCTAAGATACTTGTCAAAATCAACAAAAAGAGGAAACACCTCCGCCTTCGGAAATCCCAGTTTCAGCGCCTCCTGGCGATTATACTCAGAGTCGGCCAAAACCAGGGAAACAGCCGGTACTAAAGATTCAAGCTCCTCTCTCCCCTTCTCGGAGATTCTCATCAGCTCTGGGCTGAATCTTGAGAAGAATTCGGGAGGGGTGATGTTATGGTAGATCATGACTTTCTGGCTGGGCAGGTCTCGAAAAGCCTGTGTCAACGGAGAAGGCAGGGCAAGATGCAGGATCGTGATATCCTCGGGAGAAGGTTTCGGAAAGAATTCAAACAGACTGGAGTCGCTCTCGAACCCCTCGTCCCGTGATAAGCAGTAGATCTGCGAGGCGAAGCCCTGAGAGAGAAAAAATGTCTTCAGGTGAGAGGCTGTATCGCCGATTGCGTCTCCTCGATGGTAGGCAGGAACGAGTTGATCCACCCTCATCCTTGGCTCACCTTATGCACATGGTTGAGGAGGAGGCCTCCAACATTTGACCGGCCATATTTTCTGAGCGCCTTGAGCTGAGACTCAATAACCCTTTCCCTCAAATCGTTGTTCCTTATTAGACTGTCTATCAGAGCCGCGGTCCTGAAAAAGTTTTTTTCCCTAACGATAAGCCCGCCGCCGTTCATCGTCTCTTCCACGGCCCCGGCTGCATAGGCCACCACTGGGATCCGCATGTAAAAAGACTCCAGGAGCGGGACGCCAAAGCCCTCGTGTTCACTAAAACTCAGGTAGACGTCAGCCAACCGGTAAAAGGTCAGGAGCTCTGAAAAATCCACGTGTCCGGTGATATAAACATCATCCAGTTGAAGCTTGGCCATCAGTCTATTCAAGGCTGCATAATATCTCTCCAACCCTCTGAAGTCTCCGGCTAAGACAAGTTGGGATTGAGGATTGAAGTAGTTCTTGTAAAAATAGAAGGTTTTGATGACATCTTCAAACTTTTTATTCGGGATCAAGCGTCCGACAAAAAGAATGGTCGTTTTTCCGTTATCCAAGATCTCCCTGGTGACGGGATCCTCCTCACCATCAAACTTCGAAAAATTCAGGACCAGGGGCAGGACTCCTGTCCGAGGGTAGCCGACGCATTCCAGCTCTTTCCGGTTGAACTCAGAATCTCCCAAAGCCAAATCCACTTTATCCACAAACAGCTTGATCTCTAAGCGGCCCTTGTAGCATTCTCGAGTCAGAATCCGGTGGTAGTCCAAGAAATAATGATGAGGAGTGATGTTGTGGTAGATCATGATTTTTTTATCAGGGATCCGGAAGAACATCTTGGAGACCGAAGAACCGATCGAAAAATGGAAGACCACCACATTCTCTGGAGAGCTGACGGTTCTGTATTCCCTGAAATCCCTGGCCTGCTTGGCCAGGCGGGGCTCGTAGAATTTGATAAAAATGTCAGATTCATAACCGTTCTCCCGGAGTATCTTCTGGATTTCGAGCATCTCATCGGAGATCGCGTCTCCATAGCTCAGAGAGGTGGCCAACTGGTGGATTTCCACTATTTTCTTTTCTCCAGCTGCTCGACAACCGTGAGGTATTTGTTTTCGATAATTTTCCAGGTATAATTGCCGAGAAAATACGTCCGCCCGTTTTTTCCCATCTCTCTCCGGAGCCGAGGGTCGGAAAGGAGAAGCCCCAGAGATTCCTTGAATTCATCGTAATTATCATAGTACAGGCCGGCCTGACTTCTCTGGCATTGCCCTTTGAGAACATCGCACCTGGCGTTGGCCAAGACTGGCTTTTCTGTAGCCCAGGCTTCCAAGGTGACCATCGACAGGCTCTCATAGAATGAAGGCATGACTAAGATCAACGATCCATCCAGGGCCGAGAACTTTTTTTCATCGGAAAGATATCCGAGAAAAATGACGTCAGGATGGGAAGGAATCTTCAGGATCGTACTGCCGACTAGAACCAGTTTGATGTCCGAACGAGTCTCCTCTTTGAACCTCAAGAAAAAATCAAAAAGTACGTGACAGCCTTTGTTCTCGTCGATTCTCCCGATGTAGATGAGGTAATCGCTCTTGATTGGGTGTTCCTCGCGGAACTCTTGGCCTGAGTACTGAGAGGGAATTTCCGTTCCCACGCCGACGACATCTCCCAGAACTTCTTGGTTATGGGAAATGGTCTGAATCATCTTCCTTTCCTCTTGAGAGTTGTAGATGATGGCCTGGGGTTTCCGGAATAATTCTTTGAAGATGTTGAGGTGGATAATCGGGTCATTCTCCGCTGTGGGAACGAGGATACTTTTTTGGGAGACCGCATTTATTCCCCAATAGGAATGGTAGTAGCGGTAGCTGAAAAAAATAAAATAGTCATAATCATCTTGATGGCCTTGAATGTAATCGATGAGTGCTGCCGAGCAGGGACCCTCCTCATCCAGCCAGTTCAATTCGTCTTTCTCACTGTGCTCGTTTTCCAGGATGAATTTTTGGATCCGCCCAAACTTGAGCGGGTCTCTGGCCCGAGAGACTGAGAACCTCTTGACCGGGAGACCATTGACCGTGTCCTCTCCTTCGGGGTAATGATTCTTCCAGGTGATGTAATCGACAGCCCGGGTCGTCAGGACCTCCACCTGCCAGTATTTTTTCATGTGCTCGGCAATCCAGCGGCAGTGAAGCTCTGCTCCCCCGCTTATTTCTATTCCGTATCTCTGACAAACGAAAGCGACTTTCATTTGATGAAGTGTTTCTCCAGAGCCTTTTCCCTTTTTCCAAGTTGTTCAAAGTCTTTTTCCATGATCCGCGTCTTGAGCTTGAGATTGTCCTCCTCGATTTTGAGCTTACTGAGCTCCACCACTAGGTTATGGGAAAGGGTATGGAGAAGCTTGGTGTACTCCATGGTTTTCTTGAGGTCCTCGGCCACAAGATGAAGCGTCTTGTCGACCTCATTGATCGTGGAAGACAAATAATCCAGGCGCTTGTTTGTCCTGTCCAGGATCAGGACCGTCTCCCTAAATTCTTGATAAACGGGCAGGATGAGAAGTTTGATGAGAGGAGAGAAAGGCCGCATGAGTTTAAGCATCAAACTCCTTGCTTTTCCCTTGGTGCCAAGGTCTTCCGGCGTTTTATCTGGATAGTAAGCTGAAGGCTCATAGTAAGGTTCGCCCCTTGGGAATTTCTCTCTTGCAGATGGTGGTTTTCGAGCGATCCGGAGCTTTATCTGCTCCATGATATCGGATACGTCGATGTTTTCATAATCGATCTTAATCTCTTCTTCTTTATTCAAGGATATTTGGCTTCTTTCTTTCTTAACCATGAGCTACCCCCTCCAAAAAAATCTCATTTTTTCGTAAACAGGAAATTCTCGTAGACACTCTGGACATCCTGGATATCAGGAAGCGGACGGAGCCCCATCTCCTCTATCTCACGAATTTCCCGTTCGGTCAGGAGCCCTGATTTAATCTTCTCAGCGATTGTCTTCTCAATCTCATCCAGAATTTTCTTTTGTTCTTTTTTCCCTAAGCATTTAATCTCGAAAAAAGAAGTCATCGTTTTTCCCGCCTCGTTAAAGGAATGGATTGGCTCGATTTCCTAAAAAAAACATGTCAGCCACTCTGAGAGGCATTTTAATCGATTTAATAACATAAAAAAAGGGGCGAATAAAGGAGATGGTCTATTTTTCCCCTTCCCGTCATTCCTGCTTCCGCAGGAATGACAAGAACGAAAGCGAATGTTGAAAAAAATAGAACCGTCCCCTTTTTTTATTTGATTGAAAAGAAAAGGTCACTGTGTTAAAAGTTTTCTACCGACTGATAAAGGACCTTAGGATGGAAGAATTCAAGAAAAAGTTGAGGATGGGTGTTATCGGAGGGGCTAGACCTGACAAGACATCTTATGATCTGGCCGTCCAGGTCGGCCGGCTGATCGCCGAGAAGGGAGCTGTTCTTGTCTGCGGTGGTTTGAGCGGTATTATGGAAGCCTCGGCCAAAGGAGCCAAAGAAGCCGGGGGAACAACGGTCGGCATCCTCCCGACAAGCTCTCGGCTCGATGCCAATCCCTACATCGATATCGCCATCGCAACTGGACTTGGCTATGCCCGGAATTCTCTCGTGGCTCTTAACTCCGATGTCCTGATCGCTGTCGACGGCCAGTACGGGACTCTGACCGAAATTGCTTACGGGATCATCTACGGAAAGAAGGTCGTCGGCCTGGGCACCTGGGAAATCGAGGGAGTCATCCAAGCCCGCACTCCCGAAGAGGCTGTCGATCTCGCCACCAGTTAGTGGAAATCGAATGGCCGAGACTTACAAACTTCTTTTGAGTTATGATGGGACTGATTTTCACGGCTGGCAACGACAGCCTCGAAAAAGAACAGTCCAGGGTGTCGTCGAAAACACCTTGACCAAGATCATCCAGAAGAAGATCCCTGTCATTGGGTCGGGCCGGACAGACGCTGGGGTCCATGCTCTGGGACAGGTCGCCCATTTTAGGGCTGAAGTAAGCCTTACCGAAGAACAACTTTTCAGGGCGATCAACGCCCTCTTGCCCAGTGATGTAAGAGTTATCTCTCTTGATCTTGCCAACCCGGACTTCCACGCCCGAAAAATGGCTCGATCCAAAGTCTACCAGTACCGCATTCTCTACTCTCACCAGATCAGCCCTTTTCTTTTTAGGTATGTCCATCAGTGGTCCTCTCCACTCGATCTTCCCCTGATGAAAAAAGCCGCCTCTCTGTTTGTCAGGGAAGACGATTTTTCTGGGTTCTCCTCGAATCGACTTATCCAGCCTGTTAGAAAAGTCTTCTCCTCTGAGATCAATAAAAAAGGATCCGAAATAGTCTTCACCGTTGAGGCCAATGGATTTTTGAGGTATATGGTCCGGACTATGGTCGGAACCCTCCTCGAGATTGGAAAAGGCAAGATGGCTGCGGAAAGAATAGAGGAGGTTTTCGTGAAAAAAAACCGGGCTCTCGCTGGCCCCACCGCTCCAGCCAAGGGGCTTTGCCTGATCAAAGTCAACTACTAAACAAGGTACTTGGCCATTACGATCGCATGCTCTGGAGGATTGTGGTAGTAATTCTTCCGGATCCCGAGTATTTCAAAGTCCAGCTTAGTGTAAAGCTTGATCGCCGCCACGTTGGACGGTCTCACCTCCAAGGAGACGAACTTCACTCCTCCCTTTTTCAGCTGTGAAAGCAACTGTCTCAAGACGGACTCCCCGATACCCATCCTCCGAAAATCAGGGTGGATGGCGATGTTGCTGATTTGTATTTCATCCTGGATATGCCATAAAATGATATGGCCGATGACTCTCTTATCGAGCCTGTGAACGATGACATAAGGGGATGAAATCGGGTGGTTGTGAATCTCTCCTCGGAAGGTGTTTATCTGCCACGGGTTGGGAAAGGAGACTCTCTCTATGGCCTGGACCTCAAATAAGTCATCCTCCTTCATCCTCCGTATGATATAGAAGTCCGCAGGAAGTTTCTCTTTCTTAATTCTTTTCCTCCGCCTGGGACTTCCGGAAGTACAGGGGCTCAACCTCGCGATAATTCTTCCCCTTTTTATTTTTCAGCGATTCGTAGCCCAATAATCCAACTTCGTGAGCAATGAAAAGGGAGCGTCTGGAGAGCCTGGCTTTATCCTTGAAATAATCAAAGATTTTCTGCTTGTAGACACTGACACCGCTGCCGATAAAATAGATGCTCCGGTTAGAAGGCAGAAGAGAAAAAAACCGGTCCGGGTTGTAAACACCTTGAGGAACAAGCTCCTTGAGATCTCCCCTCCGGTATTCAAAGAGAGCCGCATAGAGCTCTTCCTTCTTGGCATCGAGGAGAGGTGAAAGCAGACGTCTCTGCTCACCACGCAGTTTGAAGGCCAAGGCCTCGAGTGTTGAGACCGGAGCAATGGGTTTTCCCGAAGCGCTGGAAAAAGCCCTGACCGTACTCAGCCCGATGCGGATACCTGTAAAGGAGCCCGGTCCGACGGCTAAAGCAAAACCCTCAATGTCCAGGATTTCCATCCCGTTCTTCCTCAGGATGAAGTCTACGGCTGGAAGAAGCTTTTCGGAATGAGTCATCGGCGACTCCAGATTGATTTCACCCAGGAGGTGCGTGCTTCTCAGCAGAGCAACGGACCCGGAATAGGTCGTTGTATCCACCGCGAGAATATTCATCTTACGGATGCTTTATCATCTTCCCATAATTGAAAAGCCCATCGGCCAGGAAGATGTCCCACTGGACAGGACTCATCGGTTCAAAAGAAAAGGTTTTGTTTTTACTGACGTTCCGGCCCTCGCCCTTTTTGAAATCGAACTCGACCACATCTCCCGTCTCCAGCACCTTTTTTGTGATTAAAGTCTCAAGATCAAAACATTTCAAAACGGGAAATCCTGAGTTGACGGCGTTCCTGAAGTAGATGGCGCCGAAAGAAGGAGCAAGAATAAGCCCCAGACCCAAGGCAGTGAAGCAATCCACAGCCTGCTGTCGGGATGAGCCGGCTCCGAAATTCCGTCCGGCAACGAGAATGTCCCCCCGCTCGGCTTGCCGCGAGAAATCCTTCCAGCCTTCGAGGTTACCTAGAGCGTACTGCCCCATCTGAGACATCTCTGTGATGTGCAAAAATTGGTTGTGGTAGATTTGATCGGTGTCGATGTCCTCGATCAGCTTCCCTTCTTTACCCAGGAGGACCCAAACCCGGCCTTCCCGAGTGCTGTCTTTCATTTATCCATCCTCCGGGTGGGCGATCTGTCCCAGAAGGCAGGAACTCGCTACCACAGCTGGACTCGCCAGGTAGGTCTCCCCTTTCCCCTGTTTTCCAACGAAATTCCTGTTACCAGTGCTGATCTGAACCTCTCCCTCTCCGGTCAACCCGACCATCCCTTCCGCACAGCCCCCGCATCCAGGACTGTCGATGATGGCTCCGCTCTCGAAAAGGCCCTGGAGGACTCCGATTTCTAACAGCTCTTTGTAGACTCTTTTGGTGGCCGGAACGACCTTGAGCATGATACCTTCCCTGACCTTCTTCCCTTGCAGGATGCGGTACGCCTCGAGGAAGTCTTCGGTGCGGCCGTTGGTACAAGACCCGATGAAGCCGGAATCGATCCTGGTGCCTTTAAGGTCTGAGACATCGAAGACGTTTGTCGGCGATGGAGGGGCCGCCACCTGCGGCGCAAGCCCCTCCAAATCGATCTCGATGATGTCTGCATAAGAACAATCCTCATCGGGTTGAACAGGATCCAACGGAGTGCCTGAAAAATCTTCAACCTCTTCCCTGAAGGCGTCTACATACTCAGGGACAAAACCGATGATCCCAGCCATCTCGGTGACCATGCTGCAGAGAGTGATCCGGCCGGCCAGGGATAGTTTTTTGGCGGCTTCCCCGTAGAATTCGATAGCTTTAAGAGCGGCTTTCTCCGTTCCCAATTTCTTCACAATAGACAGAGTTAAGTCCTTGGCGGAAGTCGCTGGCGAAGGCTCTCCACGGAGGATGACCTTGATGGTGGGAGGAACCTCAAACCAGGTTTTTCCTGATTTGAAGGCGAAGGTGATATCCACATCGCCCATACCCTGTCCGAAGCTGCCCACAGCTCCTAAGATATTCAGGTGGCTGTCCGTCCCGACCACGGTGGCGTAGGCCTTGGCCAGGCCCTCCTCCATCAGGATGTGGGAGCCTATTCCCCGGTCCACATCAAAAACTTTAATCTTCTGTTCTCGGGCAAAATCACGGCATATCTGCTGGTTGTCCGCGTATTTGAGCAAGCTGGCTGGCGTGCAGAGATCAAAGGTAAAAAATGTTTTTTCCCTAGCTGCAACAGGTCCTTTCCCGTATTCCCTCCTGAAATTCTTGACCACATTGGGTCCACCAAAGTCTCGCGCTGACCGGACGTCAAGATCCATCCAGACAATCTCTCCCGGTTCCACTTCTTCTGTAGTGTGGAGCTGGATGATCTTTTCGATGATCGTCTTTCCCATCAGCTCCTCTTATATCTTGGACGCCACGGCCTGAGCCACGTCCAGGGTCGTTGAGGTTCCTTTTAAATCGTACGTCCTCACCTTGCCTTCTCTTATCACGGCGGCGATGGCCCCTTCCATGGTTTGTGCTTTCTCAGTCTCGCCCAGCCATTCGAGCATCATTTTGGTCGCCAGCAGCATGGCCGTGGGGTTAACCTTATAAAGCCCTGTGTATTTGGGTGCAGAGCCGTGCGTGGGTTCGAACACAGCATAGTCATCGCCGATGTTGCCGCTGCAGGCAAACCCCAACCCGCCCACGAGCTGAGCCGACAGGTCGGAAATGATATCTCCGAACAAATTTTCGGCAACCAAGACCCCATAATCCTGAGGATTCTTGACCAACCACATGGCCATGGCGTCCACGTTGGCCTCCCAGAGCTCAACCTCAGGATACTCCTTGGACATGCCTCTAGCTATGTCGAGGATAAAACCTCCCGTCTCCCGGAGGACGTTGGGTTTTTCGACGATCGTGACTGACCTTCGCTTTTTCTCCCGGGCATACTCGAAGGCCCGCCTGAGGATGCGGGTGCAGGCCTTCTTGGTCATGATCCTGGTCGAAAGAGCCATCTCCTCGAGCGGGATATTCTGGAATTTTTTCATCTTGGGATGGACAAGAAGAGCCTGTCTCACTCCCTCTGGAATCGGATGGAATTCCACGCCGGCGTACATGCCTTCGGTGTTTTCCCGGAAAATCACCAGGTCGATGTCATCCCGGTAATTGAGGGGATTTCCAGGGTAGGCCTTGCAGGGCCTGAGGTTTGTATACAGGTCGAATTCCTGCCGCAGGCGGACGATCGGGCTGAAATAAGAATATCCTTTCCCCTTAAGCGAGGGGTCAAGCTCCTGCTGGGCGTCCTTCTTAGGTTTGGAGGTGATCGCGCCGAACAGGCAAACATCGGTTGTCTTCAACATCGCGATCGTCCGGTCCGGGAGGGGGTTTCCTTCCTGGCACCAGAATTCCCAGCCGATTTCTCCGTAGACATATTCAGCGTCGAGTCCAATCTTTTCGAGGACGATCATCGCGGCTTCGATGACATCCTTCCCGACTCCGTCTCCGGGCAGCACAGCGATTCTGTATTTTGGCATTTCTGCTCCTCCTATTCCTCGCACTTTCCGGGAATCCCGATAGTCTCTTCCAATATTTTCTTGGTGTAGGGGATCAAACCACCGGCTTCAAAAATCCTGAGCACCGACTCGGGTGGTGGTGAAAAGGTAAAGACTTTTCCCTCAGTCTTAACTTCCCCTTCAGCAAAGTCGATCTCCACCTCCTGTCCTTTCTCGAGTTGGTCGACGGCCTCGCTGCACTCGATGGCGGGCAGGCCTTGGTTTATGGCGTTCCGGAAAAATATGCGGGCAAAGGATTTGGCGATCACAGCCTGGACTCCAGCCGCCTTCAGACAAGTGGCCGCCTGTTCCCGCGAACTCCCGCAGCCAAAATTTGATCCGGCCACGACGACATCCCCTTCTTGGACTTCTTTGGCGAAAGAAGGATCCAAATCCTCGAGGGCATGCTGGGCCATCTCATCCGGTTCCAGGATAGAATAGGTATACTTTCCCGGAAAGATCACATCGGTGTTGACGTTATCTCCGTATTTCCAAACCTTGCCTTTAGTCATAGGACCGTCCTCGGGTCGGTGATTTTGCCTCTTAGCGCAGAAGCCGCCACCGTGGCCGGAGAGGCCAGGTAGATTTCTGAATCGCGGCTACCCATCCGGCCTCGAAAATTCCGGTTGGCTGTGCTCAAGGCCACCTCCCCGGGAGCAAGAATCCCCTGATGGGCTCCGAGACAGGGCCCGCAGCCAGGATTGAGGATGACGCAGCCGGCTTCTGACAATATTTTCAAGACACCTTGTTCCATCGCTCTCATGTATTCGTTCCTGGACGCAGGGATGATCAGAACCCGAATCTCAGGGTGCACATGATTATCCTCTAATATCTCGGCGGCCATCTCTAAATCCTCCAGTCTCCCGTTGGTGCAGGTCCCGATCAAGGCCTGGTGGAACCCGACGCCCTCAACTTCCTTCACACTCTTGACGTTATCCACTGTGTGAGGACAGGCCACTTGGGGCTCCAACGAGGAGACATCGTATCTGAGCACAGCTTCGTATTGGGCATCAAGATCAGAAGCAACCGGCTCGAACACATCCCGAGTCTTGACCTCGAGCCACTCGAGGGTCACCTCGTCCACGCCGAAATAGGCGTTCTTGGCCCCCATCTCGGCTGCCATATTGGCCAGGACCATCCGGGAGGCCATCGTGAAATTCCGGGCCGTCCCTCCCGTGAATTCCACGGCCTTGTAATTGGCCCGGTCCGCTCCCTCCTCGCCGATAATCTTCAGGATGACGTCCTTGGCAAAAACACCTAAAGGGAGCTTTCCCTCTATATCCACCTTTATCGTTTCCGGCACCCTCAGATAAATCTCCTCCGTGGCCCAGAGGCTGGCCACTTCAGAACGGCCGATACCGGCCGAAAAGGCTCCGAAGGCCCCGTAGGTTGGGGTGTGGGAATCGGCCCCGAGGATCAACTTCCCGGGTAAAGCAAAACCCTGTTCAGAAAGGACTTGATGACAGATACCGTGCGAAATATCGAAGAAAGCCGGAATCTTCTGGGCCTTGACAAACTCGCGGATGATCTTATGGTTCAGGGCATACTTTTCCGAAGCTGGCGGGACGACGTGGTCAAGGATGATGACCAGTTTCTGGGGACACTTGACCCTCTCCAACCCCAGCTTCTGGAACTCTTTGATGATGGCTGCCGTGTTATCGTGGGAGAGGATGTAATCGGGAGAGGCGATGATGATTTCCCCTGCTCGCGCCTTTTTTCCTGATTTGGCACTGAGGATCTTTTCAGAAAATGTCTGACCCACTGCTTCCTCCTCGATTCACACCTGCAACGACTCGAAATTGACGAAATCGGCGTGATTGACGATGATGGCTTCGACGGTCCTCCGAGCCCCGTCCCCTTCCTTGGAATGGGCGGCGATGATGTGGATCACTTCTTGGGGGAGCTCGAACCGTGAGGCGAAAGCGGCCCCTGAAATCGGGTGCCGGAGGAGTTTGCCTTCTTCGCTTTTTATAAAATTCTTTCCTTTTCGCTTGTATTCAAAAAGCTTACCCACATCATGGAGCAAAGCTCCTGAGAGAAGAATATCCATATCCAGCGAAATCTTATCTTTGTATTCCTCGATCAAGATCTCGGCAATCCGCAGGGAACAGAGGGTGACGGCTCTGGTGTGGTCGATGATGTTGATCGGAGTGTTCTCGATGAGAAGCGTGAAAGGCATCTCCTTCAGGTCCTCGACACTCCAGCCGCTCCTGCTCATCGCCTGCTGCCAGACAAGGATAGTTCTGTCCCGAAGCTTTTCGTCTTTGATGAACTCAAACTCGGGCATTATGGATAAAAGCTTTTGATTCATTCGAGCTCCCTTCCTTCGGGACCGTCGTACTCAAAATCCGAGGGATGGATCTTGCGCATCGGTCTCATCCGCATCTTCTCTTCATGAATATGGGCCACCAGCCCAGGCACCCGGGCGATGATGAAAAAGGCGTTGCCGATCTCCGGTGGGATATCGAGCTCGCAGAGAAGGGCGGCTATGGCTCCGTCGACATTTATCGGCAACGGTTTGCCGAGCCTCTGAGCCAGCTCACCCTCGACAGCCCGAGCGATCCGGACAAACTTCCCGGCTAGATTCAATTCTTCTGCTAAGGCAAAAAGCTTTTGGGTCCGGGGATCTTGGGTGTGGATGCCCTCTTGTTTCTGGCCTTCATCTCGGTCAAGATTTCTGCGGACGCCTCTTTTTCCGAAATTCCCTTCTCTTCCATCCTCCGGGCAATCTCGTGAAAAAGCACCATTCCTTCCTCGATGGCCCCGCCGTGGTAGTGGGAAATAGCCAGAATGCCCGAGGCAACGGCCGAGTTTAACTCAGCGCCGGTAGAAGCCGTAGTCCGGGCCGCAAGAACTGAGGGCGGACTGGCCCCATGGTCCACCGAAGAGACAAAGATGGCATCGACAAGCTTCCCCACCTCGTGAGAGGGGAATTCTCCTTTCAGAACCAGGTAAATCGCCTGGGCGAAGGATATCTTTCCCATCAACTCATCTATCGGATACCCACGAAGGCAGACTTTATTGGGCAAAACCTCGGTGATGGCTGTTTTCCAGTGAAGTTCGCTCATCCTCTCCCCCTCTCGGTTTTGATCTTTTTGATGATTCCAGGAATATCCGAAACGGCTTCGGCCAGGTGGACTCCGGCCTGTTTCAACCTTTCCACTTTACTTTCATAAGATCCTCTCGTTCCCTCGACAATGGCTCCCGCATGGGAAAACCTCGTCCCGGACTTGGCCGCCCGGCCTCCGATGAAGGCCACGAGAGGCTTGGTGAATATTCCCTGTTCGATGAGATCAGCCACCCGTTCCTCTTGGGTGGTCCCGATCTCTCCGAACATGACCGCCATCTTGGTCTCGTCGTCTTTCTCGAAAAGTTCCATAACCTCCGGATGCGACAGGCCAACCACAGCATCGCCTCCGACATGGACGACCGTGCTCTGCCCGAAACCGGATTCTGTTAGATAATAAGAGATGGCTGAGGTCATACCCCCGCTGCGGGAGCTGACACCTATTTCTCCAGTCCGGAACCACTCCCTGGCTCTTTCTGCCCGGCCCCCGATCATGCCCAGCACAGCCTTTCCGGGACTGACCAGACCGAGGGTATTGGGACCGACAAAGCGGGCTCCTCTTTCTTGGGCAAAGCTGTGAATTTCCAGGACATCAAAAATCGGAACCCGGTCGGGCACCAGGACGAGGAATTTCACTCCTGCGGCTATCGCTTCCAGGGCAGCACTCTTGACTAATGTGGCCGGAACAAAGATAACGCTGACATCAATCTGCCCTACGTTTTCGATCGCCTCTTCCACAGAATCAAACACAGGCACTCCGTAGACCTCTTGTCTTCCTCTTCCGGGGGTCACACCAGCCACGACCTTTGTCCCGTAATCCTTCATCAGCTGGGTGCGGACCATTCCTTCGCGACCGGTGATTCCCTGCACGCACACCCTGGATTTTTCGTCGACTAAAATAGCCATGTTAAATGCTCATTTCATACAGAATGTCATACAGAATGTCGTCCCCGCGAAGCTTGTGCCTGCGGAAGCAGGTAGCGGGTAGCGGGAACCCAGATATAAGAATCTTTCATAATTCCTGTTTTCTTATTCCGCTTTCTTTCCCTTTTATGACCTTCTCTCTGTATTCCTTAAGCCCTGGGATGGGGAGATGGATGGTGATAGCCTCCTGTTCATGGAAGGTACAGAAGATCTCACAAGCCAAACATTCGGTACATTTTCCTTTTTTGGCTTCCTCAGGTGTTACAGCCAGAACAGGTTTATCACCCTCGAGCTTTAATATATCCTGTTTGCAGGCTTTGATACAGCCTTTGGTTCGACATTTCGGGCATTTTTGATGATCGATGAAGATTTCACCGGTGATGGTTTGAAAGGCATAACAGCCTGAAGGGGGTGACGGGTCAACAATTGCCGTCAGCTGATGGGGCCGGTATTCATTTTCCTTGATCAATTCCTCCATCCTCTGGGCACAGAACTCGGGAGAGTCATCACGGCCATATCCTTCGATTTTGGCCGGGATCTTCTTAAGGTAGGAGGCGAGGATTTCGATGGCCAGTTCCTCGTAATTCCCGCCCAGACGGATGACGCCCGGAATCTGGAGGCTCTCCTCGTGGAACGCTTTGACCAGTCCCCGGGCCGAATGATACTGCTCTTGGCTGGCCACACCCGAACCCGAGGCGAAATATCCTTTAATATTAGGCTGGGAAAGGATGATTTTGGCGGCCCGGTAGACCTTGCTCGCCGAGGGATTCCCGCTCGTGTCACAGTAATTAGCTAATTTAAACCCTTTATTGAGCACCGCATCCATGGACATCATCGAACCGCCGCCGCCCGCACCGTTAAACCCAATATAGCTTTCTTCCTCAGGAGTATCTTCAACCATCTGGAAGAAATAAAATGTACCCCGGTGATCTTTCTCCTCAACCTGGTAGGCAATCTTCTCGAGCTCTGTGGGCGGCCGATCGAATTCCCTGGCGACTTCGATTCCCAACTCCGGGTGGCGGAAGGCGGCATAGTCATCGACTGTGAGATGACAATCAGCCGCGTAGACCTGGCCGTTTCCTGTCACCACCAGCGGATTCATCTCGGCCGAGCGGGCATCATACTTTAGGGCGACACCGTAGAATTTTGTCAAAAGCCCTGATAACCGCATCAGGAGATTGCCTGATATTCCCAATTTGCGGATGAGGTTACGGACTTCGTACTCCTGGAGCCCCCGGCCGACATCGATCGGGATCCGAGCGACCTTTTCCGGATGCTCGCCGGCAATCTCTTCGATCCCCGTGCCCCCGACTGAGCTGAATATGAGCAAGGGACGTTTCTGAGAGTCATCGATGACCAGGCCGGCGAAATACTCGGATTTGATGTCAAGCTTTTCTTCGACCAGAATTTTATCGATCACAAAATTCTTGACCTTCATTCCTAACAATCCGACAGCCATCGCTTCGGCTTCCTGAGGATTTTCGGCAAACTTGATCCCCCCTAAACCCGCTCTTCCTGTAAGCCATACTTGGATCTTTAAGACAACGGGCTTCCCGACCCGTGCGGCAATCTCCCGCACCTCAGAAGGAGAAGAGGCCACATCGCCCTCGGGAATGGGGATGCCTCCCTCTTTGAGGAGCTTCTTACTCTGGAATTCGTAAAGTCTGGCCATTTGCTCTTCCTTTTTGGTCTAATATTATTCAAGGAGCAGTCAGATTTGTCAATGAGTCAAGTCTTATTAAATTTAGGAAGGATGCTGATCCGGAAATGACCGACGTTGAAGATGCGAAGAAGCGACTGGTTGTCTAAAAAGGCTCACAAATCAACGCCAATATTCACGTTTGATCTCTTTACCTAGAGCCTTTCCTCTTCTTCTAAAGATTCAAAATCAAGTTTTCCAAATACTCAGCCAAGAGCAATTTCTTCTGCAGTCAGTTGGGGGCGATGTTGAAGGAGGCAATCATAAGCGCTTTTTCTTGAGCCAGGACATTGGCGATGATCTCGTAACCAGCTCTCTTCCCGATCTTGAGGATATCCACACTCCCGCAGCAGCAGCAAGAAGCGATGACATTAAACAGGAATAGGGAAATGAAGATGGCGAACAGAAAAATGGCGATTTTGGCTTTGATGTTCATTTTTCCTGCCTTTCCCCATTTCCACCCCCTCATTTATGTATACGTAACTACGGAGCACAAAGTTGCCTTTTAAAGACAGAAAATCCCTGAAAATGCCTGAACTGACAGGATTCGACGAAAGTATTTGGGATTGATGACATTTTTTCGTTGTCATTGGATCTCTTTCTATGTAAAATAAGCTGGGATCAAGACGGAAAAGGAGAGGATTATTCACACCTATTCCTGCGATTTCTTTTTGTCGTGGAGCAGGGTCAATCCTAAATTCCAGGTTAAATCAGTCCTCCTTTCCTGAAAAAACATTTTTTAGAAACAGATGAGACAAATCTTCAAGGACAATAAAGACACCGCCCATCTCATCCAGATAAAATCATGAGGCAGAAATTCATTTCGTTGGACACGCGAACTCAAGGAAAGAAACCTCGTCTAAAACACAAAAAAAAGCTCTGGCCAAAACACTGGGAAGTGTGTCTGTACGGCGACTACCCAGAATACCGAGAGGTCACGAAATATTTCAGGACCCTCTGGGGGGCCAGCCGTTTCATGAGAAAGGTCCTGAGCAAAAGCCGGGAGTTCTACTGTGCCACGATCTGGAGGGAAAAGACGTCTCTGTTCTACACCTTCTATTGGAATGGAAAACAGATCATGTACTGGAAGTTCTGGAAAAGACCGTGGGTGTTCTCCCGCCGACAGGCCAAGTTCTTGAGGGTCGACAAGCAAGGCCGGACAGTCATCCGGCCTTTCATGGATCAAGAGGCATGATCTGAGAGAACCCAAATCCTTCGTCCTCATTCCATGGAAGCATCTTTTTTTCCGTGATAACTATCTTCCTTTTATGGATGGGTCCTGTCACGAGGCCTCCCCCGTCCGTCCTCGCTCCACCCATCCCCCCGTGGGGAACCCCTTCCGCTGCGGGCGTTGCGGGGGAGGCCCCGTGCCACCCCTCCTTTTTTATGAGGAAACTGCCACAATCACAGAAAAAAATGCATACCCATTCCATCTCTTCTTTGACATCAATTTTTTTCTTGTGCTATAAATCTCTCTTTGCAATCCATAATCCAGGCCCTGATGTGATTTATGATGAGTGACAGACTATACGTTTTCCGTCATCGCTGGTTTATGATAGTCGGATTATGTGCTGTCTTGGCAGCCCTCCTCATCTACGGATATCTGTTCAACCCGGTGGGAAAACTCAGCAAGTGTCTGGCCGACCCGGAACGGTGCGATGGTCAACTCATCGGGGTCGGCACCGAAGCCAAAGTGGTCGAACTTCTGCCTGAAGGCTTTATAATCCAAGAACTGGGACAGAGGATCCGTGTCGTTGGCAGTCCACAAAAAGCATCGCCCGGTGATTATATCCGGATCCGGGCGGTTTTCCACAAGGAAGGCTACCTGGAATTGGACAGGCTTTATGTGGCCAAAGGAAGACGAGCCAAGATTATCGTCTCCATCGTCCCAGCCCTCTTGGTCCTTTTTCTTCTGTTCCGGACCTACCGAGTTGACTGGCGGCAACTGCTGTTCAGGGAGAGAATTTAATGCCAGACCTTGTCACTCACTTTGCCTCGGCCTACATCCTAAAAATTCCCGACCGCTGGGCCAGATTCCGAATCCCGTTTTATCTGGGTGCATTACTGCCCGACCTTTTATCACGTCCCTGGATGATCCTCTATCCTCCCGCAAGCTCCCTTGTCTACAGCTTACACACGCCATCGATGACCGCCATCGTCTGCCTTCTGATCGCCCAATTCTTCGAGGAAAACATCCGCTCCAACGTCCGGCTGAATCTTCTGCTGGGTGTCGCCCTTCACTACAGCCTGGACATTTTCCAGAAGTATCAAACTGTTGGTTATCACTGGCTCTTCCCCTTCAGCTGGAAAACCTTCGGACTGGGACTCTTCTGGCCCGAAGATTCCGTCAAGTTCGTCCCTCTCTGGATCGGATTAATCCTGATTATCGAAGCTGTACTCTTGTACAGGAAAAGGCAAAGGGATAAAGGAAGGACCAGACTCGATTCTTGATGGGGGGAAAGGAATTGGATCCCTGCTTCCGCAGGGACAGGATGGTGCTGGCTGTTGAGGAATCCTAGCAGAGTCAAGTGCGAGACACACATGAATCGCTGGCACCTTGCCCAGCCAGCCAAACAAGGCTCTCTCATGATGACAAAAAGGATTTTAGGACTCAATCCTCTTTGAGGATGATTTAAGGGGTGATTTTGGGTGAAAAAGCTGGCTGTGAGATCCTAAGCAAAAAAGGAGGACTGACGGGAGAGGAGCCATGCCCAGCCAGCTCAGCAGGCTCATTAAGTGAGTCGGAAGAGCCTCCAGTAAATACAACAATGTCATAAAAATTTCTTCTAGCCCGATTTTCTTATCGAGATAATTTGATGTTGAAAAACACACAAAAAGAATTTAAGCTATGAGTACATCGGAAGAGAAATAAATCTGAGGAGTCTTTCTGGTATGAGTGATAAACATAAGCAATGCAAGGATGCCCAGGATGACCTGAAGAAATCGATCGAGCGGATTGCGAACTACTTGGAAGAAGCAATGAGCAGCCTTAAAAAGGCCAAAGAGGAGTGCCTAGCCGAGGACTGGGAATTGTTTCCGCCTGAGGAAATCGGAGACATCATCGATAAACTCAGCCAGATGGTTCTTGAATTGAGACTGAAAATCTGATCGAGAATTGAGGAGGGTATGATTCAGAAAGGATTCTTCAAGAAGAAATTTCTGTGTTTTCTTGCGGTTTTTGTCGTTATCCTGGTATCAGCTGCCTATGTCGGAATAGGATGTCATGCAGAAAAGACGGACGCCTTCCGGTTTGTTTTTGCCACCGATATTCATCTCCAGCCAGAAAAACAGGCCATCGAAGGATTCAATCAAGCCATCTCTCACATAAACAGCCTAAGACCGAAGCCTCACTTTGTCATTACAGGGGGAGACTTGATTGAAGACTCCTATATAAAAGATATTGAAAGCGCTGCCAAGCTGTTTGACCTTTTCCTGAGCGCTCTGAAAAAACTGGATAGCCCGGTCTATAACATCATCGGCAACAATGACTACGTCCAATGGAAAAAAGAGAGCGCTGGGAAGCTCCCACATCCCGATTATGGAAAAGGCATGTTTAGAAGGCGGCTGGGTAATGGGGCTACTTTCAGCTCTTTCGATCACGGCGGCTGGCATTTCATCCTGCTGGACTCTTTAAACGCGAATGAAGATGGTCGACTGGAAGGCTACATTGACCAGAATCAAATGAAGTGGCTCGAAGGTGAACTCGAAAAAACGGGAAAAATCAAACCTGTCTGCATTGCTCTCCATATCCCTCTTCTCTCTCTATTACCTCAGCTGTATAAAAACATCCTTGTCGAACCGCCTGAATTTTTTCTGGTGAAGAATGCGACAGAGGTCATCGAACTTCTCTCCGCCTATAACGTCAAGCTTGTCCTCCAGGGGCATCTCCATCTTGTAGAGGAGCTAAGATACAAGAATATCACCTACATCACCGGCGGCTCAGTCTGCGGCTTCAAGTGGCGGGGCCCCAGCTTTGGCCATCCGGAGGGATTCGTGATCGTCGATGTCAAGGGTGACGAGTTCAGCTGGAAATACGAGCCCTTCGGCTGGACAGCAAAAGCCAAAGACTAATGGCCTCTGAATAATAAACGGAAAATATCCCCCTCATCCAGATCCTTTGATCATATTTTATTTGACTCTCACTTCCTAAATTGATATCCTCAGCTCAATCCCAGGAGGGGAAAATTGGGCATCAAATGTCCTGAATGTCAGAAAGAAAATCCTGAGGGCAGCCGTCTCTGCAGCCACTGTGCAGCTCCCCTTCCATCCTCAGAGGAGACGCCTTCTTCCTTCACAAAAACCCTGGTCACATCTAGAGAAGAACTGACCTCTGGCACCACTTTTGCGAGACGATACCAGATCATCAAGGAATTGGGCAAAGGGGGGATGGGCCGGGTCTATAAAGCCCTCGACAGAGAGATCAACGAGGAAGTGGCCGTAAAACTCCTCAAACCAGAGATTGCGGCCGACAAAAGCACTATCGAGCGCTTCCGGAACGAGCTGAAGATTGCCCGCAAGGTCACCCATAAGAATGTCTGCCGCATGCATGACATCGGGAAAGAGGAAGAGACCTACTTCATCACCATGGAGTATGTGGAGGGAGAAGAGCTGAAGGGCTTGATCAAGAGGAAGGGCAAGATCCCAGAGAAAGAGGCGATTAAGATTGCCCAGCAGATCTGTGAAGGTTTGGCAGAGGCCCATGATCTGGGGGTCATCCACCGCGACCTCAAGCCCCAGAACATCATGATCGACAAGAGGGACCGGACCAAGATCATGGATTTTGGGATCGCCAGGTCAGTCGAGGCCCCTGGAGTGACGATGACCGGGACGATCATCGGCACCCCGGACTACATCTCCCCAGAGCAGGCAGATGGACAGGAAGCAGATCAGCGCTCGGATATCTACTCCTTAGGAGTCATGCTGTATGAGATGGTGACCGGCTCTGTGCCGTTTAAGGGAGATACAGCCTTGAGCGTGGCTGTCAAGCATAAGACAGAAATACCTTCAGACCCGAGGATGATCACTCCCGAGGTTTCAGAAGACCTGAGCTGGATGATCATGAAATGTATGGAGAAGGATAGAGAACAGAGGTATCAGAGTGCAGACGAGGTGCTTTCTGACTTGGATCGGGTTGAGAAAGGGATTCCCCTGGATAGAGTACCCGTTAAGGGGATACAGTTATTTTTCAGGTCTCTTTTCCAAAGATTAAGGGAGAGGAAGATTATCCAGACTCTGGCGGCCTTTATCGGGGGTGGATTCCTGGTACTGGAATTTGTTCACTGGATTCTGATCGACCACTATCATTTCCCAGAGACAACTCTAGATATCACCTTTATCACTCTTCTCTGTGCCTTGATCTGTACACTGGCCTGGCAGTGGTTTCGAGGCATAAGAAGGCCGAGGAGGTTCAAACCGGAATTCATCTTGATCCCTCTATTCATTCTCGTCACAGTTTTCTTTGATGCTCGTCTGTTCAGGCAGATGGGAAAGCCGGGGACAGAGGCGGTCAGTGAAACAAGATGGAAAAACTCCATCGCGGTCCTTCCTTTTGTGAACATGAGTGCGGATGAGGAGCAGGAGTATTTCTGTGATGGCCTGACAGAAGAGATGATTAACAGACTGAGCAACATCAGGGAACTGAAGGTTCCGGCAAGAACCTCTGTTTTTTCATTCAAGGGCGAGAAAATAGACATTCATGACGTTGGACAGAAGCTCAAAGTGGATAAGGTTCTTGAAGGGAGCGTGAGGAAAGCTGGCAACCAGCTCCGCATCACCGCCCAGCTCATCAACGTGGCTGACGGATATCACATCTGGTCGGAGAAGTGGGACTGCGAAATGGATGATGTGTTTTCCGTTCAGGATGAGATTTCGCTAGCCGTCGTTAATAAACTTAAGCTGCAGCTATTGGGTGACGAGAAGGATAAAGTTGAAAAGCAACATACAAAAGACCTGGATGCCTATAATCTCTATCTGAAAGGTGCCTACTTTATGAATAGACTATCAGAAGAGAGCATTAAAAAAGGCATGGACTTTTTTCAACAGGCAATAGACAGAGATCCAACCTATGCCTTAGCTTATGCTGAATTGGCTAGAGCTTACACAAATTTGGGAATATGGCGTTTCATGTTCCCCAAGGATGCTTTCCCGAAGGCTAAAGCCCTGGCGAAGAAAGCCTTAGAGATTGACGAGACTCTTGGTGAGGCCCATGCCTCATTAGCTTTTACAAACATGGTTTATGATTGGGACTGGCCAGCTGCTGGGAGGGAATTCAAGCGCTCCATAGAACTTAATCCAGGATATGCATCTGCTCTTCAGAGGTACAGCCTCTATTTGACAGCGATGCGACGCTATGATGAATCGCTTAAAAAGGCGAGACTCGCCCAGGAACTTGATCCTCTATCGCTTCTTATAAATACCAATATAGCAATAATCTTGCACGCTCAGGGATATTATGACCAGGCGATAGAACAGTGCCGGAAGGTTCTCGAGATGGATCCAAACTTCAGCCAAGGACTTCTTTGGCTGGGAAAAGCACAGGCCATGAAAGGTGACTATGAAGAAGCTATCGCGACCTTCCAGAAGACTGTAGAACTCGGCCTCCCCTGGGGAACAGGCTGCCTTGGGTTTACTTATGGACTGTCTGGCCAAAGGGATAAGGCGGAAGAACTACTCCAGCAATTGCTGGAGCTTTCCAAAAAGCAGTATATTCTGCCTGCATTCATAGTCTGGATCTATGCCGGGCTGGGAGATGCTGATAAGACCTTCGAATGGATTGAGAAGTGCTACGAAGAACAAGATTCATGGCTGTATTTTTTCGATCATGTTCCTGAACTCGACCTTATTCGTCCAGACCCAAGGTTTAAAGCCATGTTGAAGAGGTTGAACCTGGAATAATTATCCTTACTCAAACCAGACCTTGAGGGTCACTTCGTCCTCGTAGATTTCGATGACAGACATCGGGCCGAGTTTCTTGAGGTCCTGAAAAAGCTGTTTGAGGTCGACCGCACATTCCTCGCGGTCAATCTTGAGCTTCTTGGTCTCCGTGCAGTCAATCAAATACTCGATCAAGACCACAGGCAGGGTCATCTTGAGTTTAACCTTATCGGTCTTGTTATCGGTGACGAGGAACTTGAACCACTTCACCTCTTGCCCTGGCTTGTAAGTCGTGTTCTTCTTGACGGCTCTCTTGATCGCCTGGATATCATCACCGCTTTCTGCCAAGACAGCCACAGCAAAGAAAAAACTTAAGATAATGACCACAATGAGGATAATCGCAACTTTTTTCATCGCTAACCTCCCTTATTTTAATCTATCCACATTTTAATGATTATTTTTTCCCCTTCAATCATCAGGACATAGCCTCTCTCACTCGTCAGCTCATCCCTGATCCGATTGAGATCATAACCCTTCCCCTTGATCAGCGTCTTTTCCTCTTCCGGGATAGCCCCGAAGACAAGATCCACCAGAGCCCAGGGGATGTTTAGAGAAAATTTTGTCCTGTCTGTCTCTTTTTCGTAGACACGGATTTTAAAGATGACGGCTCTTCTCTCGTAGCGTTCCTCCTCGAACTCCTGCAGGGCGTCGGGATCGATCCGGAGCAGGGCGATTCTGGCTCTATCCCGGAGCTCGTCGTCCTTCTCGACGTCGATGATCCTCTTCAAGACAGGAATTCCCTTGGAAGCCACTTTCTTATCCTTGATATAACTCAGCTTGACTGCAGCATAGTATTTTATAACTTTGTTGGGGCTGGAGAGCCTCTTCTCGATTTCTTGACTGAAAGACTTCTTGTTGTTGTAGAGTTCATAGGCAAGATCGATGATAGAAATCTCCGCTTCTTCGGCTAAGTTCTTGTTCCTGTCCTCGAGCCGAGTGTAATCTTCGTAGACGCGCAACGCCTCTTCTTCTTTTCCTCTTTGTTCCTGCAAGCATTTGGCCTTGTAGAAAAGGGCCAGAGAGTACAGACGACTCTCCGGGTACTTACGGAGAAGCTCTTCCAGTTTTTCCTGGGCATCCTTCCACTTTTTATCGAAAAGATATATCTTAGCCTCCTGGAAGAGTTCCTTGTCCGGATCTTCGGCGTAACCTTGGAGTGAAAAAGAGGCAAAAACAAGAAGCAAAAGCAGGATCACGGCTATTTTTCTCATTTTATACCTCACTTTCTTTCAATTCTTTCTTTAACAGATTTATCTTCAGCAGAAGCTGCTTTTCTTCGATCAGCCTCTGGATTCTCTCGAGATCTTCCCTTGTCAGGTCATCCTTAACCTGCGTCAATTCATAGAACAGGAATTCGATCTGGTCGCAGATGGCTTTGGCCTTGGCCATCCTGAGTTTATCTAATTGCGGGTTGATGTATTTTTTCTTCGACAGGAGATCTCTGGCTTGGTTGACGGTGAATTCGTCCTTCCAGAGCTCGGCCTCTCCCTCTGGGGAATACCGGACAAAATCAAGGAGCAGGTATTGGCTCTTGTCGAGATAATCTAAAGTTTCCCTCCGAGCCATCTCCAGATCTACCCTATCCAAAAAATCCTGGGAGACCATGAATCCTGCTCCTCCAGCCTTTTTCAGCCATGGAGACTGGAAGACCAGGATCGTGGCCAGGGAACCGATAAGAAGCCCGACCAGGATTCCGGCATAGACTGGCCGAAGCTTGGGTTGGGACATCCATCCCAAAAAATCCGTAAGCCTTCCCTTCCTGGACGGCATCTCTTCAACCCGGAAGACAGTCTCTGTGATTTTGGCGGGAAGCGCTTCCCAATCGACAGAAGCCAGGGCCTGGTCGATATCTGTCTGGTAAGAATCGGCGCTTTTCATGAGTCCTTCCGTATCCCGGAGTTCTTCCTGACAATCAGGGCATGTCTCAAGATGAGAGATGAAATTTTCTTTTTCTTCTCCCGCCAGCTCTCCGGAGAGGAAAGCCACGATATTCTTCTTAAAATCTTTACATCCTCTCATTTTTATCTCCCTAAATAGGGGGTCACAGCGGCCCTCAATTTCTGGACAGCCTTAAAATGAAGGGATTTGACTGTCCCGACGGAAATATCCAAGATCTGAGCGATTTCGGTGTACTTGAGCTGGTTGTACTGTTTCATGACGAAGATCATCCTCTGTTTTTGCGTCAGTTTTTTTAGCGACCGGGAAAATATCTGCTTTAAGTCGATCGATCTGAATTCATTATCTTTTTGTTGGGGGTGGGACATATTTTCGATATCCCTTTCGTTCTCAAATTCAATCTGTTTGCTGTGATGTTTTCGGTAATAATCGATACAGAGGTTCTTGGCAATCTGGAGAAGCCAATTCTGGAAATTCTTCTCCTTCTGGAACATATGCACCTTCTGGTAAAACCTGAGAAAGGTTTCCTGGACGATATCCAGGGCATCTTCCCGGTTGCGGAAGAAGGAGAAGGCCAGCAGGAACACTTTCTTCTGGTAAAGCCTGGTTACTGTCATGAAAGCTCCTCTATCTCCTTCCTTGATTCTTTCCACAAGGGCATGGATATCCTCATTTCTGACAGCTCGCTCTTCTAACATCGGATATCTGCTGATTTCTTCCAGGGGAAGAACCTGGGTCGGCCCGTTCATTCTAGCCAGATCAATATCCTGCTCTTCTCGTCGTCAAGCTCGAAAAGCAGCCCGGGACCGAACCGGTCCAAATCTTTTAGCCCATCCCAATCAATATCATACTTTACCTCAAAATCAAACTCACTGTTTGCTTCGGCAGCATCCATCCCAGAATCCATGATCTGGTTGACGATCAGAAGAGGAGCCGAAGCCTGGACGAGTTTTTGGCCTTTCCCATCATAAATCCAAACATGAAGGGTATGAGCTCGTCCGTCTCTGCGGGGATATTTCTTGTGGATTTCCTCGATCTGCTGGTAGGCTTTTCTAAAGTACTTGTCCGGGTTTTTGACATTCTTGACGACAGTCAAATTAAAACACGAACACAAAAAAGTGAGCATGGACAACAGAAAAGCTGTCTGAAAAATTTTTCTTCGCTTATCCATGATTAACCTCATGATGAATCTTCAAAGTGTATTACGGAGGGTTTTTTGAAAAGGTTCACGGCAAAAGAAAAAAGGGAACGGTTCTATTTTTTCCTTCGATCTTTATTTACTGGGTTCCTGCTATCTGCTGAAGCTTGCACCTTGGAGGCAGGTGCAGGAATAAGCCCCGCAGGGATGACGGGAAGAGAAAAATAGAACCATCCCCTTTTTTTTATTTATACCGGAGCCACTTGATAATTTCCTTGAGACGGGGAGGCTTGCCGTACATCAAGATTCCCACGCGGTAAATCTTCGCGGTGAGCCAGATCATCAGAAGGATGGTCAGCACCATGACCACAATAGAGCCCGCCACCTGGATAACAGGCGGCGTGAGGACGCAGATGCGGAGGAGCATCAAGATCGGTGCGAAAAAAGGAATCATGGACAGGACCACGGATAAAGTGCTGTTGGGGGCCCGGATGACAAACATCATCAGCAGCATCGGGACGACCAAAAACATCGTCACCGGGCAAAGGAGCTGTTGAGCCTCCTTTTCTGTGTTAACCATCGAGCCGATGGCCGCATACAGGGTTCCGTACAGGAAATAACCGAGGATGAAGAAGAATACGAAGTAGATAAAGACATAGACCGGAATGCTGGGGAGACTGAAATCACTCGCAGGAATATGAGAGGCGAGGTAAGATTTGCCGTACCGGGAGGCACCCAAGCCGAACAGGGCCCAGATCGTATACTGGGTGAACCCCACGGCGGCAATCCCGAAAATTTTTCCGACCATGAGCTGAAAGGGCCTGAGAGAGGAAAGGACGATCTCGACAACCCGGGAACTCTTCTCCTCGATGACGCCTCTCATGATGATCGCCCCGTAGAAGAAAAGCGTGATGTAGAGAATGAGGACAAGAAGATAGGAATAAATGAAGGTTCCGCCCGTATCCTCCTCGGCTCCCCTCTTGGTCATTTTGATTGTCCTCAGTCCCACCCGGCGGATGTACTGGGCGATTTTTGCTGGATCCAGCCCTTCCGTCCGCAGCCTTTTTTCGATGATGACTCTATTCAGCACTCCCCTGATATCTTCGATTTTATTGAAATCAGAAACATGTTGTGACACATACTCCGCCTCCCCTCCATCCAAGATCTCCTTAGGAAGGTATAAATAGGCGGTTATAGCATTGCTCAAGACTTTCTGATTCAGCTCCCCCTTCAGCGCACCTATATCTGCCCTCATTTCATATTTTTCGAGGAGATATCGCCGGCGGCCGTCTTTCAGCTTGCGGTCCAATCTTTCATCCAAATCCAAAAAGATTTCTTGAGTTTCATCCACGACGGCGATGCGTTCCTGCTCCCCTACGGAAAGTACAGAGACCAAAATAGGCACGAAGATGAGGGCCGCCATAAGCACTGGCCCGAGGATCGTCCCGATGACGAAACCCTTGGTCCGGACGATCTGGATGTATTCTCTCTTAATGACTGACAGGATCTTCTTCATCTCTGCCTCCGACTTTATCGATGAAAATGGCGTTGAGAGTGGGCTCCTGGACTTCGTATTTATTGATCCTGACTTTTCCCACCGTTTTCTCGAGCAAGACTTGAGGATCCGTTCCCTCCTTCAGCCGGATTTCCATGAACTTTCCATAATCATCGATCTTATCTATCTCGGTAAAATCTCTTATAAAATCGGCTTCTCCGTCATAATCCAAGATAATGGTGTTTTTCCCGTACTGTTTCTTGATTTCTCTCAGGTTTCCCTCCAAAACTCTCTCAGCCTTGTTGATGAGGCAGATGTTATCACAGATCATTTCCACTTGTTCCATCCGGTGGGTGGAGAAAATCACCGTCCGTCCCTCATCCTTCATCTCGAGCATGATGTCTTTGAGCAGCTTGGTGTTCACAGGGTCCAGTCCGGAAAAGGGCTCATCGAGAATGATCAATTCTGGTTGATGGATCACAGTGGCGATGAACTGGAGCTTCTGCTGCATCCCCCGGGACAGCTCTTCCACTTTTTTTAACTTCCAATCCATGAGGTCAAACCTTTTAAGCCAATAATCTATCTTCTGACGGGCCGTGTCCTTGGACATGCCTTTTAACTCGGCCAAAAACAGGAGGAGTTCTCCCACTTTCATCTTGGGGTAGAGCCCCCGGTCTTCGGGAAGGTAGCCGATCCTCTCCTTCATCTTCTCATCCAGCTTATGGTCGAGGACTTTGATTCGCCCCTGATCGGGAATGATGATGTTCATCACCATCCGGATCGTGGTCGTCTTCCCGGCTCCGTTCGGGCCAAGAAGGCCGTAGATCGTCCCTCCAGTGATATCGAAGGAGAGATTTTTGACCGCATAAAAGTCTCCAAACTTTTTCGTGATGCTGTCAATCTCAAGAGCATTCATCTTGTTATCCTTTAAATCAATTTGATAATCGCCTTTGGCCTGATTTTCTTAACCTTCTCATTCTATACGTTCAGATCGTTTAAAAGTTGCCTTGGATGAGAATTATATTCATTGAGACCTCAAGGGTCAACTTGGAGGGGGAACTAACTTCCCTCCTTCCAACGTTCACCCGATACATGATCGGGTTCTCTGCCTCCCCTTCTCGGCCTGGCCCTGCGACCAAGGTGGCATACCCCCTTGGATCCCTCGACGATCGGTGCCCCACGGCAAGCCGCGGGGCATATCAACCGATCGTCAATCGATACATTCCCTTAGAAATAACTCAAAACTGCTGTGTTTCGTATTACTAATCTCGGCTTAAGATTTGATCCATGGCTATTTTCTGCTATATTTAAATCGACTTTTTTTGTTCAGGAGCGTCTAATAGATATAAGGAGATAAAAATGAGAAAAGGAAAATACATTCTGATCATCTTCTTGATCTTCTTCTTTTTGATCATCGTCACTCTGGGCTTGTTCTTCTACCAAGAGTTCAGGCGACCCCCGGCCGTTAAAGCCAACTCCTACCTTGAGCTGAAGCTTTCAGGGGAGATCGTGGAGCAAGCTATGCCCAACATCTGGATGATGCTCGCCGGAGTTGAACCGCTCGCCATGCATGATATCTGGATGAACATTCAAAAAGCCAAGAAAGACCGTCGCATCAAGAGTCTCCTCCTCCGCCTCGGGTATATCCAATCCAACTGGGCCAAAATCAACGAGATCAGAGAGGCCATCCTGGACTTCCGGAAAACTGGAAAGAAGGTCTACGCCTACATAGAAGAGGCACCCGAATTCGATAAAGAATACTATCTGGCCACAGCCTGCGATGAGATTATCCTCCACCCTTTAGGATTTTTAGGTATCAACGGAATCGGAGGCTACTTTCCCTTCCTCAAGAAAACACTGGACAAGCTGGGCATCGAGGCTGAATTCGAACATGTCGAAGAATACAAGACAGCCTACAATATGTTTACTGAGGAAGGATTTACCCCGGCTCACAAGGAAATGATGGAATCCATCTATGGTGGCTTCTTTGCTCAGTACATCGATTCGGTGGCTGAAGCCAGAGGCAAAAGCAAGGAGGAGATAAAAACACTGATCGATCGCGGCTTCTTCCAAGGAGAGATGGCCCTTGAAGCCGGTTTGGTCGACCGCCTCCTGTTCGACGACGAATTGGAAGCGGAATTCAAAGAAAACGGCAAAAAGCTCCACAAAATCTCCCACCATCAGTACCAGAGAGTGAAACCTTCCTCAGTCGGGCTGAATAAGGGAAGGAAGATTGCCCTGATCTACGGGATGGGGGTCATCCATACCGGTGAGAGCAGCGCCCAGACCATGGGCAGTTCCACGATGGCCCGCTGGATCAGAACAGCCCGGACAGACAAGACCATCAAGGGCGTTGTCTTTCGCGTGGACAGCCCCGGGGGTTCGGCTGTGGCCTCGGATGTGATCTGGAGGGAAGTGGCTCTGACCAGGAAAGAGAAGCCCATCGTCGTCTCGATGTCTGATTTGGCTGGCTCAGGGGGCTATTGGGTCTCGATGGCAGCCTCCAAGATCCTGGCTCAACCCCAGACTTTGACAGGATCCATCGGAGTCCTGGCCGGGAAATTCAACATGACCGAAATGTATGAGAAGTTGGGCATAACTGCCGAAAAACTCATCTTCGGAAAACGGGCTGATCTTTTTTCCTCCTTCAGAGCACTCACCGACGAAGAGAGAGATTTCCTCAAGAAGGAAATCCTGTGGATCTACGATCGCTTCTTGACCAAAGTGGCTGAGGGCCGGAAGATGAAGACTGAAGAGGTGGACAGGATCGGCAAAGGCCGCGTCTGGACAGGGAGTCAAGCCAGGGATATCGGTCTGGTGGATGATATCGGAGGATTATCTGAGGCTATCCGATGGACAAAACAACTGGCTGAAATACCGGAGGATGAAGAAGTGAAGCTTGTGATCTGGCCCAAAAAAGTCTCCCTTCTGCAGGCGCTGTTGGGCCGCGGACAAGCCCGTTCTCAGCTCGACATCCCCGTTCGACTCCAAAAAATCATCTCCACCATCCAGTTGTTAGATAAGGAAAGACCCTGGGCCTTGATGCCATTCTGGATTCTCCCCGACTGAAAATTCCCAGTAAGCCTCTCTATTTCCTCTCACGGATTGGGTTGCTCAAACAGGAAAAGCTCAGACGAGATCAGGAGCTTCCTCAATAGGCATAGGACGACGGACAGATATTCCTGAAATCACAGACTTTACAGTTATGCCAGTCGGGTCGGGCGTCGTAGTTTTGGCTGCGGATTCCTTCCTCGACCTCTCTTATCTTTTCCAGAGCCCGCTCGAATTCCCTCTCTCCCTTCAGAGCACGGCCAACAATATCGGATTCAAGGAAATGAAGCTGTGTTTCGAGAAGAGAATCCCGCTGGGTCTTAACATAAGAGAGGGCATAGATATCCATCTGAAGGCTATCCTTGGTCTTCCTGTCGGCCTCTCTCTGGTCTTTTACCTCGGAGGCTTTGTAGTCGATGATGACCGCGCCCCGTGGGTTCAGGTCAACTCTGTCCCATCGGCCGCTGAATTTCACTTCCCCCGTGTACCATTTGAAATTCTTTTCGATAAAGCGGGGAATTGATCGGGAGCGCTTCTCTCGGCGGCGGAACAAACGGAGGGCTCTCTCTCCGGCTTTTTTTCTCATTTCTTCGTGTTCTCGACTGAGAAATCCTTCGTTGATCCACCTTCTGTTGTATTCTTTGATTAGCTCGAACACAGTAACCTCTTCTCTGCCCATTCTTTTTTTCAGAAAAAAATGGATGGTGTCGTGGAGGACACGACCGAAGACAAGGGCATGGTGAGGAAGGACAGGAATCTTCATCAGATGCCGGAATCTGTATTTCAGAGGGCAGGTCAGATAATCTTCAACCCGAAAATAACTGAGAGAAAGAATCTCTTGTTCCTTGATCGAAGGAATCGCCCGGATTCGTGTTTCTTCGACAGGAGAGGTTCTCAGCACATCCTCGGGAAGAGCGGGAATATCCAAGGCTTCCAGGACAAACGGACTAACTTTCTTGAGCCGCTTCAGGCCATAATCCCTTGCCCAAGTTAAGTAGAGAACTTTCTTTGTCCTGGTCATCCCCACGTAAAAAAGCCGACGCTCCTCCTGGAGGATGTGATCCCCTTCAGGAAGGTTCTCCTTCAAAATCTCATCCGGTACAGGAATTTTCTCTTTCCTGCTTCGGCCAGGAAATCGATCAACGATCAGACTGACCAAAAACACAACCGAAAACTCGAGTCCCTTGGCCTTGTG